>OBJA01000579.1_pt1 | contig 30386 bp, 19 predicted proteins | sample 1519751 | NCBI WGS metagenome assembly OBJA01 (sample SAMEA3881238, study PRJEB22517) | soil metagenome | biome: lake sediment; feature: soda lake sediment; material: sediment, water from around vicinity | place: India | collected 2013-12-23 | depth 3 m
AGAATCAAAGTTAAGAGATGTCAACTACGCGAAACAACTCTCTGCCCGTGTTAAGCTAGAAAACGCCATTACTGGTGAAGTGCGTGAAAATGTAGTATTAATGTGTGAAATCCCTTATATGACACCGTCGGGGACTTTTATCATTAACGGAGCTGAGCGAGTCGTTGTATCACAAATTATACGTTCATCTGGTGCATATTTTACAAGTGAACTTGATAAAAAATTAAACCAGATTAAATATATGGCACAAGTCATACCAACACGTGGTGCTTGGATTGAGTATGAACTTGGTTCTAAAAATGTATTATATGCAAAACTAGATCGATCAAAAAAAGTTCCAATGACTACGATGATGCGTGCTCTAGGATTTTCTAAGAAAAAAGACATTTATGAGGTTTTTGGAAAATCGAATTTCTTAGATGCAACATTTGAAAAAGATGAAACTAAAAATAGCGATGAAGCTATTGTTGATTTATACTCAAAATTGAGACAAGGTGAAAAAGTTCCTGCTGATGCCGCTCGCGAATTTATTCGTATGCGTCTTTTTGAGCGTCGCCGTTACGATTTAGCATCTGTTGGTCGCTACAAGTTTAATAAAAAACTTGATGTTTTATCACGCATTTATGGTGCATATACTGCATCTGATATCATTAATCCCGAAACAGGTGAAGTGATTGTTGCTGAAAAAACCAAAATTACTAAAGATGTTATCGCTAAATTAAAGGAAAACCGTCATGTACTCCGTAAAGAAGTTATTTCAAAAGAAGATTCATTACAAAATGAAACGCCTGATGAAATTTTAGCAACTCGTTTACCAGACGGCGGAGATACTTTATACACAAAAGAAAACATTGTCTCACTTAGAACAGGCGAAGTCATTGTTTCTAAAAACACAGAAATTAATGAAGAAGTCATTGCTGTTTTAAGAAGAAATAGACAATCTCTTGATGAAAAAGTTATCAAATTCTTTTTAGGTAGAGATATCTACGAAAAAGAAAGAGAACGTGAAGGTGTTATTGTTGAAATGATTGAAGTGACGGTTAAAGATTCAGAAACAGACAAAATTTATACCGTTAATGTCATTGGTAACGACCAAAGAGAAACAAGAGAATATATTACATTATCAGATGTTGTCGCATCAATGAGCTATTATTTAAATCTATACGATGGATTAGGTTCAACTGATGATATTGACCACTTAGGTAACCGTAGATTACGTCTTATTGGTGAACTCTTGAAAAACCAATTTAGAATTGGTTTAGCACGTGCTGAAAAAAATATCAAAGATAAAATGTCTACAACGACATTTGCTGATGCAACACCTTCTAACATCATTAACATGACACCTCTTGCGGGTGCAATTAAAACCTTCTTTGGAAGTTCTCAGTTATCTCAATTCATGGACCAAATTAATCCACTTGCTGAATTAACTCAAAAAAGAAGAGTTTCTGCACTTGGTACAGGTGGTTTAGCTAGAGATCGTGCTGGTGTTGAAGTACGTGACGTTCATAACTCTCACTATGGTAGAATTTGCCCAATTGAAACACCTGAAGGACCATCTATTGGATTAATTTCTTCACTTGCTACATATGGTAAAGTTGATCAATACGGATTTATTCAAACGCCATATCTTATGGTTGAACGTCAAGATGGAAAACCAATTGTTACATCAGAGTTTAAATATTTAACTGCTGACGAAGAATATGATGAAGTTATTGCATCTGCAGCAACTCAACTTGATGATAATGGCATCATTATAGAAGAGCATGTCATTGGTCGCCATCGTGGTGAAACATCAATGTTCGAACCAGATGAGATTACATTTATGGATGTTTCACCAAAACAAATTGTTTCAGTTGCAACATCAACGATTCCATTCTTAGAGCACGATGATGCATCACGTGCACTTATGGGTGCAAATATGCAACGTCAAGCTGTACCTTTATTAAAGCCTGAATCACCAATCGTTGGGACAGGTATCGAATATCGTGCAGCTAAAGACTCAGGTGCCGTTATCGTTTCAAGAAATAGCGGATTTGTTACATTTGCTGATGCAACAAAAATTATTGTAACATCTGAACCTGATCAAAAAATCATGGTTGGAAATAATGTATTATATCAACCAGGAGAAGATTTTACTTATCATACAGCTAAAACTCTTTACGATTATGGTATGGGTAAATCTGAAACATATCAACTCATTCGTTTCTTTAGATCAAATCAGGATACATGTATTTTACAACGTCCAATCGTTTCGGTTTCTGAGTTCGTTGAAGTTGGAGACATTCTTGCAGATGGACCATCAACTGATAAAGGTGAACTTGCATTAGGAAGAAACATCACAGTTGCATTTATGACATGGGAAGGATACAACTATGAAGATGCAATTATTTTATCTGAAGATTTAGTTAAACAAGACGTATATACATCCATTCACATTGATGAATATGAAATTGAAACAAGAGAATTAAAAACAGGTTCTGGTCGTGAAGAAATTACACGTGAAGTACCAAATGCTGGACTTGAAACACTTAAAAACCTGGATGAAAGAGGAATCATTATTCCAGGTTCAGAGGTTAAAGAAGGCGACATTTTAGTTGGTAAGATTACACCAAAAGGTGTATTTGAACCTTCTCCATCAGAAAAATTAATCCATGCAGTTATCGGTGAAAAATCAAGAGAATATAGAGATTCATCACTTCGCGTTCCACATGGTGGTGGCGGTGTTGTTCAATCGATTCAATATTTCTCTAAGAAAAACGGCGATGCATTACCAAGCGGTGTTAATGAATCCATCCGAGTTTATGTTGCTAAAAAGAGAAAAATCTCAGAAGGTGATAAGATGGCTGGTCGTCATGGTAACAAAGGTGTTATTTCTAAAATTCTTCCGAGAGAAGATATGCCATACATGGCAGATGGAACACCTGTAGATATCATGTTAAACCCACTTGGGGTTCCATCTCGTATGAACATCGGTCAAATTCTTGAAATTCATTTAGGAATAGCAGCTAAGCAATTAGGTGTAAAAATTGCAACACCAGTGTTTGATGGTGTTGATGATGCTGATCTTAAAGCCATTATGGCAGAGGCAGGCATTGAACCAGATGGAAAAACAGTATTATACGATGGGCGTACTGGTCAACCTTATGAAAATAGAATTTCAGTAGGTATTATGTATATGATTAAACTATCTCACATGGTTGATGATAAACTTCATGCGAGATCAGTTGGACCATACACACTTGTCACACAACAACCAATGGGTGGTAAAGCGCAAAATGGTGGACAACGTTTCGGAGAAATGGAAGTTTGGGCACTCTATGCATATGGAGCTGCACATACATTACAAGAAATGTTGACTGTCAAATCAGATGATATGTTAGGAAGAAATAAAGTTTACAGTGCAATTACACATGATAAACCAGTACCACAAGCATCAATTCCTGAATCATTTAGGGTTCTAACAAGAGAATTACAAGCACTTGGTCTATATGTTGAACTTATTGATGCAACTACGGGTGAAAACGAAGCTGAAAAATCATTAGTTGACAATAACCCAAGTAAATTTAGAGGAGGTTTCCGTTAATGGCAAAAGAAAAGTTAACATTACATGTTGAATCTTTAAAATTATCTGAAGAAGCCCTAAAAGCCCTCAAATTATCAGGTATTGATCAACTTGAAGATTTTAATACGTTTAACTTAAAAGAATTAAACATGCTTCTTGGGGATTCATTTGAAGAAATCAAATCTATATTACGTCGATATGCATTACCAAGAAACTTAGAAAACTTAAACTTAAATAATGAAATTGTTGAAATATTAACACGTGCAAATATTAAGGATCTAAAAGAATTCTTAGATTTTGATCGTCATGCACTTTATCATTTATTTGAAGATGATGCACTACTTCGTCAAGAAGTAAATGCAGTATTAGAACTTTATGGCTTCGATCCTTTGAAAGAACATGCACATGTTGCTGAAGTTATTGTTCCTGAAGAAGATGAAGAAGATATCTTAGATATTGATTTATCAGAGCGAATCCATCGTCATGTTCAACCGATTCGTAAAGGATATGGTTCAAGAACATACTCTCACTTAAAAATTAGACTTGCGTCGCCAGAAGAAATTCGACAATGGTCATATGGTGAAGTTAAAACTCACGAAACCATTAATTATCGCACATCAAAACCTGAAGAAGGCGGATTGTTCTGTGAAAGAATATTTGGGCCAACACGGGATTATCAATGTGCGTGTGGTAAAAAGCAAAGTGGAAATAAAGGCCAAATTTGTCTAAAATGTGGTATTGAAATTACTGAATCTAAAGTACGTAGAGAACGTATGGGTCATATTGAGTTAGAAGCACCTGTTGTTCATACGTGGTATTTAAAAAACTCGCCATCACGCTTAGCAATTTTACTCGGAATCAAAGCTAAAGCTTTAGAAGAAGTCGTTTATCATGCTTCATATATTGTGACTGACCCAGGAACTGCGCCGCTCACTAAAAAACAAATTCTTTCAGAACAAGATTTTTCTGCTTTATCTGAAGAATATTATAATCGCTTTACTGCTTTAACTGGGGCTGAAGCAGTTAAAAAACTTCTTCAAGAATTAGATCTTGAAAAAGAAGTTAAATCACTCCGTAGAAAACTTAAGACATCTTCAAAACAAAAGCGTGATCGCATCATCAAAAGACTTGAAGTTGTTGAAGCTTTCAACAATTCTGATAATAAACCAGAATGGATGGTCATGGACGTCATTCCTGTTATCCCGCCAGATTTAAGACCAATGGTTGCGCTTGATGGTGGACGATTTGCAACAACTGACTTAAATGACTTATATCGTCGTATTCTAAACCGTAATAATCGTTTGAAAAAACAAAAAGAACAAATGGCACCACGCTTAATTACAAAAAATGAAAAACGTATGCTTCAAGAAGCTGTTGATGCTTTATTTGATAACGCTAAACGTGGCAAAAAAGCAGCAGTTGAAAGAAATAGACACTTAAAATCATTATCAGATATGTTGCGTGGTAAGCAAGGTCGTTTCCGTCAAAACTTACTTGGTAAACGAGTTGATTATTCAGGTCGTTCAGTTATTATTGTTGGACCAGACTTAGAGATGTATCAATGTGGTATTCCTCGTGAAATGGCAATTATTTTATTTAAGCCATTTGTTTTAAGAGAGTTACAAAAACTTACAGGTAACGACGCTAACTCTAAAAAGAATGCTAACAGCAAATATGACAAAATGGATGATGATGTATGGGCAGCTTTAGAAAAAGTAGTTAAAGAGCACCCGGTATTATTAAACCGTGCACCAACACTTCATAGACTTGGTATTCAAGCGTTTGAACCTAAATTAATCGATGGTAAAGCAATCCGCTTACATCCACTTGTTACACCAGCGTTCAATGCTGACTTCGATGGTGATCAAATGGCTGTTCACGTTCCATTATCAAATGAGGCACAAGCAGAAGCAAGATTATTGATGCTTGCATCTAATAACATTTTGAACCCTAAAGATGGTAAACCTGTTGTTACGCCTTCACAAGATATGGTTCTTGGCAATTACTATTTAACTATCGAAGAAAAACTAGGTCGTAGCTTCGCAGGATATCGCTCTGATATTAGAAAAGAAGAACATGATGAAAGACATCGTAATGAAGGACACTTCTTTAATGATTTTGATGAAGCTCACCTTGCATATGAGCATGAAGAAATTGGTTTACATACACGTATCATAGTTAATCCAAAGAGTATTAATCAATACTTTACTGAAGAACAAAAAACAATGTATTTAGTAACAACTCTTGGAAAACTCATTTTTAATCGGATTTTACCAACAAGCTTCCCATATTTAAATGAGCCAACACTAGAAAATCTTCATGGTATTACACCAATGAAATATTTCATTAAAAAAGGAACTCATCCAAAAGAAGCATTAGAAATGATTCCGGTAGCAGCACCATTCCCTAAAAAATTCTTGTCACAAATTATTGCTAGAATCTTTAAAGATTTACAAATTTCTGAAACATCTAAGATGCTAGACAGATTAAAAGATTTAGGGTTTAAGTACTCAACAGTTGCAGGTATAACTGTATCGTTTGCAGATATTAATGTCTATTCTAAAAAACATGAAAGAATTGAACAAGCTAACCAAGCAATCAATGAAATCAATGAATGGTTCGAAGATGGATTATTAACAGATGCAGAACGTAGAGACCTTGTCATTAAGCAATGGCAAGAAGCTCGCAATGATATTCAAACAGGACTTATGAAAGAGTTCGATAAAGACAATAACATCTTTATGATGAGTGACTCTGGAGCGCGTGGTAACGCATCAAACTTTGCTCAACTTGCTGGTATGCGTGGATTGATGAACAACCCTAAAGGTGACACGATTGAAGTTCCAGTTCAAGCATCGTTTAGAGAAGGCTTAACTGTATCAGAATTCTTTATCTCCACCCATGGTGCGAGAAAAGGATCTACCGATACCGCATTAAAAACTGCGGAATCTGGATATTTAACACGTCGGTTAGTTGACGTATCACAAGATGTTATCGTCGTAGATGAAGATTGTAAGACCGAACGTGGTGTTTACATGCAAACCATCGAAGAAGATGGTAAGGACATCGTTCCATTATATGATCGTATCGTCGGACGTTATGCATCTAAAGATGTTATTCATCCAAAATCAAAACAAGTACTTGCAAAACGTAATGATTTGATTACCGAAGAAATGGCGCAAAAGATTATTAGCGCTGAAATTAATGGTGTTGAAATTCGTTCAAACCTAACATGTAATTCAGATAACGGTGTTTGTGCAAAATGCTATGGTAGAAACTTAGCAACAAACACACGTGTTGAAGTTGGTGAAGCAGTAGGTGTTGTTGCTGCCCAATCCATTGGTGAACCTGGTACACAGTTAACCATGAGAACATTCCATACTGGAGGGGTTGCGTCAACATCAGATATTACACAAGGGCTTCCACGTATTCAAGAGCTTTTTGAAGCACGCAATCCAAAAGGGAAAGCTATCATTAGTGAAGTTGATGGAAAAGTTAAATCCATTGATCGTCAAAGAGGTGGAATTTCTGTTATTACGATTGTCGATGCTAACGATAAAGACTTTAAGTACACCATTGATCCAAACGTAGAAGCACTTGTTCGAAAAGGAGCAACCGTAAAAGCGGGACAACGATTAACCTTAGGTTCAATTAACCCTAAAGAATTACTTCGCATTGTCTCAGCAGAAGCTGCTGAACTCTATATCTTAGAAGAAGTTCAAAAAGTATATCGCGCACAAGGTGTAGAAATTAGTGACAAGCATATCGAGTTGATTATTCGTCAAATGTTAAGACGTATATCGATTGTTACTGAAGGTGATACAGAGTTACTTCCTGGTACTGAAGTATCAGTTGCTGAGTTCAAACGCGAAAATAAAAAGGCATTTAAAGAATTTAAACGCCCAGCAGTTGGTAGACCTATTTTACTTGGGATTACTCGCGCTTCACTTAGAAGTGATTCATTCTTATCAGCAGCATCTTTCCAAGAAACAACGCGCATTTTGACTGATGCAGCAATCAAAGGTAAAACAGACGAACTTCACGGATTGAAAGAAAACGTCATTATTGGTGGACTCATTCCAGCTGGAACGGGTATACTTAGAGAATCTAGTTTCTCATATGATCGTTCAAACACATTCACTGAAGAAGAAGATTTAGATTATTAATGTCAAAAAAGATCCTAAGACGATTAGAAGTCTAAGGATCTTTTTTTAAATATAATATAAATGATTGCGTATCATTTTTTCAATTTCTTCACGTTTTAATTCGATTTCAAAGAAGTAATTTGATGATGACCAAGAACGCGTAATATCAACCAATTGATTGTTTTTATCATATGAAATTGAAATTCCATAATAGCTTGCTGTATTTAATACTGTATTGAGTTGTTCAGCAGTTTCTTTATCAAGGTTAGTTACAGAAAAGATTCTTTTTGATGAAGCTACCGAAACATCATAATGCTTAAAAAGCGTTTCATAAAGAGCTTCTCCATCATTGATATGACTCAGTAAATTCTCAAATTTTGAAGCTAAAAGATATGTGTCTAAAATAATGAGAGGTGTATTATTTCCATAATACAAACGCTTTATTTGATAATACTTACAATCCGAGTTGACAGTAAGATGTTTGCGGAGCTCCATAGGTAGATGGGTGGATTTTTTCACTAAGGATTTCATGGATGGCGTCATTCCCATATCTTTAATAGCATCATATAATTTAATGACTTTCAAGTAAAAGTTAGCAGAAAAGTGGAAGTAGTTGACATAGTATAAGGTGTCTTTTTTATGAATGTAGTTTTCATTTAATAATCTCTGATAAGCTAGATCGATATCAGATTTGCGAATTTTTAATACATTGGACAAATCATTAATATCAGGTAATTTATCCATGTATGAAATATCATGACTTAACATGAGTGTTTTTAATGATTGAATCAGCTGTATATGAATAGGCAATGATGAACGTTTGTCAATTTTTATTTTTTCTAAAATCTGTAATGTCATAGCATCACCTCAAATTCTGTAAAAGGACCAGGGAATAACGATTCAGCATAACAAACACTTTGATCGTTTGAGTAAAACGTCGATTTAATCAAATGTGCAGGGTCATGTTTCATCATTGATAATAATGAAGCATCATATGAACTTAAGTTCATAGGGAAATACATACTTTTTATTGATGTTAAATGATATGAAAAATAATTTTCAATAAGAAGTGGTAATGCATGATGGTGAAACATATCTGTATTCATTTTTGGATATAATGATATTGGAAAATATGAGGTCTGTAATAAAACAGGACTCTTATCGATATAGACAACAAATTTAACCATATAAACTAAATCTTCGTTAGATATTTGTAAGGCTTCTGCAATATATGTTTTTGGTTTTAATAAATCAAGCAGTAAAATTCGTTTGAATTTGGATTGATAATTATATTGTGGTTGAAATTCGATATGCTTACTCATACGAAGTGGAAAACGATAGGTTTCTCTTGTTGTGACAAAAGTTCCACTGCCCTGAATTCTTCGAACCAGTTTATCTTCAACTAAAACAGAGTAAGCACGTTTAACGACAATATCACTTATTTCAAAACAATCACAAAGCTCATTCTCTGTAGGCAATTTATCCATGTCTTTTAAGCGACCTGAAATAATTGCCTCTCGAATAGAATCGGCAATTTGTATATAAATAGCTTTCTTAATAGTTTTATCAATGGTTATATATTCCATGTTTAACAATCACTCCATGTTTGATTCTACATATCAATTATATAAGATGAAGTCAAATATACCAACCAATAAGTTATTAAATATTCATTAAATCTTTACTATTTGAAAGATTTCTTTCATTTTCCAAATATTTTATTTATTATAACTATGTTATAATTGAGATTACATGAAAGGTATTATTTTATGAGCATTGAAATCATCGATATGTGTATCCAATTTTCACCGCAATTTAATAGTTATTTCCATCACCAACTAAAAGGATTTTACTCAACAAGACCAGCTACTTATTTTATTAATGTGGAGATAACAAATGATATCGTTGTAAAAGGAGATATGCAAAGACTCAGTCAAGTTGAGTCTTTATATGTTGATAACGATAATATTCACATTGTTGGATATGTTCAAGATAAAATCTCATATGTTTTATCTAAATATAACCACCATTATCTAATCAAAATAAACGTTGATTCTACTCATCAAGCAGAAATAGAGTATGTTTTATCTTCCAGGGTGTTTGCTAATATAGCATCAAATCATCATTATTTAATTTTACACGCATCTGCGATTAGATATCAAACATATGGTATTTTATTTTCTGGACCGTCAGGCATAGGAAAAACAACATTGGCTAAAAGATTTTTAGAACATGATCCACATACAACATTTATTAATGATGATAAACCATTAATTAAACAAGAAAATCAAATGTTTAGTGTTCATGGGACACCATGGGCCGGTAGCGACGGACTCAGTTCTAATATATCAAATCATTTAGATATTATCTTTTTTATTGAACAAGGGAAAACAGCAAGCATCAACACTTTAAGCAACAAAGAAAAAGTTCGTTATTTAATCGAACATACGCACCGCATGTTTTCTAAACAACATCTGGATCATTATATTGATCAACTTAATGTGATGATTGAAAAAGTTCCAATCTATTTGATTATCACATCAAATACGGATCAAGACTATCATGTCGTAAATAACTTTATAAAAGAGATTAAAAATCAGTTTATACATGTATAATATTAATTAAATCAACCATTTAATATTGGAGGCTTTATGGCAGATTATGAGGCTTTGTTTAAGACATTTTTAGGTATTAAAAAAAGAAATGATAAACTATTTCCTGCTTATATTTACGATGTTATAGGTAGAGTTTTAGGGATTATTTTAAGTATCTTTATTGTTTTATTGCTCATATCGTTTTTATCTTTTGCGTTAAAGCCTTTTAACGTAACGATTACACGAGTTGTTGAACTATTTTGGAGAGATTATACGTTTGTCATTGCTGTCCCTGTATCCATTCCAAGCATTTATGGAACTTTAAAAGAGCTAATGAAATCAAGAGATAAAGTTTTTATTAGAGTGACAGTTGTTTATTTTTTAATCATTTTAACGATCAACATATTAATTGCTGTATTTGGAATACTCCCTATGATGCGTCTAATTGGCGTATAGAAAGAGGTTATCGATGTATATAAAAATCCATCCCAAAATTAAAGCAGCTATCGAAGCAAACAAACCTGTTGTTGCACTCGAATCTACAATCATTTCACACGGAATGCCATATCCTGAAAATGTTGAAATGGCAATGATGGTGGAGCACACAATAACTGCACAACATGCAATTCCAGCAACGATTGCTATTATAGATGGTGTAATTAAAGTCGGGTTAACAGAAAACGAGATAAATGAACTTGCACAAGCTAATCATGTCTTAAAAGTTTCGAAAAGAGATATTGCTTATGCGGTTTCACAAAAAAGAACTGGTGCTACTACAGTTTCAGCTACCATGTTGATTGCTGAAATGGTTGGCATCTCTGTATTTGCAACAGGTGGAATTGGTGGTGTTCATCGCGGAGCAGAACATACATTTGATATTTCAAGAGATTTAGAAGAGTTGTCGCTTGTCAATGTTTGTGTTGTTTGTGCAGGAGTTAAATCGATACTTGACTTAGGATTAACACTTGAATATTTAGAAACAAAAGGTGTAGAAGTCATTGGGTATCAAACCGAAAAGCTGCCTGCATTTTACACAGATAAGTCAATATTTAATGTCGATTATTCAATAAACTCTCCACTTGAAATTGCTCATCTTATGAAAGCCAAATGGAGTCTTGGACTAAAAGGTGGTATTGTGGTTGCTAATCCAATACCTAAGGCATTTAGTCAAGATGAAGAAGCAATTAACCATGCTATAAAAGAAGCATTGATAGAGGCTGAAAAAAATCATATAAAAGGCAAAGATATCACACCCTTTCTGCTTTCAAAAGTGAAACAAATAACAGATGGGCAGTCACTAATAGCTAATATAGAACTTATAAAGAACAATGCAATCTTAGCAGCACATATAGCGATTAAATATTGTGAAATTGATTAAAAAGTTAACTAAATAAGGATATATAATATCCTTGTTTTTATGAATACAGGAAAAAACGCCAGATTTTTAGACATAATTATATGATGTTGTAATATAATAGTAATAGTGGCTTTTTGAAAAGAGGAATATTTTATGGATTTATTTAAAAAATGTTATACATATGACGCTGCTAAAAAAGCAAAAGCAGCGGGTTATTATCCTTACTTTCATGAACTGACAAGTAAACAAGATACAGTCGTTCATATGGAAGGAAAAGAAATGATTATGATTGGATCTAACAACTATCTTGGACTGACTTCTCACCCAGAAGTCATTCAAGCAGCTGTAGATGCAACTTTAAAATACGGAACAGGTGTATCGGGATCTCGCTTTTTAAATGGAACTCTCAATTTACACAAAACATTAGAAAAAGAACTTGCAGAATTTTTAAACAAAGAAGACTGCACGATTTTTAGCACTGGATTTCAATCGAACTTAGGTATTATCTCTGCGATTGCAGGAAGAAATGATATCATTTTTTCTGATAAAGAAAATCATGCGTCCATATATGATGGCACACGGTTAAGTTATGCAGAAGTTGTTCGTTTTGAACACAGTGATATGGATGATCTTGAAGCAAAACTAGCTAAAGCACCAGATACAAAAGGAAAACTCATCGTGACTGATGGTGTGTTTTCAATGAGCGGTGATATTGCTAAACTACCTGAAATTGTTCACTTAGCAAAAAAATATGGTGCACGCGTCATGGTTGATGATGCACATGGGTTTGGTGTCATGGGGCCTCATGGTCGTGGAACTGCAGAGCATTTTGGGCTTGAAAAAGAAGTTGATATTATTATGGGGACATTCTCAAAATCACTTGCATCACTTGGTGGGTATGTTGCTGCCGAAAGTGACGTTATTGATTTTATCAGACACAATTCACGTCCATATATTTTTTCAGCTGCCATTCCACCAGCTAATACTGCTGCAGCGCTTCAAGCGTTAAGAATTATTAAAAGAGAACCTGAACGCGTAAAAGCACTTCATGATATATCGGAATATATGAGAAACGGATTGCGTGCTAAGGGCATTAAAATTAGAGAATCTAAAACACCTATCATTCCGATTTTCACATATACACAATTACGTACACTAGTAGCTTGTAATATCCTTTTTGAACAAGGCGTTTATGTTAATCCCGTGGTTCCGCCAGCAACTCCAGTTGGTGAATGTTTGATTCGTACAAGTTACACAGCAACACATACAAAAGAACAAATGGATATAGCGATAGAAAAAATAGTCGCCGTGCTCCAAAGTTTAGAAGGTTTTGAGGAATAATTATGGTTATCATCATCACAGGTGCTTCATCGGGAATTGGACTATCTATCGCCCAGTATTTAGGACAAAAAGGGCATAAGGTTTATGGTGTTTCTCGTTCAAAAGTTCATGAGAAAAATGTAAAAAGCATTCAAGCTGATGTTACAAAACTTGATGAACTAAAAGAAGCATATCAAGAAATTTACGATATCGAAGGTCGCATCGATGTGCTTATTAACAATGCTGGAATGGGTATTTCAGGTAGCGCTGAAGATACAACACAAGAAGATGCGAATCATTTGATGGATGTCAATTTTATGGGTGTCTTTCTTTCAACGAAAGCTGTTTTACCACATATGAGAGCGTCTGGTGGTGGTAAAATTTTTAACATGAGTTCAGTTGCATCTAAGTTAGCCATTCCCTTTCAGTCATTTTATAGTAGTTCAAAGGCAGCAATCAATATATTTTCAGAAGCCTTAGCTAATGAAGTAGCTCCATTTAACATAAAAATCTCTATTTTAATGCCTGGAGACATCAGAACTGGCTTCACAAAAAATAGAAAAAAGAATGTAATCGATAGTCCTTGTTACCAAAAACGAGTTGAACGTTCAGTCGCTGTCATGGAAAAAGATGAACGAAACGGTATGGATCCTGAACTACCAGCTAAAATCATCTGCAAGTTACTAAAAAAGAAAAATTTACCACTATATAAAACCATTGGTTTTAAATATAAACTGTTTGTTTTTCTACATAAATTTCTTCCAGCTAAATTTGCAAATTGGGCTGTGGGATTCATTTATGGGTTTAAAAGAGAAAAAGTATAATGAAGCATCAACAAACATTTCTTAAAGCGATTCTGGCTGGCGATATATTGGATGTGCAGGAATCATTTATTTAAGTATCGATCATCAAATAATTGGTGCGTTATTCTCTAGTTTTGGACTGCTAGTGATCTTGTCTCGTGATATTATTTATACACTGGAAAAATCGGATATTTATATCCATACGAAAAAGAATTCTTAAATGTAATCTCGAAAACACTGATGGGGAATATACTCGGTATATTTGGGGTTGCACAGTTGTTTAGATTATCTGGGTTAACAGCAGTTATCGATCGTGGGGCTAATTTATACACAGCAAAACTTGATTTATTATGGTATCAAACGTTAGTTCTTGCTATATTTTGCGGAATGATGATGTATATTGCTGTTGATTGATTTAAAAAGGTTAAACACGATGGACTAAAAATCATGTTAGTTATTATGCCAGTTGCCATCTTTGTTATCGATAAATTTGAACATAGTATCGCAAATATGCTTTATTTGTTTTTAGGTAGTTCATACACGTTTAAATCATTTTTATACTTGATGATTATGATTGTTGGAAATGCAATAGGAAGCATCTTGTTAAATTTTATTGAGGAAAAACTAAATCATCAATAGATATCATCCACTTAAGTTTTCTAAGTGGATTTTTTATTTCCCGACTCTTATGATAGACGAAGAATGTGTTAATTTGCACGAACGTCTAACAATAAAGACGCTGTGCATAAAAATAGACTTTCTAAAGAAAAAACGTTGACTTGTTCGACCTGTTTTAGTAAGATGATGCTGAGAAAGCGGTTTCAAGGACACGCTTGGGAGGTTTTTATGAAACAATGGCTAACGTACATAAGTTTACTTTTTCTTAGTATAGTTTTAATCGCTTGTGGAAAAGATAACCCCACATTTAATGCTGAAGAATTTTTAACTGAAGCGAGTGATACCTTAATTTTTGAAAGTGAAACAACAACAAATCTTGAATTGCCTCAAACGATCATCTACGAAGGAAAAACGATTCAAGTTTCATGGATAACAAGTCATATAGAAATCATATCTAATTTAGGTATTGTCAATAGACCTGATGGAGAAACTGGAAATATCACTGTCACACTGACAGCTATTTTATCTTATCAAGGAGTCATTCATCAAAAAAATATTTTTATTACTGTTGTTGCTTTAGAACAATCACTACCTATAGGATTTCAAGTTATTTTTGAATCAAATGGTGGTAGTTTAGTTCCAATGCTAGATAATATATTAGCAAATGAGCTCATCGATGAGCCACAAATTCCAACTAAGGAAGGTTTTGTTTTTTCAGGATGGTTTACTGATGATTTATTTATCAATGCATGGAATTTCAATACAGACCGAATCTCTACAAACCTAACTTTGTATGCGAAATGGACAGAAGAGATAATCATTTCTACTTATGTAGTCATATTTGATTCGATGGGTGGCACAGCAGTTGATTCCTATATTGATGTTGTTGAAGGATCTTATATTCAAGAACCACAAGCACCTACTAAAGAAGGCTATATATTTATAGGCTGGTCAATTGCAACAGACGGTGCTAACCCTTGGAACTTTGAACTGGATAGAGTCACTTCCGATCTTACATTTTATGCAATTTGGGAAGAAGAGGTTGTTGTTATTGATACATTTACCGTGAGATTTGATGTCGATGGCGGAACTGAAGTTAATCCTTATGTGGATGTTAATGATGGCGAGTTTGTTAATGAACCACAAGCACCAACTAAGGAAGGTTATTCATTTGATGGTTGGTTTGCTGATGAATCGCTATCAATAGAGTGGAACTTTACGGTAGATACAGTAACTTCTGATTTAATCTTATATGCAAAATGGGTATTAATAGAAGTTGAAACACCTAATGGCGTACCAATTTCAACACCTGAAGAATTTTATCAACTAGCAACCGAAAATAGTTCTGATGATGTTTACTATTTAGCAAATGATCTTGATTTTACAGGGTTCAATTGGACGCCCGTATTATATACATTTACAAAAGAGCTTAATGGAAACGGGAAAACAATATCTAATTTGACCATAAATGGTGGAATTACTTTAGGAATATTTCCACGTGTAAAAACAGCTTCGATTTATAACCTAAATCTTGATAATATTCATATTTTAACATCTGGAAGAGCGGGTATATTAGTTGGTGAAGTGGATGGAACAGATGTTTCAATTTATGATTTAATCGTTACAAATTCTAGCGTTACAGGAAACAGTTCAGAAGGTGTTGGTGGACTTATTGGAAAAACCAAATCTTCTTATACAGTTGATATTTATAACGTCAGTTTAATTGATATTCATGTTAGTAATTCATCAACAGCTGCGGGGTCATTGATTGGACTAACAGAAGGTAGCATTATTGATATTCATGATGTTTATGTTCAAGGAGCAATTGTTTCTGCATCCAATCGTGTAGGCGGTATATTTGGTGAAATAAAGAACTCCGCTTTGGTTTCAATGGATAGAATGGTCTTAATGGATATCAGTATTTCTGGTGGTCAATATGTTGGTGGACTCATAGGTAGAAATCAAATGGCTTCAGGTGTTTCCGCCACTAACGTATTAATCAACGGAACAATAGAAGCAACCAATAAGGATTTAGGTCACTTATCAGGTGAACTAAATATTGCTGAAACAAGTGATATTTATGTTTCTGAATTAACGGTTTTGGGCACTTTAAATCGTCAAAGTGTTGATTCTCAGTTTATCATAGATAACTTGTCAACACTTACAGATTCATGGTGGCAAACACATTTGTCTAGCATTTCAACTCATCCAAATTGGTTTTATAATGGAACAACTTATGCAATACTCGGCATATCCATACCAGTTGATTCTATTGCTGTTCGATTCGTTTATGGACATAGTATCAATGATGAATTCGTTTATATCAAAGATGGCCAAAAAGTTCATACACCTCAAGAAAGAGAAATCCAAGGATATCGATTGAGTGGGTGGTATATAGATGTTGATTTGACAATACCATATGATTTTAACCAAGTGGTTATTGAAGAGTTAACACTATATGCAAAATACGAAGAAGTGCCATATTATATTGTTACTATAGGTGGAGAAGAGTACATCGTTTATGAAAACGAAACAGTCGAACAACCCAATGATCCAAATGAATTTGGTAAAATATTCGATGGTTGGTATTTAAATAATGAACCTTTTGATTTTAACACACCAATTCAAGCGAACTTAACGATTATTGCTAAATGGTTTGATGCTGAATTGTTTACTATTTCGTTTCATACGTTTGATGGTAATCCAATGGATCCATTAACATTTTACGAAAATCAAAGGATCTATCAACTTCCATATGCAACATTAGAAGGATATCGCTTTGCTAACTGGTATTTAGATCAAGATTTGTTACAAGTATTTAATCTAGAATTTATTAGCCAAGACTATACTTTATATGCAAAATTTGTTGAGATGGGTGAATTGATTTTAGAAGAAAATTTCAGTTATAACTCGGGTATTTCACTTGGTCTTACTGCGTGGAATGAAGATAAAGTAGGACAAGCTGAGATTACAACCGAAGAAACACTTCTTATGACAGAGTTGGCTACTGAAGCTATATTCTCATATCCTCTAGATGCACTTATTCCAGGGCGTTATGTTTTAGTATATGATTTTATGCAAGGCATTGGTGGAGCATCATTTACAATTGAAATGATGAACAAAACACAACGCATTTTTACAGTTGGTGCAAACCGAGCAAATCGTTACACATATAGAAATCAAGATGGATCAGAAACAGCAATAGCATCATCACTTCATAGTGTCACACCTAATGAGTGGTATCGAGCAATTGTTGTTTTCGACACAGAACATCACTTTTATAAATATTACGTCATGTATCAAGATGAACTTGTTGAGTTAACACCACAAGGTGGTGTAAGCTTTGTCAGTGAACTTGATATCACAAGCATAAGAATTAGAATCGTTGGTCATAGTGGCTCTCCTAGTGCACAGCCCTATACCTACTTAGATAACTTGTTTATTGAATCAAGTAGTGAGACCGAAGAAGGTAAATCATTATTTGATCCAGAGCCTGCCATACGTTATGAAGACTTATTAAATCAAATTTATAATGAACTTGATATTCCATTTAAAAATGATGCACGTGATCAATTGTTACTTGCGACATCGTTATATAATGTTACGATTGTTTGGGAGTCTTCAAACACAGATATTATCACACATGATGGTGCAGTCACTAGAGATGAACTTGATGATCAAGTAGTTATCATGAATGCAGTATTTACAAAAGGCGATTTATCAATGAATAAAGAGTTTGAAGTTACAGTAAAATCATTAGCTTCTTATGTCTCTTTTGATGATTCTGATTATTCTTTAACAGGATTTGCATTAGGTCATGTAACGATTCCTAATTTATCTGAGGGTGATCCAGGATATTATGTTGTTTATACACCACAAGACTTTATCAATGCAATTGTTGCTGAAAACAGTTCTAGTCAAGGAACCACAGCAGCAAGAGTTATAGAAATTAGAGCAGATTTAGATATGGGCTTTTTAGAAGTGACAAATCAATATGGCCCACAACCAAGTGTGTTTATTTCACATGCAACACCAGTTATGCATCCTGTATTAATGCAATCAGGAGTTTCAAAAATTGTTATTCAAGATCGAGATGGATCAAGAGCTAAATATCATGAAGGTTTAATGATATTCTCACAAACTGGACATACAATTAGGCATGCATCTTTTAATATCAAGCGTTCAAATAATATCATCATTCGAAATCTTAAATTTGATGAATTATGGGAATGGGATGAAAAGACAAAAGGTGATTATGATTCGCATGACTGGGATTATTTCACATTAGATACTGTAAATGGTATATGGTTCGATCATGTTGAACTAGGCAAAGCATATGATGGACTCATTGACTTTAAAGCAGGAAGCTCAACGACTCAGTCTGTAACTAATGCTACATTCTCATATATGCGACTCGTCTTTGAGCCAAACGCCTTCTTGTTAGCGCAATTTGAGTATCTTGAAGCTAACCGCCAATCTTATAGTTACTATAATGCGATGCGTAACGCAGGCATGAGCATGGAAGAAATCATGCAAGTTAATAGTTACCAAAAGAAAGGTTTCTTATTAGGTGGTAGCGAACTTAGAGTAGGAAACGTATTTACTCTTACCATATATAATAGTTACATTAAGAATTTACAAGATCGTTTTCCTCGTTTAAGAGGTGGAGATGTTCATATCTTTAATTCAATTTATGATGCGACTGATGTATATGAAACAAGAAACCAAGTTAGAGAGTTATACCCAAGTCTATTTTCACAATCGATATATAACAGACAACTCACAAATCAAGCACTTGTAACAACCGAGAATGGGGCTATTTATATGGAGAACTCCATCATAAAAGGTGTTACTCAAGTGATTAAATCTAATCAAGTTTCTAGAGATCATCCTCTTATGACTGGTAAATATTTGGTCAATGATTCTCTCTATATATTAGGAGACTACGTGTTCTATGGATCGTCACTTGATGATAACACAGCATTTATTCGTTCGAATAGTGAACCAATCTTGCCTTTTTCATGGACGACGATATCAGAACTGCCTTACTCAAATTACAGTTTAATACAAGTTAACATATTAGAAGAATATCTTGATAAAGCTATTTTAGGAATTACTTCAGAAGCTTTTGATTGGTTTTCTCTAAGTTACTAAACAATGAAACGAGCATCATAGATATGGTGCTCGTTGTTATGCTTATCAAAAAGTAATATAATAAACTATGAATACTATGTATACAAAAGGAGCACAAAAAATGATTAATGCAATTTATGACCAAATAGAGAACCTTTTGAAACAAAAAAAGCGAGTTATTGTTGCGATTGATGGCCAAGCAGCTTCTGGCAAGTCATCTTTTGCAATGCAAATTAAAGATAAGTTTAATGGCGAAATCATTAAAATGGATGATTATTTTTTACGTAGTGAGCAACGGACAGAAAAAAGATTAAATGAGATTGGTGGAAATATTGATTATGAACGTTTTCAAGATGAAGTGATTAATCATCTATCTGAAGATACAATCGAAATTAAACCTTATGATTGCAAAACATCTTCATTTAAATCCAAGATCACTATTGATAAACCAAAGTTAATTATTGTTGAAGGCGCATATAGCATGCGCGAACCATGGATTAGCAACTATGATTTGAAGATAGTTATGCTGATTGATTCAAGGGTGCAAGAAGAAAGAATAAGACATCGAAATGGTAGTAGTAAGTTGGAACAATTTGTTAAACTTTGGATTCCAAAAGAAAACTCATATTTAGAACAGTTTCAAATCATTAAGAAAGCAGATTATGTTTTATATATAGAAAACTAAATCATTAAACCATAATTCATCATATTTTTTGGAAAGGCTTTCATAAAATACACAAAGAGCGCTAAAAGTAGTTTATTTATGAATAAAAGTGTGATATAATAATATTATAAACGCCGTTCGAAATAATAGACGATAATATAATATGAATCACATTTCAAATAAAGGGAGTATATAACATGACAACAATTCAACAATTTATCAAACAATTACCTAATGCCAATCCAAAAGACTTTAAAAATATTTATCCAAATTCAGTTAACACATATTTGAACGGTCATATATTTATGGCTACAATTGATCATGAAGATGTTTTAGTGGCAACACATGAAGCAGCGTCGGTTTTCCATGGCAAAGCACATCATTTTGATGATATTGAATTTAGAATAGTTTCGCTAAATCATGAACATGCTACAATTATCAGAGATCTTTTCCCATTTACAGCACCAATTAAAGTTTTAGACAAAAAAAGAAGTTTTGGATTAGGAGATCGTTTAGGTATTGCGGGTCCAGGGCATCTTGATGTGTTTAAAAAATACGATGCGTATCCTATATTAGCACAACAATCCATTCGGGAACTTAGTTTAACTAATCGTAAATATGAAGATGTTTTAGATGCTGCCACATTTGCAGTATTTAAAGAGGGATATAAAGATGGATTTGGAGCCGATGGAGACCATCTAAAAAAACCTGAAGAAATTGAGTATGCATTATCATTGGGGTTTTCTATGATAACACTTGATTGCAGTGATTATATTAGAAATGATATTGGAAAAATGAGTGATGAAGACATCTTAAAACAAGATGTATTGTCTTCAGAATATGAAAATAGATACTTGAATCAATCATTTATGATTGATAATCACACAATATATTTTGATGAATTAGCCTTAAAGAAAAGTATTTTGATTTATAAAGATGCAGTTAACTATGCAGCAAAGATTTATCGCACTTACCTTGCTGATGGAAATGCAAAAGCCAATTTTGAAGTCTCAATTGATGAGACAGGCACTCCGACTTCACCTACAGAACACTATTTTGTTGCAAATGAACTTGCTATTCGCAATGTGAAGTTAGATACGATGGCTCCACGGTTTTGTGGAGAGTTTCAAAAAGGTGTAGATTATGTTGGCGATATCCTCCAGTTTGAAAACGAGCTAATCATTCATGTTGCTATAGCCAACCATTTTGGATATAAGCTATCTATCCATTCGGGTTCAGATAAATTCTCAATTTTTGAGTTAATCGGAAAACATACACAAGGACACTTCCATGTTAAAACAGCCGGAACGAATTGGTTAGAAGCGATGCGAGTAGTCGCATTTGCAGATCCAAAACTTTATCGTCTAGTTCATGCTTATGCATTGTCTATGTTTAGTGAAGCAAGTAAGTTTTATCATGTAACAACTGACTTGAATAAGATCCCTAATTTAGACACACTTAAAGATGAAGAGTTGGTTGACTTGTTTAAAAACAACGACTCAAGGCAACTAATTCATATTACATATGGATATATTTTAAATGCAAAAGATGAACAAGATAACTTTATATTCAAAGATAAACTCTATCAATTATGGTATGAAAAACAAGATGTGTATCGTCAATTTTTATCTGAGCACATAGGAAAACACTTAGAACTCCTTTACAAAGGGTTTAATGTGTAAATTGAGAGGTATATGTATGGAATTCATCAAAAACTATAAATATTCACTTGTTTCACCATCAAGCATGGGTGTAAGGATTACACCTGTTAATCGTCAACCAGTGCACACCTCAGATATGTTTATCATGCGAGCATCAAGCGCAGAAACTAATGTGTTATCCATTTCTTCATCATTAGGTTTATCTACTAAAGTATTGACAACATTTGTTGAAGGTAGTCCTATATCTCAACTTATTAAAAATGATTTATTAAGAAGGAATATTCAATTCGAAGGAAAAGAAGTTAAGCAAGGTGGTCCATGGGGATTTCGCCATCAATTTAATATTGCAGATAGTGGATATGGACTAAGAGCACCTCGGGTACAAAACGATCGTGCAGGCGAAGTGGGTAAGACATTAAATATAACAGACTTTGATATTGATAAAATATTTGGTGATGAAGGTGTCCAACTTCTTCATTTATCCGGATTGATTGCTGCACTTTCAAAAGAAACAAGCGAATTTTGTTTAGCGCTTGCTAAAGCTGCCAAAAAATACGGCACTAAAATTTCTTTTGATTTAAATTATCGTGCATCTTTTTGGAAAGATAGAGAACAAGAATTGAGCGCAATCTTTAAAGAGATTGCTGCAATTACTGATATACTGATAGGGAATGAAGAAGATTTTCAACTTGCTTTAGGGATTGAAGGCCCAAAGGCTGGAGGAAAACAAATTTCTGATGAAATTGAATCTTTTAAAAGCATGATTAACAATGTTAAAAAGACATTTCCAAATGCAACAACTTTTGCAACAACTTTGCGAGAAGTAGAAAGTGCAAATCATCATCTATGGGGAGCAATCTTACTCGACCATGATAAATGGACCATCATTGAACCTAGAGCAATACCTGTTTTAGATCGTATCGGTGGTGGTGATGGTTTTGTTGGAGGCCTATTATATGGGTTTCTTAAAGGTTGGGAATCTAAAAAGTGTGCCCAGTTTGCTTGGGCAACCGGTGCACTAGCAACAACACTCATTGAAGATTATGCGCTTCCCGCAGATGAAGCTCAGGTGTGGAGTATTTGGGAAGGTAACGCACGCGTTCAGCGATAAGAAGGAGTAATACATGAAAAAATCAGATATTGGATTAATCGGATTAGCAGTTATGGGAGAAAACCTTGTTTTAAATATGGCTTCAAAAGGTTTTCAAGTTACAGCATATGCAAGAAGACAAGAAACTGTCGATGCGTTTTTAAACGGTCGAGCTAAAGGTAAGTCAATCATAGGAACAAACTCTCTAAAAGAACTTGTTGATTCATTAGAAAAACCACGAAAAGTGATGATGATGATCAAAGCTGGCCAACCTGTAGATGATGTCATCGAACAACTGATTCCTTTACTTGAAAAAGGCGATGTTATCATTGATGGAGGAAATTCACATTTTCCAGATTCTATAAGAAGAACAACTTATGTTGAAAGTAAAGGCTTATTATATATTGGCACAGGCGTCTCTGGAGGAGAAGAAGGTGCATTACTTGGACCATCGATTATGCCAGGAGGATCTCCCGAGGCATGGCCGCTTGTCAAGCCTATTTTTCAGGCGATAGCAGCCAAAGTTGAAGATGGCGCAGTTTGCTGTGATTGGGTTGGAGAAGATGGCGCAGGTCATTTTGTTAAAATGGTTCATAACGGAATTGAATACGGAGACATTCAATTAATTACAGAAGCTTATCATTTAATGAAAAGTGTTTTAGGGTTAAGTGCAGATGAGATGCATGAAATTTTTAAAACTTGGAACAAGACAGAACTTGACAGTTACTTAATCGAAATCACTGCAGACATTTTAGCAGTTAAAGATGAAGATGGTAGTCCTCTTGTTGATAAAATATTAGATACTGCAGGTCAAAAAGGAACAGGTAAATGGACTGCAGTTGCTTCGCTTGAAGAAAGCGTACCATTAACACTTATTGGTGAATCTGTTTATTCAAGATTCTTATCTGCAATGAAGGATGAACGCGTTAATGCTTCAAAGGTTTTTAAACAAACACCTATTACATTTAAAGGTAATAAAGAAGCATTTATTGAAGATATTAGAAAAGCTTTATACGCATCAAAGATTATATCCTATGCTCAAGGTTATGCCCTCATGAGAGCTTCCGCTGAATCAAATAAATGGAATCTAAATTATGGTGGTATAGCTTTAATGTGGCGTGGAGGCTGTATTATTCGCTCAGTATTCTTAGGTAAAATTAAAGAAGCTTATGATGAAAATCCAAACTTAACTAATTTATTATTAGATCCATACTTTAAAAATACCATTGAATCACTAACTGATTCATGGAGAAGAGTCGTATCAACTGCTGTGCTAAATGGTATTCCAACACCTTCTATTTCAGCGGGACTTAATTATTTTGATGGATATAAAACAGCAAGTCTACCTGCGAACTTATTACAAGCACAAAGAGATTATTTTGGTGCACATACGTATGAAAGAATTGATAAACCACGTGGTGAATTCTTCCATACGAATTGGACAGGTCGTGGTGGAGATACATCATCAACAACCTATAATGTGTAGAGGTGATTTTATTTTATGAAGATAAATATCAATCCTAATTTAAAAGATAAAGTTGTAGTTATTACTGGAGGAGCTGGAGTACTTGGTTCCTTCTTTACTCGTGCAGTTGCACAAGCTGGAGCGAAAGTTGTCATTATTGGAAGAAATGAAACTAAAGCTATTGAGTTTGCTAACAAGCTTCATAACGAAGGTTATCAAGCGCTAGGTCTTGCTGCAGATGTCTTAGACAAACAATCCCTTGAAATCGCTCACCAAAAGGTTTTATCAACATTTGGTAAAACAAATATTTTAATCAATTGTGCAGGAGGAAACGATCCAAAAGCAACAACACAAGATGAATATTTTAACTTAGAAAACTATCAGAATAAAACAACAAAAGGTTTTTTCGATTTAGACCCTATAGCATTTAATGAAGTTTATGGATTAAACTTTGCTGGAACATTACTTCCCACTCAAGTCTTTGCTCAAGATATGATTGAATTAAAGCATTCAACGATTGTCAACATTAGTTCTATGAGTGCACTTGTACCACTTACTAAAATACCTGCATATTCAGCAGCAAAAGCAGCGATCAATAATTTTACCCAATGGTTATCCGTTCACTTTGCACCACAAGGAATTCGTGTTAATGCAATCGCACCTGGATTTTTTTCAACCGAACAAAACGCATCGCTTTTATGGAACCCAGATGGAACACCAACACCTCGAACGAAAAAGATTATTTCGCAAACACCAATGGGAAGATTTGGTGAAGCACATGAACTTATGGGAACACTATTGTGGTTAATCGATCATGAAGCATCTGGATTTGTCACTGGTGTTGTCATACCTGTAGACGGAGGATTTTCAGCCTATAGTGGCGTTTAAAATAAGGAGTAATCCACATGAATATTTCTGTTGTCGATCAGCATAACAAAGGGTTATCAAAAGATCAAATTGAGCAAAAAATAATCGAGTCTATTAAAGATAAGCCATTGAAAAAGGTGCTTTTAATTCCGCCTGATTTTACCCGTTTTCATTCGAATGCAGGATTTATAACAAATCGTTATTATCACTTACTAAAAGATCAAACGATTGTAGATATTTTACCTGCATTAGGTACTCATGAAGCAATGTCAAAAGAAGAAATAGAGGAGATGTATGGAGATATACCTTTAGATCGATTCATCTATCACAACTGGCGAGAAGATATTGTGAAAGTAGGCGAAGTGCCAGTATCTTACATTAGTAAAATTACGGAAGGGCTATGGCAACAAGCAGTCACATGCGAAGTTAATAAACTCATTATGGACCCCTCATATGATTTAATCATATCTATTGGTCAGGTCGTTCCTCATGAAGTCATTGGCATGGCTAATCATGCTAAAAATATTTTTGTAGGATGCGGTGGAAAAGAAACGATTAATCAATCTCATATGATTGGTGCTGTTTATGGTATGGAAAAAATGATGGGAAAAGATCATACTCCTGTTCGTAAACTTTTAGATTATGCACTATCGCATTTTTTAAATCATAGACCCATCATTTTTGTTTTAACAGTAACAACAGCACCTTCTAATATCATTAAAACACATGGGCTTTTCATAGGTGATACACGTAAGGTGTTAGAGGACGCAATAGCATTATCTCAAGAAAAAAATATCGATTTTGTCGAAAAGGGAATCAAAAAATGTATTGTTTATTTAGACCCTAAAGAGTTTAAGAGTACATGGTTAGGAAACAAATCAATTTATCGCACACGCATGGCTATTGCTGATGATGGAGAACTAATCGTTTTAGCTCCTGGTGTAACCAAATTTGGAGAAGATCCAAAAATTGATCTATTAATAAGAAAATATGGTTATGCTGGAAGATTAAGTGTTCTTAAATTATTCAATGAAAATGAAGATTTGCAAAAAAATATGAGCGCTGCAGCTCATCTTATTCATAGTTCATCAGATTCGAGATTTAAAATCACATATGCAGTGAAAAATATCACTCAAGAAGAAGTTAATGGTATTCATTTTCATGCTGCGTCATATGATGATATGATTCGAAAATATAATCCTAAAACATTAAAGCCAGGGTGGAATATATTAGATGATGGAGAAGAAATCTTTTTCATACCTAATCCAGCCTTAGGTTTATGGATTGATAAAAACAGGTTTTAATATGACTGAAGAAAAACTTAAAAGTATCTTAATAGCACATTATCAGAGATATCCAAACATGCAAGTGCTAGATATGATTAAACTAATTTATCAACAAACATTTGGTCCTGCTCATTTTAGTTCTTCACCATCACTGAAAAGCATTAAAGAATATTTGATAAATGAACTGCATTCAGTAAAATTTAATCAAGAAACACCTTTGATCGAAGACATTGGGAATGATTATTACCGGATTTCATTAAAAATGATTGTTGATCAATTACTTAGTTTAGAAGATCTTTCAGTCATGTTTTATCAATCAATGAGCAATAGCCCAAGTTTATCCGATCATACTAAACAAGAGTTTCTTAAAAAAATAGATAGCATGATTATGCTCAATCAAAAAAAAGTTTTTAATTATGATAATCAAGATCTAATAAACGAAGTAAAGTCTTATATTCAAAAAGGTATACACGCAACACATCATAGTGAGGAATATCTAAAACACTATGATCCACATTATCGAGTCATACATAAAAAATACATAGCCAAAAACATGATTGATGTTTACACAATAAAAAGCGAGTAATATTTGCTTTTTATTTTTATAAATGACCGTTTTTGCTCGTCAAAATTAATATGTATGAAAACATCAAAGACATTTCAAATATTCAAAAGTAATTTAGCTGTATTCATCTATATGGATAATCAGCAAAACAATGACACGGGACTAAAAGGCAAATGATTTAAATGAAATGCCGTCATTTGATGAGAAAAAGAGTTTTAATATAATTAACTTTAAAATGTAAGCGTTGACATTACATTCATTTTTATGGTAAAATATAAATATGATAAACACCGTCTATAATAACAGACGATGGGAGGTTTAATCATGAGAAAGACCAGCACATATATACTTTTGCTATTCTTGATTTTACTTCTTGTAGGGTGTGGCAAAAATGAAGATTTCATACCTAATGATAATATGCATATCATTCCTTCGTTACCAACTGAAGAAATGAGTGATTCTATGGTTATCCCATCTTTTCCCACTGATCCAATCTCATCAATCCCTTCATATCCAATCCCATCAATCCCTAACGATTCAACAGTAATCATAGATGACAATCAATTCGACATCTTTAATTCACCATTTGGATATGCTAGTTTAGGTGTTACACCTAGAAATAAAGATTCGACTTACATACAAGTTAATAATGAAATTGATTTTATTGAAGCACTCGCACATCCAGACATTCGTATTATAGAAATTACAAATGATTTGAATATGGGTGCTAATTATGTGTCAAATCAGCTAGAAATGCAAGGTAAGTCACTAAACGATTATCGTTCTGTTTATCGCAGACATGGACACACACCGCTATTGCATCCAACGCTAATTGAACATGGTGTAGGTATTATAAGACTCGTACTAAAGAACCAATTGACCATTTTTTCTAAAAACGGATATTCAATTTCTCATTCAGCATTCTTAATTGACGGATCTCATGATATTGTGATTCGAAACCTAAGACTAAATGGTTTATGGGAATGGGACGAACTAGATCAAGGCCAATACAAACGAAATGATTGGGATTACTTCACTATCGAAAAATCATCAAACATATGGATCGATCATATGACTTTTGAACAAGCATATGATGGCATTATCGATATTAAGGAACAAGTCAGCAATGTCACATTGTCTTGGTCGAATCTTATCTTTGAACCAACAGCATTTATTGAAGATCAAATCGATTATCTTGAACAAAATCGCTCGATGTATCCATTCTATGATGAGTTGCGAAACTCAGGTGCAACACAAGAAGATCTTATTTTACATTCAAGTTTTCAAAAAAAAGGGTTTAATCTAGGCAACTCAACAGATGGCGAAGGCTTTGAATCAATAACGATGACTTTTCATCATTTAAACATTAAAAACTTACAAAGTAGGATGCCTAGAATCCGTAAAGGTGATGTCCATTTATACCACATCATATTAGATAACCAAGATATTTATGAACAATGCATTCGCCTCTCAAATACAAATCTATCTTTCGTCAATCAAGGTATTATAACAACTGAAGATGGTGCAGTTCTTATGGAACACAGTATATTTAGATATGTCACAACACCCATAAGAAACCATCAAGAAAGCAGTTTTGATTCGAAATATACAGGAAGATACAAGGTGATTAATAGCGAACTTGTTACTGCAAATCGTACATATTTTGGATCATCAACGGACACATTTACCTTATGGGTTCATGATAACACCCATGAAACACTGTCGTTTCGACTAAGAAATCACCCATCAATTCCATATACTTATCAACTTCAAGATATCTTTTTTCTACCAGATTTATTTGATAGATATTTAGTAGGACATGGTGAGGTTAATGGGTTTGACTGGCTTAACATTAAAATTTTAGATTAAAACTAAGGAGAGTCACTATGAAAAAAATAATCTATATCCTCTTGCTCTTTGCAGGTACTATAGCACTCACTGCATGTATGAGTTCAGATAAACCAGACGAAACATTAATTATCTCAGAACCGCCTATCGATTCTGAAGGAAATGTTGTCATACAACCTGCAACAATTTCTTTCACATGGTGGGGTACATCTGATAGAAATATTGCAACTAATCAAGCAATTAATCTATTCGAAGAAAAATATCCTGAAATTAAAGTTCAAGGATCTGGAAATCCTTGGGGTGGCTACGATACAACGCTCGTAAATCAATTAGGACAAGGCAACGAAGCTGATATTTTTCAAATTAACTATAACTGGATTTACTCAATGTATGGATCTGAAAGATTTTTAGACTTAAATCTTTTAAATATTGACATATCAAATTACCCTGAAGAAGAGCACGCACCTTTAACTGTTGATGGCAAACTTCTTGCTATCTCACTTTCAGAAACCGGATATATATTTTATTTAAATAAAGAAGTTTACGAAAATGCAGGCGTTGAAATACCATACGATGACTTAGCAGCAGGCAAAGCACTAACCTGGGATTGGTTAATTGAAGCTGGTCAAAAAATAGGTGAAAATAATCCAAACAAATATGCACTTGGTAGACTAGATTCGCAACAAGCAGCAATGCTGATGTTTACGTATCTATCGCAAATCACCGGAAAAAATGTCATTGATGAAAATAATCAACTCAATTTCACCCAACAAGAACTTCAAATGGGATTTGCCTTTTTAAACACGTTAAGAAATAACAACGTGATATTAAGATCAAATACACTAGATACATCAAATGCAGGTCCAGGAAACCCAAATTGGAACGTTCATTTCAATTATGGAGGAGTGATGACGTGGAATACTGCCATTTCAGAATACGAAAACACATTACCAGGTAGTGCTGAAAAAATGATCTCAGTTGGAATGTTTCAACAAAACGAAGATGATCAACTGGGCATGTATAAAAAAGTATCGATGGCATATGCTGTATCCAGAAGAGTTGCAAGTTCAAGTGCTAAAGCCACGGCTGTTAAGTTGTTTATTGAATTTATGACAACCGATCCAGAAGCGATTGCTATTTTAGGTGTAGACCGCGGTGTTACATCACACACATTAGCACAACAAGAATTAATGAGTATTGATGATGGGCGTTTCTTAAACACACTTGAATGGCAAGGTCATAACATCGTTCAAAGCTATTTTAATCATCAAGTTTCATTAGGACAAAACCTTTATATTCATCCATACTACGAACATGATTCGTTTAGAAATGTATATGAGTTACCGATCGAAAAATTTCTTTTAGGTACATTTACAGGTACACAAGCTATTAATGATATTATGCG
>OBJA01000580.1_pt1 | contig 30343 bp, 23 predicted proteins | sample 1519751 | NCBI WGS metagenome assembly OBJA01 (sample SAMEA3881238, study PRJEB22517) | soil metagenome | biome: lake sediment; feature: soda lake sediment; material: sediment, water from around vicinity | place: India | collected 2013-12-23 | depth 3 m
TCCACTACGTTCCAATTTGTTGTTGACGATGAACTACAAACCACGAACTACAAACACCTTATTCTTTAAGTTTCACAAGCATCAGCACCGGGTTGTCGTTTTCACTGAGGCTGTTTGCCAGCCTTTCCAGCTCTTTTTTCTTTTCAGGATATTTGGAAGTGGGGTTTATGAATTCATTTGAAGGGTGATAACCGTTTGTGTTCAGTAACAGCTTTACTAAATATTTCCTAAATGACGATAAAGTATGGTTTACATCGGATCCTTCCCTCATTCCTGTCAGGATGTGTTAGAATAGATATCCTCTTGAGTGATGCTAAACTACAGGTACAGGTAAAATCCCATCATGGGGAAAAATGAACTTATTGCTTCATACAAAAAAAATACAGGTCCCGCCTTTTCAGTGCGGAACCTGCATCCATTACAGTTCGGGCTGTTTTACTGCACGATCATCATTTCATCGACAAGGTGTGATGCCCCGGCATAGATGTCGATAACCCAGAGTACGAACCGGATATCGACGTTAATGCAGCGCTGCAGTTCGGGTTCGAAGGCAATGTCGCCACTCATGGCTTCCCAGTTGCCATCGAAGGCAAGGCCAATCAGCTCGCCGTTGGCATTGATCACCGGGCTGCCTGAGTTGCCACCGGTGATGTCGTTGTTGGTGATAAAGCAGGTCACCAGTTCTCCGTTCTTGTCGGCATAACGGTCAAAATTACGCGCCAGCAGCAGTTCCTTCATGCGTGCCGGGACATCAAACTCATCATCGCCGGGAATTTCCTTTTCGAGGTAGCCTTCGCTGGTTGTATAGTACTTATACAGCACACCATCGCGCGGCTCATACTCAAGCACCTGCCCGAAGGTCAGGCGTATTGTTGAATTTGCATCGGGATAAAATTTCCTGCCGGGCTGCATTTCCATCAGTCCTGCAACAAACAACCTGTTGCCACGGTCGAGCAGTTCACTTTTCTCTTCTGCCAGTTCGGTCAGTTCCCTGTATTTATCGAAAATATCTTTTGTGGCTTTAAAAACCATATCATTTTCAAGTGTCTTCAGTTTTGGATCGGCAAGAAACTTTGTCAGCTCGGCTTCATTATCAAATATGGTTTTGCTGAACATCCTGCTGACATACTTTTCGTAATTCCCTTTATACTTTTTTCTCACTTCGGAAAAGAAAGCAGGGTGGAACTGCTGTTCGTTGTTGTCGGCATACAGTTTCAAGAGTTCAGCTGTAATCTTTTTATCGGTTTCTGCATCGAAATCCTTGTAAAATGATTCAAGTCCTTCGGTTAACCGCACCTTTATCATTTCAAGCATTTCAGGATTTGCATTTCCTTCCCTGAGCAACCTGTATAAGGGCAGGACACGGTTGGCAAACATGAAGATTTCGGGTCCCCTGAGCATCGATTCAGCCATGTATTCCATGGCGCGGTTCACCCTTACATCGCTGTATGCCTCAGCTATGTCGGCCAGCACATTTCCGTATTTTTCCCTGCGGCCCTGGTCAGCATTCACCCATGTTGTGAATTCATCTTCAATGGCTTTTTTCTTGGCTATAACATTCAGGTTTTCGAGGCCTTTGTTCTGCCCGATGCTGTACTTGTAGTAGTTGGAGCTGCGTGATTGTTTTGACGCATACTGGATACGTGCCTTCTGGCTGGTGCTCATATAATCCCCGATGATGCGCAGTTTTTGTTCGCGCACCTCTATCCTTACAGGGTTTGTCACCTGCATCGTATAGTTTACGCCAAATGAAGTGCTGTAACGGTCGGTGCTCCCGGGGTATCCCATGACCATTGCAAAATCGCCCTGTTCAATTCCCTTGATGGATACGGGAAGAAAATGCCTTGATTTGAATGGAATGTTATCTTCGGAATAAGGGGCAGGTTTGCCATCGGGGCCCATATAAACCCTCAACAGGGTGAAATCGGCAGTATGGCGGGGCCACATCCAGTTATCGGTATCGCCACCGAATTTGCCAAGTGCCTGCGGAGGCACCCCAACCAGTCGTACGTCGTTAAATGTTTCCACTACAAAAAGGTGATAGTGGTTGTCGTTAAAAAAACTCCTGACATAGGTTTCATAATGGGTATTGCCCTTTGCCTCACGCTCGAGCTGCCGTGATATATTGTAAATATGCTGGCTCCGTTCTTCCTCCGACATGCCAGGCATTACACCTGCAAGAACCTTATTTGTAACGTCTTCGATGCTTACAAGGAATGTAACTGATTTGCCCGGGTTGGGCAGTTCCTGTTCACGGGTCATGGCCCAGAAGCCATCGCGAAGGTAATCATGATCGACACTCGAATGTTTCTGTATTTCGCCATAGGCACAATGGTGGTTGGTAAGCAGCAACCCATCGGGTGAAATTACTTCAGCCGTACATGAACCCCTGTCGAGTGCCACAATGGCATCCTTCATGCTTGCACGGTTGATGTTGTAAATATCATCGGCATTCAAGCGGAACCCCATTTGCTGCATTTCTGAGATATTCAGCTGGTGAATCAGCGAGGGCAGCCACATCCCCTCATCGGCCACTGCCCTTCCCAGAAAAAGAATGGATAAAAGCAGCAAATAACTCAATCTTCTCATATTTTATTATATACCTTTAAAAATTAAAAACTGCAAATATAACATTTCATGATACAATGTTTCTGATTTATTTCCTGTTTAGCCGGCAGCAGGTTAAAAAAACCAAAAGGGGTGAATGGTTTCTCAATTCTTGTTAAATTTGTAGTTCTCAAAAAAAAAGCCGGATAGTGAAGAAAAAAATATTTAGGAAATTAAATGACCGGTACCGTTTGATTATTTACAATGATACCACATTTCAATCGGTATGGAGCATCAAGCTCAGCCGGCTGAAAGTTTTTTCAGTTACAAGCATCATGTCGGCCATCATTGTCATACTTGTCATTTTGCTGATTGCCACAACCGGGCTGCGGGAATATATTCCGGGCTATCCCCGGGCGGAATACCGGCAGTTGCTTGTGCTTACGGCACTGAAGATTGATTCACTTGAAAATGAACTGATGATGCGCGACCAGTTTTTCAAAGGGATACAGGCCATTGTTTCGGGAGAGGTCCCTGAAGATCACCTGCTTATCGATACCATTACTTTTTCGGGAGAAGTAGCTTTTGAGCGGTTCAACTATGACTCCATTTTCCAGGATAAACTGCTTGCCGAACAAACAAGCCTTGCAACAGTTACTGAATTCAACCGGCGGCCCGGACTGAGCCACATCCACTTTTTTGTTCCTGTCAGGGGTGTTATCACAAATTCATATAATCCGGCACAGGAACATTTCGGTGTTGACCTGGTGAGTGAGCCCAACGCCAGGATTTCATCGGTTCTCGACGGCACAATCATTTTTTCGGGATGGACAATTGAAACAGGGTATGTGCTATACATACAGCACGATGCCGATCTGGTATCGGCCTACAAGCACAACTCGGAACTACTTAAAAGCAAGGGCGACAGGGTGAAAGCCGGAGAAGCAGTAGCCATCATCGGGAATACCGGTGAACTGTCAACAGGCCCTCATCTGCATTTTGAACTATGGCATGGCGGCACTCCCCTTAATCCTGAATTTTATATTGACTTCTGAAACATGAAAAAACGCATTGCCATTCTTGGCTCAACCGGTTCAATCGGCACACAGACACTTGAGGTGATAGCCCAAAACCCTGAATTGTTCGAAGCAGAGGTTTTAACAGCCAACAACAATGTTGATTTACTGATAAGCCAGGCCATCAGGTTTCAGCCCAATGCAGTTGTCATAGGTAACCCTGACAAATACCGGCAGGTTGCCGATGCCCTTAAAAATGAACCGGTAAAGGTTTTTGCCGGTCCCGATGCACTGAACCAGGTGGTGAACATGGAAACCATCGATTTGGTTGTTACTGCCATGGTCGGTTATTCGGGCCTTATCCCTACATGGCATGCTGTGCAGGCAGGAAAGAATATTGCACTTGCCAATAAGGAAACGCTTGTTGTTGCAGGTGAAATCATTACCCGGCTGGCAAGGGAAAAGGAGGTTGGCATTATCCCGGTCGATTCGGAGCATTCGGCAATCTTCCAGTGCCTGATGGGCGAGCTGACAAACCGGGTTGAAAAAATCATACTGACATGTTCGGGAGGGCCATTTCGCCGCAAAAACAGGGAACAACTGGCAGGTGTTACCGTGTCTGATGCCCTTGCACATCCAAACTGGGCCATGGGTGCCAAGATTACAATTGATTCGGCAACCCTCATGAACAAGGGTTTTGAAGCCATTGAAGCCAGGTGGTTGTTTGGCGTTGATGCATCAAAAATAGAGGTTGTCATCCACCCCCAGTCAATCATTCATTCCATGGTACAGTTCGAAGACGGCTCAATTAAGGCACAGATGGGGCTGCCCGATATGCGGATCCCCATTCAGTATGCCCTCACATTTCCATACCGGATTAAGAACAGCTATCCCCGTTTCAACTTCCTTGATTACCCTTCACTCGAATTTGAACAGCCTGATACAAAAATTTTTCGTAATCTTGCACTCGCATATCATGCCATGGAAACGGGGGGCAATGTCCCCTGCATGCTGAATGCGGCGAATGAAATAGTGGTTGAGGCATTTCTGAATCAAAAGGTTAGCTTCCTGCAGATGCCCCATATCATTGAACAAACATTGGATAAGGTGAGTTTTATTGAAAAGCCCTCCATGGACGATTTGATTCAAACCAACACCGAAACAAGAAAAATTGCACAATTATTGACAGAGAATAGATTTTAGAAGAGAAGAATTGATGGAAACAATATTAATTAAAGCAGCCCAGCTCATTTTAAGTTTATCGATACTGGTTGTGTTGCACGAACTTGGCCATTTTATGTTTGCCCGTCTTTTTAAGACACGGGTTGAAAAGTTTTACCTGTTTTTCGATCCCTGGTTTTCGCTTTTTAAAGTTAAAAAAGGTGAAACCGAATATGGCGTAGGCTGGCTGCCACTTGGGGGGTATGTTAAAATTTCGGGGATGATCGATGAGTCGATGGATAAGGAGGCAATGAAACAGCCGCCACAGCCATGGGAATTCAGGTCGAAGCCGGCATGGCAGCGGCTGCTGATAATGATTGGCGGCGTGATGATGAACTTCATTTTTGCCATGGCTATTTACATCGGTGTGCTTTACGCATGGGGAGAACAATACCTCCCTACCGGAAGCGTCACCCACGGGATAGTTGCAGGCGAAACAGCTGAAGAAATAGGCCTCCAGACAGGTGATAAGATTTTAACTGTCGACAACAGGTATATCGAAAATTTTCACAAGATCATTCCCACTGTTGTGCTCGATGATGCCAAAACCATACAGGTAGAACGAAACGGTGAGGTTATTGATGTTCAAATCACCCAAAGCGATATGTCGAAACTGCTCAAGAGCAAATCGGTGATTACCCCCCGCATACCTTTCAGGATGCGGGTAGAAGGTTTTACACCCGATTCGCCCGGACAGGAAGCAGGGCTTCAGGTTGGTGATGAAATCAGGTTGCTCAACGGGAAAGGCTTTGAATTCTACGATCAGTGGAGCCGCGAGCTCCAGCAACATAAAGGTGACCCCATTACCCTGACCGTCGATCGCAATGGCAATCCGGTTGACATTAAAATGGTACTGGGAGAGGAAGGTGTGATTGGCATAAGGATGAACCAGTTTACAGAAGATTTTTTCAAGCTGGAAACCATCAGCTACGGCTTTTTTGAGTCGATACCTGCAGGCATTGCGCGGGGTTTTGAAATTACAACCGATTACCTGAAGCAATTCAGGTTGTTCTTCAGGCCCGAAACAAAGGCCTATGAATCATTGGGTGGATTTGCAACCATCGGCAGCATTTTCCCTGCCACATGGGACTGGTATTCGTTCTGGAATATGACTGCATTTATTTCAATTATCCTGGCAATCATGAACCTGCTGCCCATACCGGCTCTCGACGGAGGGCACGTCATGTTCCTGTCGTTTGAAATGATTTCGGGGCGCAAACCAGGGGAAAAATTTATGGAATATGCTCAGATTGCAGGGATGATACTGCTGTTGGCTCTTGTACTTTATGCCAACGCAAATGATATAATAAAATTGATTAACGGAACATTTTAAGTAAAAATATTCTATTTTTGCATTCAAACTTTTAACTTTGCATCATGAATTTATTTGTTTTAGCAGGATTTATAGGACCACAGGAGATAATTATCATTTTAATTATTGTTCTACTTCTTTTTGGTGGCCGCAAGATTCCCGAATTAATGAAGGGACTTGGTAAGGGAATGAAAGAATTCAAAAAGGCTACAAGAGAAGACGAGGATGAGCCACAAAAAGCCGAACCCGAGAAGATAGAGAAGTGAAAGGGTTTTGGATAATGTTGTGAAAAATCCCGTTGCATGATAAAACTGCAGCGGGATTTTTCGTTCTTAGCAATCACATTTCCAATATGGTAAGATTTTTGTTATTGCACTCTCTAAAAAAACATATACATGAAACTTCAAATGAAATACGGATTTATAATGCTATTAATGGTTGCCGTTCTGCAATCGTGTCAGAATGATCAGCCCGGGTTAACAAGAAATGTCACTGGCAGGGCCGGTGAACTGATTGTTGTGATGAGTGACGATTCCTGGAACAGCAATCCGGGAAGCCGCATTCGCCAGTCGCTGGCACAGGAGCACCCTGCACTTCCGCAGGATGAGCCCATATTCGACCTTGTAAGGGTTCCGGCAGAAAGCTTTAAAAGCATGCTGCGCACCACAAGGAATATACTGCAGGCCCGTGTTTCACCCAACCTCGATGAATTTGGCGTGGTTTTCCAGGAAAACCTATGGGCAACACCCCAGGCGGTTGTTACCATACAGGCTAAAGATGAGCAGGAATTTGAAAAACTTTTTAACGAATATGAAGGGAGAATCATCAACTACTTCCTGAAAGCTGAACGCGACAGGCTGACAATGAACTACGACAGGTACTTCGAGCGGTCGGTTTTTAATGTGCTCAACGATAAGTTCGGGATTACGATGAAGGCTGCACCCGGGTTCCAGATAGCCGAAGACAGGGATGATTTTTTATGGATGCGTTACGAAACTCCTGAAATAGCTCAGGGCATTATTGTTTATACATTTCCTTATGTATCCGACAGCGCCTTTACCGTCAACTATCAGATAAAAATGAGGGACAGTATTTTACGGGCAAATGTTCCCGGTCCTACTGAAGGAAGCTACATGGCAACCGAAACAAGGATTGATCAGGTATACAATGTCAGGCCGCACAACGGGAACTATGCAACCGAAATGCGTGGCCTCTGGCGGCTGATGAATGATTTTATGGGAGGCCCCTACCTCTCGCTGGCTGAACTCGATCTTGAAAACCAGCGGGTCATCGTTGCATTCGGGTATGTATATGCCCCCGGAAAGGATAAAAGGAATTTCCTCCGCCAGATGGAAGCAATGATTTATTCCATGAAGCTGAATAATCAGGCCAACAACGACAAGCTCAACAGTCAGATGCAGATTTCAGGATAAGACACTTTTTGTAAAAGCCGTATCAGAAAACGGCTTTTACTATTTCCTTTACATTGTCGGATATTCCGTAGGTATAAATATGCAGTGAGGGCGCATTATTGGCCACCAGGTCCTTCGACTGGTATATTGCCCATTCGGTTCCCACCTGCCTTGCATCATCATTGTTACGGCACCTTGCCAGTTCATTTGAAAGCTCTACCGGCAGGTCGATATGGAAAATCTTCGGGAGAACCGTAAGCTGGTTTTTCATGTTGATTGGCTTGATTCCCGGAATAATCGGGACAGTGATGCCAGCTTGCCGGCACTTATCGACGAAATTGTAATAGACCTTGTTGTCGAAAAACATTTGGGTAACAATATAGTCGGCACCGGCATCAACTTTCTTCTTCAGGTAAATCATGTCGAGATCGAGGTTGGGTGCCTCAAAATGTTTTTCAGGATAGCCCGCCACCCCTACGCAGAAATCGAGCGGGGTGTTATTTTTCAAATCAGCTTCGAGATATTTTCCTTTTTTCAGGTTGACAACCTGGCCAACCAGTTCACTGGCATAGGTGTGGCCCTCCTTTTCAGGCTGGAATACATGCTGGTTTTTGACACCATCGCCACGGAGTGCCAGCACATTTTCTATCCCGAGGAAATGGAGGTCGATGAGCACATGCTCGGTTTCGCTTTTTGTAAATCCTCCGCACAGGATATGCGGGACCACAGGGATGTTGTACCTGTACTGGATAGCTGCTGCAATGGCCACGGTTCCCGGCCTCTTCCTGACAACACGCTTCACTATCGACCCGTCGGGCTGCTCGGCAAATTCAATCTCATCGCGATGGGTGGTAAGGTTGATATATTTAGGGTCATAATCAGTGAGGCTCTCTATGGTCTGGAAAATGCGGGTGGTATCGTTCCCCTTCAGCGGAGGCAGCAGTTCGAAGGAAAAAACAGTACGTGTTGATTGATTGATGATGTCAATTACTTTCATTTTATTTCTGTTAGCCGGTACAAATTTAATAAAACATGCCTGTTGAAGCACAAAAAGATACCTCCTGCCTGAAAATGAATTCAAGAAGTAATTATTAGCTTACATACTGCCGTCATCAGCGCTTGTGGATTCAGCAGTTAAAGGAAAAAACCTGTGATTTTCAAACAAAAGATGTCAGGGGTTCAACATATGGAAAAGGTTATATGTTACCTTTGATAGTTACCATGCCTTATAGTTAACAGGTTCATTATGAATAAAGACAGATGAAGAAGCCGGTATCACATAAAATAAGCAGGATGCTTAAAGGGCATCGGCTGCTGGTTCTTTTTGCCGGACTGCTGGTGTTTTCAGCATGCTCGACACTTGATCCTTCCAGGATAAATTATAATCGCGATAAACAGGTATATGAATACCCGCTTCCGGCGGTACAACCCATCGTTCTGCGCAACGACAGCGGCATGCTTGTCACCAATGACAACTATACTGAATTCATCAAACAAATGTCGCAACGTGGGTTCAGGTATCCCTTTGAAAGCAGGATAGAAGTGGCAAACACCATCAGGGCATCGGATTTGGAAATTGCCCGACTGTATTCAAGGGCTGTGGAAAACATCAGGAATGAGCATTACAGGGGCACCCTTGAAGCTGCATCAGCATTAAGGGATGCGTACCCTCCCTCACGGATGTTTACCGATATTTCATTTCTGGAAGGCTATGCCCATGAGAAAACCGGCGAAAGAAAACGGGCCGAAGAGAAATATGATGAGTACCTGAAATTCTCCTCACAGAAGTATTCCGAGCGGTTCAGGGGTTACAGATATGCCGACAGGAATGGTGAAGGGTGGATTGACCAGCGGATGTATGCCAAATCATTCCTTGCCGGCAACACGGTTGCTGCAGCTGACCGATTTTTTCAGCCCGTCATCCCCAAATATTACCATGTTCCCCTGCAGCCGGGTTTTACATTGACAGGCGACGGACTGGCAGAACACCGAAGGGGGATATTGTCGGTTTCGGTGGGGCTTGATTTATTGTCGGATTTGGCAGTGGGTGCCCAGTATTACAGGAACCTGGGAAAAGGACTCGACATCAACCCGGTTTTCTATATCTCAAGAAATATCAGGGAATTTAACCTGGCATTGCCCATCCAGCTGATAAAAACTGAAAACGACAGGTTCGGATTGAAGCTCAGTCCTTTTGCAAGTTATATGTATATCAAAAAGTATGAGTCGGTTTATCCCGACAAATCGCTTGAAAGGTCGGTTTTTAATTACGGAGCAAAGGCTTCGTCAAGCTTTTTCATCGTGCAGAAACTTTCGCTCGGCTCCTATTATACCTGGCATTACTACAATGAAAACAATCCATTAATCCTGTCGGATGAATCGGTTGAGGTGCGGTGGAGAAATGAGTATGATATCAGTTTATATTACAACCTCATCAAGGGACTGAGCCTGAAAACGGGAATAAAATCAGGTGACTGGGTTGCCGGGCTCTATCTGACAGGCTGGGAAGTCAGCTATAACTTCAATGAAAACAGCATCATCGTCAGAACCGATTTATTCTAAAAAACGGATGACAGCCGTTATGCTGCGCTTGAAGAGTTGCAGTCTCCCGGCAAATACCAGTCGGGTAAAATGAGGCTTACGCAGGTGGGGTAACCTGTACCTTAACGGGCACTGCAATACGTATTTTATTGCTTAAAAGATAGCAGCATGACAATCAGCACCAACCGGTTCAATGAAAAGTGATAAAATTCCCTATTAAAAAGAACGTCAGCAAAAAGGTTTATATTCCTGCAGCAACACCTTTGCCCTGTGCGGCATATTTTTCAATACGCTGAACCGCCAGCCGTGAGCTGATCACTGACATGGGCAATCCTGCTCCGGGCACAGTGGAGGCACCAACATAAAAAACATTTTTATACTTTTCATCGAAATTAGCAGGCCTGAATGCACCGATCTGTTTCATGTTGTGCGCCAGGCCAAGCCCGCTTCCATGGTTCAGGTTAAACATATCGCGCCATTCAACAGGTGTCAATACCGTTTTTGAAATAATTTGGGAGGAAATATCCCTGCCTGTCCTTTCCGAGAAATCGGAAATGATGCTTTCTACTATTTCATCCCTGTCATCCCAGTTCTCCTTATAGTACAGGTTGGGGACAGGGCACACAAAGAACAGGCTTTCGCAGCCCTGGGGGGCACAACCCGGGTTGTGTTTCGACAACACGTTCACATAGTAATAAGGTTTCTCGGCAGCGTCGGGCTTTTTCATCACATTGCGGGCATACTCCTCGAAGTTGTTTCCCAGGTAGTAATTGTGGTGGTTCACTTCGGGCAGCTTACATTTCAGTCCCAGGTAGAAGGTCAGATAACCCATTGTCCAGTTCATTTTTGCAAGGCTGGCATCAGAATATTTTTCCCGGGCAAATACCTTTCCCCTGAACCATGCGGCATCGGCATTCACAAGATACACATCGGATACCCATTTTCGTCCATGCTGATCGAGCAGGCATACCAGTTTTCCGCCGATTTCTTCAAATCCGGTAATTTCGGTATTGTAATGCATTGTCACCCCAGCCTTCTCAAGTTCAGCCACCAGGCCTTCAACAATCTTATACATTCCCCCTTCAACATTATAATACCCGTCGTGCCTGAATTCGGTGTATGAAAGCAGGCTGTATATGCCCATTGTATCGAACGGTGTACGCCCGAGGAAGAATGCCACAAGGGAAATGATCTGCTGTGCCTCCCTGGAGTTGAAATACCTCTTTACATGGCTGTAGAAACTCCTGAAAAGCACAGGTACATGCACAGGATTCACCCGCATCAGGGTAAAGATATATGCGAGGGTTGAATCGAAATTATTCTTGATAACCAGGTCAACAGTATCATGAAAAAGCGCTCCTGATTTTTTCATATAGCGTTCGAACTTCTCCCTGAACCGGGGCTCGATGCCATCGAACTGCGCTGCCAGTTTTCCGGCATCCTTGTACAGGTGCCAGTATTTATTGCTTCCGCGAAAGTTAACGGTATAAAGGGGGTCGAGCTCCATGTATCTGAAAGGCAAGCTGATATTGCAATCACGTGCAAGCTCTTCAAACTCATATGACATTGAAAAGAAACTCGGGCCCGTATCGAAAGTAAAGCCATCTTTTACAATCTGGTTGAGGCGTCCGCCTGCACGACTGTTTTTTTCGACGATTTCAACACCGAATCCTCTTTTGGCAAGCCGCAATCCTGCAGCCAGTCCGCCAAGTCCGGCCCCTGCAATCAACACTTTCCTATTCATTACCTTTAGTTTTTAAAAATGCGGGATACAGTTCGTTCTTCACCCAAAGAAACCGGGGTTCGGTTTCGAGTATCTTCAGATAATACATTTCTGCTTCCTGGAAATTACCGGATTCCTGAAATGCCTGTGCGATAAGCGTCAGCAGGTTCAGGTAATTCCAGTCATTTTTTATGTGGCCGGGGTTTTGTTCCATCACAGCCTGGGCTTTCTGGTAATATTCAATGGCAGTTTGTTTAGAGCCCCCAAATATTGAAGGCATATAATACTGGCTGTTGCCATACTGGATATAACCAAACGGGTTACCGGGTTCAAGTTCCATTGCCTGGCGGGCATGGCTAACACTCCGGGGGCCCAGGACAGGCGCCCTGAGCCGCGACAGCCCTATTCTGAAGCCATAGAAAGCCGACTTATAGGAATGGACAAGCGAAGCCTCGGTACTGCTGTGCTTTTCAATCCATGCAAGATTATCATCTGCCAGGCGAAGATATTCACGCGCTTCTGCTGTTTTCCCCTCCCCGATGCACCATGCGATGTACCCGTACTGGTAATTGACAAGCGCTGCCAGAAAACCGCTGTTTTGCTGCTTCTGCTGCTCCATATCATCGATAATCATCTTCCACCTGTCCATGCGTCCATTGATATACGCATCATATATCCGCTCCTGCCAGGAGGCAGAACCTGAAACAGATGTGAGCAGGAACACCATCATGAGGACCAGGCTATTTTTCGATCTTTCCATATCAAATGCTTTTTCAACCTGTTCATCAGGGCCCTGTATATAAACATTCCCATTGTTACCTGCTGGGGTATGGCCAGCAACAGATTCATGACAGCCGGCTGCCGGCTGGTTATGGATATAAAAACCCGTGTGAGAACAATGGCTGCAATATACACAAGGAACCAAACCAATGACAATGATGCATACACCATTATCATACCAAAGGTAGTAAAGAGCCAGAACAAAATGGCCAGTAAAAATGAATTACCGAAGAAAGAAATGATACTGCGGGAGAAGCCATCAACAGCATCCTTAAAACCTGTATACATCCGGCATGACAGGTTCATGCCGGCTGCACGGCATGAAACCTTCACCCCGTTTTCCTTCAGGTACCGTGCACTCCTGATATCCTCCACATGATACTTCCTCAGCTTTTCATGTGGCTTATACTTCCTGTAGATGGCAGCATTAAAAAACATAAACTGTCCGTTGGCCGCAGCCAGTGAAGGCTTCCGTGTTCTTTCCACCAATACCAGGGGCAGCAGCGACAGCAGGATATAATTCATGTTTGGGACCGTTATTCTTTCGGAAAAGGTTTTCATTACCTGTACGGGAAAGAACGTAAGCAAACCCAGATGATTTTCTTTTACAGTAACCAGCGACTCGCCAATGATGTTTCCACTGATGCTTACATCGGCATCCATGAAAAGGAAAAACGCTCCATCAGCCTTTTGTGAAAGCACATGGCAGGCATGGTTCTTCCCCAGCCAGCCCTCGGGCAGCCCGACTGGCGGCAGGTATTTTATCCGTGGGTCGTCAAGTGCAGCCCTTTTTACTAAATCGGCAGTACCATCAGCCGATTGATCATCATATACCAGAATTTCTATATTGCGGTAGTCCTGCCGTTTGAGTGCTGCCAGCAAAGTGCCGATGTTCTTTTCCTCATTGCGGGCAGGAATAAGTACAGAAACCAAATCGCTGGCAACTCCCTTCCCGGCAGCCTGCCTGAAAACAAGGTTGGCCAGTGCAACCATCAGCTGCAACAATGTAAAACCTAATATGAACCACGCCAGGTAAACCATTACCCTTTTATTTGAAGTTGATGTGCTATACACCTGCTGTAAAAATTGTTGTATTCATCCTGTATTGCGGCAGTTGAATATTTACCCGTATACTGGTGCAGATAAGCATTTACTTCCGGCTTTACACCGGAGAAATAATCAACAAGGCAAACAAGGAACACAAGCTGTAAATCACGCTTTACCCCCTGTGTTATCTTTTCGATTCCTTTATGAAACACAACCTGGTGCCGGTGCATGCTCTCAATTTGTCCCTGCGGAAAAAACAGCACAAGGTTCCGTTTGTCTTCGAGCAGCCCGGAAGTATACTGAAGTGATTCAACCACCTGTTTCGAGTTCCTGGCAACAGGAAAACCACCGGTATATTTAAAAAACCAGTGCTTCCGAAGCTGTTCCTCAAGCATCATGAAGTAGAACTTTCTTTTGAAGATCAGCCTGTTGACCTGGAATGCCCAGATTCCGTCCCACCAGCTCACATGATTGCACACCAGCAGCACAGGCAATCCCTTGTCTTCCACAGGCTGAACAATGTTAAAGGAATTGAACGATCTTTTCATTTTCCTGATGACATAGAACCTGAAAAACGGATAGAGCAGAAAATGATGCCTTGCCTTTATCATGACTGCTATTGTTTTAAAATGATGTACAGTGAAAACAGGAACAGCAGCTGGGAGATAAAAATAACGCCCGACAGCCGGTTCTTCATATTCACCCTGAATAACCTTCCCATTGTATGAAAAAGAAGAGCCACGATGAACCACGACAGGTAGTTCCTGGCCGGAACGGTGCCATCATGCCAGTACCACATGTCAAGCAAAGGGGCAACCTGCTCCAGCACCAGATCATATCCAAGCATTATCATTGAAGCCACTATAATTTTAACCCCCGGATGCCAATTCATTACCCCGGTTATGGATGCAGTGAGATAAACCAGCAACAGCCAGTTCAGCCCTATCATCAGGGGAGTTTCAAGTACTTTAATGCCTAACCCTTCACCATAATGATAGGCGCCGAATATCAGATGGGTTTTTGTGCCTGCCACTTCAAGCAGAAAACCTGCAATATAAACCAGTAAAAAAAAAACGATTGCCCTTTTGGAATAATCCTTATTGAATATTGCAAGGGCAAACAGGCTCAGCAGCAAGGCAAACGGGATAAGGATTTTAAAGTAGGGGTAACTGACCGGCACAGCCAGTCCGGCCACTCCCACCATATAAAAAACAACAAAGAAGATTTTGATGCCTGTAACCTGCTGGTGCAGGTAAAACCGTGCCTGTGAAAAGGAAACCATAGGCTTATCTGTTTAGCTTTTGGAGGTGTTCCCTTACCCTTTCAAAAATAATCCTGAACCAGACAGTGAACCGGTGAGGACTGGCATTTATTTCCGATACAAGGTCATCGAATGACACGTATTTCCAGTTATTTGCTTCATCGGGATTTATTGCAGGTTCTTCATCGGTAACTCCAAAGAATACATGATCAAGTTCATGTTCGGTGAGGCCATTTTCAAGTGGCGCTAAATACTGAAACCGCAGCACCTCCTCAAGATTGGCATCCAGTTTCATTTCCTCCATCAGCCGCCTGTTGGCTGCGGCAAGTGTTGTTTCACCGGGTGCAGGATGGCTGCAGCAGGCATTTGTCCATAACCCGCCCGAATGATACTTGCTGAAAGCACGCTGTTGCAGGAGCCATTCACCGTTTGTATTTACTATAAATACCGAAACCGCCCGGTGAAGCTTTGCTTTCCGGTGGGCCTCCAGTTTTTCCATAACTCCTGTTTCATTGTCATTTTCATCAACAAGTATTACAAATTCCTGCTTCATAATTTCACAATAAGTTTAACTGACATGCAGCTTTTGCCTTGAGCAGCAACATCATCTTTCTGAAGTTCGATATCCTGATTCTCCTTTCCATGACTTTCTCGGCAGGAGTGCTTTTTATTTTTTCGAGCAATATCCGGTAGTAATAATAGGCAGTCAGTACAGCCAGCCTTATGTTCCCCGGCAATTTCTGGATCCCTGTGTAAGCTTCGTCAAACTCTTTTTCTATTTCCAGAATAATGGCGTTTTTGATGGTTTCATTAAAGCCTGTGCCCATAACTTCACTGAAATAAACCCTTCCCAGATGAATAGTGTCACTTTTTATGTCGCGGAGGAAATTCACTTTCTGGAATGTAGATCCCAGTTTCATGGCAGGGTACTTCAGTTCATCGAATTTCTGTTTATCCCCGTCAATGAAAACACACAGGCACATTAATCCTACCACCTCGGCAGAACCATAGATGTAACCATCGGCTTCTGCCTTTGTGCCATATTCCTTCTTTACCAGATCGGCTTTCATGCTGGCAAGAAATGCTTCGATGTAGTTATATGGGATATGATATTGCCTGACGGTCATCTGGAAGGCGTGCAGTACCGGGTTTAAACTGATGCCTGTTTCAATGGCGTCCTTTAAATCACATTCAAATTTAAGGAGCAGGCTTTCTTTTGGAAATTCATGGAAGGTATCCACTATCTCATCGGCAAGCCTTACAAAGCCATAGAGGGAATATATTGCATCGCGGTGGGGCTTATCGAGCATCCATACGGCAAGTGAAAAAGAGGTACTGTAACTTTTGGTTACTATCCGGGAGGTTTCGAATGATACGATATCGTAAAGATGATTCGTCATAAATCATATTTATAGCTCAGGTGGCAAACCGGCTTTCATCAAATATAAGAAAAAGAAAGGATGTAATAAATATTTTTAAACAGATGCCAGAAAAGTTAACTTTTATCAGTTTTTAATGAGTTTATGCCGGCTTACACCAGTTTTGGTGCGGGCAACCAGAATGTAGGTGCCGGCCGGGAGATGACCTGCATTAATGCTGTATGTGCTTTCACCTGCGGGAAGATATCCGTTGAAAACCTGGATTATCTTTCTTCCGGATAAGTCATATAACCCGATATCGGCATTCCCGCCATCAGCAGTAATTATTTCCATCTGTACTGACTGGTTGAACGGATTGGGATATACCAGCAACCGGTCGGCAGGCATTCCGGCAACCGGACTGGAATGAACAGGCCCGGTGGGTGTGGATGCAATGAGTATGTCATCGAGACGCAGCTGCGCCCTTGGGCCGCTGTTACCGCTCAGGAAATGGTAACGCCATAGCAGCTGTACATATTCATGGTTCAGCAAATGCCCGGGAAGATTTACCGGTCCCATGTCAACCGTATTCCCATCGGTTGCAGAGATATATCCTGTTCCCTGCACATCCTTAAACTTTCCGTCGGTGCCAACCCTGTACTGGAGTATCAAACCATACTGCCGGGAGTTCTGGAGTATAGTACCTGCAAGCCAGCTTGCCCGGATGTCCTTTACCCCTGTTGTATTGATTGCAACCAGTGCCCCTCCCAGATCACGATCACGCCCGGTGTTGATGAATGACAAACCATCCTGTCCCAGTCCGTTAATCCGGGTACGGCGGGTGTTCCGGTAAGGGAACCCGATATTGGAAGCATCGTCACTGGCATACTCTTCAGTTGTGATGTAGTAAACCCTGTCGAGCAGATCGGCAGATTCAGGGTCACTCATTGTGGATTGCAGGAAAATCATGTGGCCGGGAAAACTCATTTCAGGGGCATCTTCATTCCACTCCGTGAAACTGAAGTTCCCATCAGCAAGACTGAAAGCTTCCGGATAAACCAACACCCTGAACTGCAATGCAACAGGGGTATTGATTCCGTCGGCTGCAGTTATCTTAACAAGTGACTCACCCTGCTGTTTCACATTAAAGATTGCCTCACTTCCCGAAAGGGATGCGCCCACTACCTTTGTATGCTGGCTGCTGACGCTGTATTGTACCTGGTCGTTATCGGGATCATTAAACATTTCATCTAACCTGTAACTGAAATCCTCCCCTTGTATAAGCACAAGGTCTTCAGGGATAAAAAGGACTGCAGGAGGCAGATTCAATCCATCTTCAGGGATACCTTCAATGACTAAATTGTCGAAACGGTTATTTCCCTCAGTGCCACCTGATGCCTGTTCAAAACTGATTCTGATTTTAAAACCTGGATTGTTATTTACAGCATCAATTGCACTGAAGTCAATCTTCACCAGTTGCGGATCATCATCAGCAACTGTAACCTCGGCAAATTTGGTATATGTGCTTCCGTTTGCTGAATATTCAATAATCTGTTTGCCGGCACCCTGTCCCGACCTGCGGGTTTCGTACATCAGTTTAATTCCGGAGAAGCCTGTAGTTGGCACTTCCAGCGTAAGGCTCACACCAAGCGGATAATTGACACGCAGGTGAGTGCCGGCACTGCTGCCAAAACGTGCGTTCTCACTTACAAAACCCTGTCCCGAGGCATAAGTAATTTCAGAAGTTCCCGATGAAGGAACAGCAGGCAGTATGGAAGCAGACAACAGTGTGTATGAAGGCGCAAGCAGGTTAGTAGTCTCGTTGAAATTCCAGTAGTGAATCAGTTCATCAGTTTTTGCCGCTTTCCGGAAGATTGCGGTGAATGCCTGATCGCCCTCAGGATGAAGTACCAACACCTGGTCATTGTATGTTCCGGAATTACTTTCCCACCCCACAAACTGGTAGCCTTCAGCCGGAACAGCTTCCAGCTTCAGTGGCATCTTGCGGAAATAGGCCCCGCTCCAGGGGTAGGGATTTGCAGGGACGCCGGCTGTTTCCTCCAGCAAAGGGATTGTATTTACAACCACATGCCCTGAATTGGCACCGGAAACATCTACAGTCAGGTTATAGTCTTCTTCAAGGTTGAAAAACTCCTTCATGTGTTTGACAGCATACTCAGGCCTTTTGTCAGCAAAATCAAGCAGGTCATTTATCCTGCTTTTCCAGTATGTCATGCTGGAGGGTGCACGCCATCTTCTGGAATGATTATTCAATTCGGGTTCCAGTTCTGCCTGTATATCATTTATTACCGATTTGGTAACCTCAGGTAAAAAGGCTGTGTTGAGCTGATCACGGTATCTGATGATGAAATCGTTCCTGAAGGTTTCATTCCTGAGAAGGCTTCTGAGCAGAAATGTAGCCCATGGCGGATTGGGATAATCAGGCACATCATCGGCAGTTGCAAATTCCAGCATGTTTTCATCATAGGGCACCCGCATTCCCAATCCCCAGTCGGTATCGACAACCATCCACCGCCACCTGCCGTCTTTACCGGGGCCGGCATCGGGATCATAACCATCAGTTTTAAGCCTCCAGTATTTAATGTTATTTGCCGGCCAGTCGGTATTTGCAATGAATGTTTCAGCAACCATATAGTCAATGAAGCTTTCTGTGCTGATACGTGTCTTTATGTATTCATAATGCTCTTCATTCTCAACCCCGTTCTGCACTATATACTCAAGGGTTTTCGCGTAATGGTCAATATCTCCGTCGGCTACCTGCCGGTTGTTGTCGAGCATATCAAATTTACCATCCTGTATGTCAAACTTGCGGGCAAGGTAATGCTTGTCGTACCTCTCCCTGATGTGGTGCATGCCCCAGTATTCTCCATTGAGAAATACAACAGAAGGCTGAAATGACTGGGTTTCAACGTTCAAGTGCCTGACCATTCTCTGGATGGCCCCGTCAGTCATGAGTGTGGTATAATAGCTGTTTGCCGAATTCCGCAGGATAAGGCGCTTGAAAGCATCGTCATCCTGGTCTTCAAAGAATTTATAGTTGATTGTTGATTCACCATATAAGTTTCTGCCATACAACCTCAAGGATTTGTTTGGCAATGCCCTCGACCAGCCGCCATGGATTCTGAGGCCGATGTTCTGGCCTGCCTGCTTTTCTCCGTCAGGTGTGAATAGTTCAAAGCTTGCCGGATATTCCCACTGAACACCCCTTCTTTTGTAGTTTCCCGGTACGCCGCCGTTTGCAGATGATTCAGGATTGGCTGCCCGCCAGTTATCAAAATCGACACCTGCAGTGTAAATGCCCTTATCGTAATCAAACAGGTTATCTTCCTGGACACTTATTGATATAACCGGAAGGGAAAACGGATTATTCCCGTTGTCATTTACAAAATAGGTATGGGTGACCGTTTCACTTGGCAGGGCACCTTCCCTGACCACCCGGGCTTTAACCACAACAGCTTTTTCAACAGGATAACCAGGAATATAGCCGGGCACTTCATCATAAGTAGTAGTGATTGACGAAATATTATTGACATTCCCGGTCACATTGTTTATTTGTAACGGAGCAGTGTAAATATGGGCCGTAACAGTTTTATCAAGATAAGGTCCGTCGGTACCTCCCGGCTCCCTGACATACTGATTTTTATACCTGAAGGTTACACCCTCAGGATTTTCAGGCAGGGGTTCAGTGCCATCGAGTGTATAGATGATTGATGTACCCGGCTCCTGACTTGCAAGTTCCAGATTAAGTGTATTTGCATAAAATCCGCCTACATGTGAAAATACCGGAGGCTGAAGAAACCGTTCAAATGAGACCTCAGCATTCGGCATACCCGGACTGGGAGCGTTAAAAAAACCAAAGGGCTCACTGCTGCCTGATGTTCTTCCATAAGATGTGTTGGCCGGAATTTTTACTGCAGGGATGTGATCAACAGTTTCTCCCGATTTGGAAGTAAGTACGATTTCTTCCCCTTCAGCATCAATGCTAAAACTGGTGTGTAGGGGCAATGCCCCAGTATAGAAAAGGTGCTGGCCCGATACAGGCTCTTCCATGGTACCATCAGGCCATTGCCATCTGACAGAAAGATTATCCCCGCCAGTATCTTTCTTCATAAAAACCATGAGATAATAGTACTTCCCCTGTTCCAGGTAAACCGGCCCGGATTTTTGCCTTGCATATTTATCCCATTCACGGGCAGAGGCCCAGCCGGGTACATCGGCAATTTTTCGCAGGCTCTCCTGATTCTCGTCAGTACCCAGCCATAATTCGCCCCCATCGGCAGATGCTATCCAGAAAGTAAAATCACCTGTTGCAGGAGCTTTTAACAAGCCATACAGCCGTTGACCATAATTCTCAGCCTCATTTGACGGCGCTTCCAAAATGCCAGTCATCCTGTGGCGGAAATCGGGACTCTCGGGATAGGCCGGATGGTCACGCAGCAACTGGACAGAATGCCCGGGTATGTTCCACCACACCTCCCTTGTGAGTCCGTTTACCGGTTCACCGGGAACAGGTTTACGATCTTTACCGGAAGCCCATACCAAAAGATACCCGCCCGGCTTAAGCAGATATTCAGGGAACTTCCATTTAAAGGGATTTGACGGGTTATCCGACAACCCCCAGCCTTCAAGCTGAATGGCCAGGGATCCTTCATTGTACAATTCAATCCAGTCGGAATAATCACCATCATCATCATTATTAAAACTGGAATTGGAAGTCATTATTTCATTAATTCTGATGCTTTGGCCTGATACAGAGAAATCAAACACACATAGAAAAAACAGTGTAGTTAGAGTTAAGCAGAAGTTTTTCATAGCAGGTTATTAACTTTTATCCTTTAAATTTAAGTTTTTTGTTTAAAATACAGAAAGGATATTAAGCAGTAAATGTTCAATTAACAGGTGAAAATAGCGTTCGGAATGACTTGCTTATGAAAAGAGAGGGAGCAGAAGTACTGGCGGCTGCGCCGCCAGTACTTCTGCCTTTACCAACAAACGGACAGTCATTCCGACCGGAGGGAGGAATCTTTTTTCTGCACCTCGTTTGCAATGGAGGAATGGCAGCCAGTTACATGATTACGATCACCGGGGCAGGTTAATGAAATACGGCACCGTATTGACGTGAGTTACTGAACCGCTACCGGGGAACAAAAATTGACGGGCTGGATTATACCTATGCCAGCAATGAAAAAAGCAACAAGCTGCTTTCGGTAACCGATGCTCTTCTACCCCTCGTTTGCAACGAGGGGTAAGTTGTTTGGCATTTGTAATGCTCTTAATTACATCATATTCAGGGTCTTCGTCCGCTACGATGCGGATGATGAATTAAACTGGCTGGGGCAGAAGAAATACGTCAGATATTTTATACATTTGATTGTGAAAAGCTTCGAAAGACGGTTGAAAACAACGGCACCGGTACTAAGGTTGATTATTGCGGGCCATTAGTGTATGAAACCGAGGCAGGGCTGTAATAAGTGGCAGTGACTGGGTCTACGTTCAGTGAAACCCGGTTTTTGGGAGTAATAGCGAACCAAAAACCGATGGTTGAACTAATCCCGATGCATCGGGAAGTACAATTAACAGACTACCATGGTAAAGTAAGGGCAGTCAAACGTAAAGGGAGCAACGGAAGTGCAGAACTGATCCAGCAAAAGCATTACAATCCGTTTGATTAGAAATGAATCAGCTCAGTCTTGGTATCGGTACCAATAAGGTTGTACTGGTATGATTATGGGACCAGATTATATAATGCGGGACTGGGGAGGTGGCATATGGTAGATAACTATGCCTAAAAAATGGGAATGAGGTATTTCTTGCATGTGAAGGGCAGCATAAAAGCTTTAGGTATGTTTATGTCGACAGACCAAGGAAGAGCATTCGTGGCTAAATATGAAAATGTAATCCAAATAATAATGGGATATAAATTTGAAAGTACAGGAGAAAATACTCAACGAGGAATAGATTTAAGGCTTCGTACCATTTCTAGAGAAGTAATGGGAGATCGTTTTGGTACTGCGATAACTTATTTGAAAAACAATATAATTGTGCAAAGACAGTGTGCATAGTCCTTTTTTTGCATTTAAACTCAAGTATGAATTCAATCATGTACATGCTTTTTCTAATGTACCTTACACAAATACAGATATTTATAAAACATCGAATTTCACACTAATGACGTAAATCCTGAATTTTACATTTTTATTAGAATATTTTAGTTAAAAAACAAAAAAATTATTATAATTGCAGTAGAAAATAATAAAAATCTTCATAAGAAGGAATAACTTAATTATCTGCTAAACGTATTATTTCCAAAAGTCTTGAATAACTATTACAAAATCTTCTAATAAAAAATATCTTCTTTCAACTACTTAAATATTATGAGAATTCTAACTACCAATTTTATAATAATCATTTTGCTAATTTTAAAGGTGGGTGACATACAAGCCCAAGACATTACAACCGGTTTAGTGGCCCATTATAAATTTGAAAATACCTCTGGTGCTGTGATTGATGAAACAGGAAATAATAATGGGGTTAATAATGGAGCAACCCGTGGTGTTATAGGTAAAACGGGTAATGCTTTTAATTTTGACGGATTAAATGATTATGTATACATTGCAAATTCTCCTACTCTGAATCCTTCCGTATTTACTTTGGCTTATTGGGTAAAAAGTGATGGAGCTCAAACTGGTGGATATGATAGAGTCAGTGGATTTTCAAACTTTAGTTTTGATGTTGCTGTTGGAGGCAGTACTAATTCTTTATTATTATATATAGGCATCTGGTATGATACTGGATACGATTTAAAATATAACACATGGACTCATATAGCTGTAACTTATGATGGAACTACTTTTAAAGTTTATGTCAATGGTAATCACATAAAAAGTTATACTAGAACTCGCACTTTATCCGGTAACTTATATTTCGCAAGTAAATATTCTGGAGGAGAATGTTTTGATGGATCTATTGATGACGCCAGATTATATAACAGGGCATTATCTGCGACAGATATTCAGGAATTATTTACCAGTGGCGGAGGAAGTAGTTTGTGGAGTCAAAATGGTGCAAACATCCATTCTATCAATGATGGAAATGTGGGAATTGGAACCACCACACCTGATCATAAATTAACAGTTAACGGATCGATTCATGCAAAAGAAGTTATCATCGATCTAGATTTTCCAGCACCAGATTATGTTTTTGAAGAAGACTACAAACTAATTACAATTGATGAACTTAAGAAATTTATTGATAAACATAGTCATTTACCTGAATTTCCGCCTGCTTCGAAAATGGAAACGGAAGGATTAAATATTTCCGAAATAAACATGAGTCTTTTGAAACGTATTGAAGAACTTACTCTTTATATTATTGAGCAGGAAAAACGAATTCAAAAATTGGAACACCAGTATAATTTTAAAAACAAATAATATATGAAATTTTTCACTTTACTTACAATTATAATTGCTACTGTTTGTTTTAATAAGCATATATTATCTCAAGAAATCTGGAAACAAGTCGGAACAGATATGCATACTTCTTCTTACAGTAATGTAGGAATAGGAACTCCTATACCAGATACAACTTTAACGGTCAAAGGAAAAATTCATACAAGAGAATTAAAGGTGAACTTATTGTTTCCTGCACCCGATTATGTTTTTAAAAAAGACTATGATCTTATGTCATTAGCAAAACTTGAAGAATTTATTATCGAAAATAAACATCTTCCGGAAGTACCTCCTGCCAGAGATTTAGAACAAAAAGGAATAAGCCTAGCTGAAATGAGTATGATATTACTCAAAAAAGCCGAGGAACTAACATTGCATATCATTAACAATGAAGAGAGAATCAATAAACTTGAAAATTACTTGAAATAAATATCCATAACAATACTAATAATGAAAATCAAATGTTTTATAGTATTTGCTCTTGCATTTTTAATTTCGATATCAAACACCAAAGGTCAAAATGCAGATAATCAAACTATTAAAAATGATATAGTGATCATGAAAAAAATCACAGTTGTACAGGATACTATTCTTTCAACCTATCCGGTGTTAGTTTCTGTTGATGAAAAAGTGGTTTTGCCTCCACCTCAGAGCCAACGAACAATAGCCAACAAAAAGGTGTCGGTACATCCTGTCCCTGAAAAGGGAGTAATTTATCTAAAATTGGATAATGTTTCCAAAGAGTTTGAGCCTACTTTAGAGTTATATGATTCAAATGGAAGTATTTTACGATCAATTCCTGTTAGAAGTAATATTTCAACAATAAATTTAGAACATGTACCTGCTGGGAAATATTCAGTTACAATAGATTTTGTTGAACAAAGATTCAGCTGGGAAATTATCAAAGAATGACATAAATTATAATTCACATATAATTTATGAATAGGAATGACCATTCGTATCTTGCAAATATAAAGCAATATAATTCAACAACTCTTTGACAAACAATGGTCAAGCAAAACAAAAAGAAAAATGCTAATTAATATAAAACAAGAATGAAAAAGAGATGATAACAAATTCAGTGATTACCTGTAAATACTAAAACTTGATTTCCAGAGGTAAATATTCCTCTTTTTAATATGGAAGGTCGTCATTTCAGCTTTCCCCTGGCATTGACTTACCAATACAGGGAATGGAATACAAGTAATTCAGCAATCTGTTGGCATGGACTAGGTTGGTATTTAACTGGAGTTCCAAATATTTATAGGTAAATAAATGAATTTGCAGCAGGTTCAATAGCGGCAGGTTTTAACAAAAAATAATAACAAACTAATAATTATTCCTATTAAAAACTTCTAACATGAAAATATTAGAAAGACGTGTAAACAAAACATATACTAAGTTGTTAGCTATACATGTTTTAGTATTTTTGATTACATTGTCATCAATGGGGCAATCGACAGATTATGTGTCATTTAATCCCACATTAGATAATGTTTTTCCTCCTTCTCCAAACGCAGCAGCTTTAGGAAAATTTACAGATATACCTGTCAGTCCCGCAACTGGTATTCCCTCAATTTCAGTTCCAGTATATAATTATTCAAATAAATCCAATGGATTAAATCTTAATATATCCCTTGATTATCATGCAGGAGGTATAAGGGTTGATGAAATGGCCTCGAATGTGGGAATAGGTTGGGCATTAAATTGTGGTGGCGTTATCAGTAGGACTGTACGAGGCATTTATGATGAAATGTATGGTATTGGTTTTATGAACGCACCAGCCCTTCCGCAAACGGAGATGGATGGGAATGCTCCGACCTCTATACATGATAGACCTTATACCAAAATTTACAATAGTCAACTTGATGGTCAAAGTGATATTTTTTCCTTCAATTTTAATGGCAGAAACGGAAAGTTTCAATTTGGGAAGAACAATGATTTTCTAATGATTAATGAACAGCGGCTAAAAGTAGAAAAGGTAATTGAAAACTATTTGGGGAATACGATGATTACCCAATTTACCATTACTGACGAGTTCGGTTATATTTATGTTTTTGATGCGTTTGAAGTAACCCTTAATAGTTCAATTTATCAATCTTCACCAACTGCTTCGAAATATATATCATCGTGGTACTTAAGTAAAATATATACCCCGTCAAAAAAAGCGTATATCAGCTTTAGCTATGAAAATACTGATTATGAGTACGCATCCGGGAGAAGCTTCTCTGAAACCGTCCTGATTGCTGGGAAAACAGGATGGCCACCGGGAAAGCCTTATGCTGCTAGTATACACAGTCAAAGGATAAATGGAAAAAGAATAAAAACAGTCATATTTCCTGAGGGACATACAATTACTTTTAATTATGATACTCAGGAAAGAACAGATTTACCCAGAGATCATCTTTTAAAAGAAATACTTGTCAGAGATAACACCAATCAAAAAGGAGTAAGACTGGTGCAAGATTATTCTTTGAACCGGGCAACTTTAAAAAAAGTAATTCCCATTGGGGGTAATGCAAAAATAGAAGATGCTGCATACCAGTTTGAATATGGAATAACTTTGCCTGATAGGTTAAGTACCAAACAAGATCATTGGGGATATTATAACAATAATACGGGAAGCTTTATCCCTCAAGAATATTATGCTATGGCAAGCATGACTTTAGGGGGAGGGAACAGAGATACAGATGCATATAAGGTTAAGGCTGGTTCTATTCAAAAGGTAATTTATCCAACGGGTGGATATACTGTTTATGAATTGGAGGCTAATAAGGCGAAAGACGGGCCCTATCGTTATGCCAGTACTGAAAAATATGTGGGCGGTTTGCGTGCACGCTGCATTAAAACTTATGATGGGGTATCCGCAAACCCTGTGTTAATCAAAGAATTTGAATATTTAAAAGATGACGGGACAACATCTTCTGGTTCTATCTCCCTGGATCCTGTATATTCCGAAGCAGTATTTTATGATGAACGAATAAATGTGTATAGTCATGGCAGTGTTGAGTATTATGCAGCATATAGCAGCCCCAATTATATCTCAAGATCCTCTTCATCTCTTTTTACCTTGGTCTGCGCCAGCGGAAGCCCTGTTACATACGAAAAAGTTAGAGAAAAGACTATAGATCATAACGGCAACTCTCTTGGGTATATCGACAGGTATTTTACCTTTTTTGGTTCGTCGGTTTTATATTTAACTCCATTCCCTTATACGCCCCCGGTATTTAAGGATTGGGAATATGGGCTGCTTAAAGATGAAATTGTTTATAATGGAAACAGTGATACCATTAAAATAACTAATTATGAATACAATTATAATAATACCCTTCTTAGCGGTACGCGCCTGGAAAATTTTAGATCAATTACCTTAGCTCCGGTAAAATATGCTACCGATGATAGTAATCCGTTCTGGTCATTACCTTGTTATTTTCTGTCTAATAATTTTTACCCTTATCCTGGGTGGGTTCATCCCAGTTCTGTTACAACCACCGAAAAATTTCCCTCTGGTAATGTGACGACAACTGTTACTTACGAATACGATCCTGACTATTATTATAAAATGTCAGAAACAACGACAAACAGTGCAAATGAAATTGTTAAAACAGAGTTTGTATATCCAAAAAACATGGTTGATGCAAATCGCGATCCCAATAATATATATTCATCAATGATTAATCTAAACCAAAATATAATTAACCGTGTAGTAGAGGAAAAACAGTATGTTGGTTCTACATTGGTAAATTCAGTTTTGAAAAATTATTATAAGCCATACATCGGAGTGTATGTTCCACAAACAGTTGATATATTAGGTGAACCCCGGTTAAGGTATCATCAATACGATGATGGCGGAAGACTTTTAACAGCTTCAAAAGAAAACGGAACTCCGATTACCTATATATGGGGGTATAACAAAACATTACCTGTTGTAAAAATTGAAGGGATGGATTACGCTTCGGTTTCTACAGTAATAAAAAACTCTGTTGAATCGCATGTTTTCACGGGTAACACAAACACAGATGTAGGATACCTTAAAACTGCAATTTTCGGTAGCTTAAGTTCTACAGGCTGCATGTTTACATTCTATACTTATTCACCCTTATTTGGTATTACTTCCCAGACGGATACCAACGGAGTAACAACATACTATGAATACGATGATTTCGGACGTCTGAAGCTGGTACGTGACCAGAATCGTAATATTATTTCAAAAAACGAATACCATTATGTTAGCCAATAATTGTTAAACTATGAAAACAACACTATTAACATTATTCTATTTACTGGTAACCATTCCCTTATTTGCACAACAAACTTTCAAATGGAGTGCAAATGCGGGAGGACCTGGGACTGATATCATTAATGATATTTACAGTATGGAGAATGATATCTATATTACAGGGAGGTTTTCAGATACTTTTTTTTCAGGAAATCAAAAAGTTTCGGGAGAAAACATGACTGATATTTATCTGGCAAGGCTGAACAAAGATGGCAAAACATTATGGGTGAAATCTTTAACCGGCGAAGGAGTTAATAACAGTAGTTGTATCGCTGGTAAGGAAGAAACTATTTATGCAGGTGGAACAGTTTCAGGTAATATTAAAAACGGCAAGGAAAGATTTGATGGTGAAGGGACTGGTGTTTTTGTTTCAGCATGGAATAAAAGAGGTAGTGTTAACTGGCTGACACGTCTGCCTTACCAGGGGCATGCCACCCTGGATGTTCTGGAAACAGCTCCCGATGGTACATTGCTGGCAGGCGGCCTTTTTCAGGGATTATTACAGGCAGGAGATAAGAAACTTAACAGTCCGGGAAGTAAAAGGGCATACTGGGTAAAATTAACTGCGGAAGGAAGGCCTTTTGATGCCGGATTGTCAGCCGGTGAAGGCAGCCACCGGCTGGTATCGGCTGTTTTTGATATAGAATCAAACCTGTATCAACTCTTCAGCGTCAGCGGAAACTTTGCAATAGATACCGATACAGTGGTTGTATTTCCGCGCTCTATGAAATCCGGTTTAGTGGTTACCAAAGAAACCCCTGATGGTAAGCGGGAATGGATAAAGTCTGTTGAAGGTACCGGATACAATGAAGGAGTTAAAATCCTTTCAGGCAATAACAATGAATTGGTGATTTGTACAAATTTCAATCAGGAAATTAAACTGCAGGATACTCTGTTAAATACAAATTCACAATTGGAAACAGCTTTAATTGCATGGAATTCTTCAGGAGAATTTCAATGGGTAAAAACCATTTCCAGCCCCGTTAAAGCACGGGCAATGGATGTAATGTACACCCGCCATGGAAATCTTCTGGTTTCAGGTTATTTCAGGAATTCCTACACAATTGAAAAAGAGCAGTTTTTTTCTGACGTTACCGAAGAGAATATTTTTCTCCTGCAACTTGATGCCAACGGTGAACTGGTGTGGCATGATGAGCCCGGGCAGGATGCATCCGGGTTCTGCAAAGCCATGACGTTGGATGAAAGCGGAAACATAATTTTTGCCGGAGGTTTCAGAGGAGAGCTGAAGATAAGAAATGAGCAATTGAAATCTGCAGGAAAGGAAGATGTTTTAATTGCCAAGTACTTTAATTGTCTGCAAAAGGAAATTGCCATCCTGGGGGAGCGCTCTCTGTGCCAGGGAGGAGAAACTGAGCTGACTGTATCGGGCGATTTTAATACCTATCTATGGAACGGAGAGGAATGGGGAGAAAAACGAATAATGGTGAATGAACCGGGTACTTATAATGTTACAGCCTTCGACAGGCAAGGATGCGCCGCTTCGGATACAGTTGAGGTGATAACACTTGAAGAAGTCCAATTGGGACTTCCGGAGCAAATAGAATTGTTTCCTGATGACAAAATTTATGTATCAGCTGACGATGGATATTTATCATACAACTGGAATGATGGTGTCCAATCTGCTGCACGTGAAGTCATATATGCAGCAGATATGGATTCAGCTTTGTTGTATCTGACAGCTTTAACTTATAAAGGTTGTATTGTTTCTGATACTATAAAAGTAAAGTATAATCATGCATCAGGTCGTTTAGGCACTACAGGTGTTGCTGTTACAGCATGGCCCAATCCGGTTCAGGGAACCCTCTTGTGGTACATCAATCCCCGGCAGCCTGAAAACATCATCGTCACGCTTACCGACAGTAAAAGTACCTTGCTTTTAGAAGAGGAAGTTAGCAGTTATATTCCCGGAACGGTAAGAAGTGTGGACATGTCACACTTAACCAGTGGAAATTATATTCTGAGCATTAAAATCAAGGATATAAGGCACCATCATAAAATTGTCAAAAAGTAACCTATCCTATAAAATGACATGACTAAATCCAGACTATGAATAAATATATATACATTATCCTGTTCATATTTCAGACATTCGGTTTAAGTGCCCAACAGGACACGGTTTACAATGCCGATGTGTACCTGGGAAAGATTGATATTACGTCAAACATCAGGGTGGTGCTGAAACCTGGTTTCAGGGCAGTGGCGGGCAGCGATGTGAAGGTGTACATCGATCCTGCTGCACCACTGTATGAACCTATAAGTCCGGTTATTGCTTCTGAAAGCGCCCCATCTAATACGGTCTCACCAACAGGTACGGTAAACTACATCCGCACCACAGTAATGCGCGAACAGGAAACAA
>OBJA01000581.1_pt1 | contig 30314 bp, 24 predicted proteins | sample 1519751 | NCBI WGS metagenome assembly OBJA01 (sample SAMEA3881238, study PRJEB22517) | soil metagenome | biome: lake sediment; feature: soda lake sediment; material: sediment, water from around vicinity | place: India | collected 2013-12-23 | depth 3 m
AAACAAGAAAAATTAATGAGATTGGTGACCAAACAGTTGTTTTCGAGGGTTTTGCTAAGGGACAATATACAATTGCATATTATGCAGAAAACAAACTTGTTAAATCCATACACCTAATCGTGAAATAAAGTTTTTAGTTGTTTCTTTCGCCTGCCCATAACAGCAGGCTTTGGTATAATTGTGGGCTGAGATTCCCGCAATGCGATCCACAACTAAAATTACAATTTCAAAATCCCACTACATAGTAATAATAATTTTGATTATCCAACAGCTTATCTTATTTTTGCAACTAACAACACTCTTATTTTAATGAATATTTTAATCGTTTGTCAATCAGTAATTCCTGCTCGTCTATATGGTGGTACAGAGAGGGTTGTTTGGGACTTGGGAAAAGAACTTGCAAATAAGGGACACAAAATAAGTTTTCTTGTCAAATCAGGATCCGTTTGCGATTTTGCCCGAATCATCAATCTTAATCCCACACAATCAATAAACTCTCAAATTCCAGATGATATTGACATTGTGCATTTAAATTTCCCTGTTAAAGAAATAATACAAAAGCCAAATATTACAACAATCCACGGTAACGGAAACCCTAAAGAAGAATTTGACAGAAATGCAGTTTTTGTTTCAAAAAATCATGCTAAAAGGCATGGTGCAAAAACTTTTGTATATAATGGCTTAAACTGGAATAATTACGAAAAACCTGATACTAAAAATAAAAAAGAATATTTCCATTTTCTGGGTAATGCTGTTTGGAAAGTAAAAAACCTTAAAGGAGCAATAAAAATCTGTTCAAAGGCAAAAGAAAGATTATATGTAATCGGCGGGAACAGAATCAGTTTTAAAATGGGAATTAAAATAAATCTAAGCCGTAATGCAAATTTTTTAGGCTTGCAAAATGATTCATCTAAAATGAGTATCCTAAAAAAATCAAAAGGTCTGATTTTTCCCGTTCTATGGGATGAGCCTTTCGGACTTGCAATTATAGAGAGTATGTACATGGGGTGTCCGGTCTTTGGAACTCCATACGGCTCGCTACCAGAATTAGTGAATACCGATTGCGGATACTTATCTATTGATTCAGAAGAAATCGTTAAGATGTTAAAACAAAATGATATGTTTAATAGAAATCTAATTTCTGATTTCGCTGCAGATAACTTCAATTCTTCGATAATGGCAGATAATTATATTGCAAAATATGAGGAAGTGCTTAACGGAAATTTTCTTAATGAGAAAAAGCCAGTTATGTTGAGTAATAATACATTTTATCCGTTTTTATAATGATTATAATCTTACCAATAGTATTTGTAATAATTTTCGTACTTACAATTATATATTTTCAATTTTTCAAAACTGAAGGCATTGGCAGAAATATTATAATTGCGGTTTTCGGATTAAAAATATTGGCTGGATTTGGAGTATTTTTAGTTTACACTTACCACTACGACAAAGAAACATCAGATCTTTACAAATATTATGAGGGAGGCCTGGCAATTTACGAATCAACGGAAAGTAATTTTCAGGATTACATGCGTATTGTAACAGGTATTCAAGGAGACCTACCTCATTTAAAAGAAATATATTCAAAGACCGGACATTGGACAAAGAAATATGACTACGGACTATTTAATGACAATAGAACAATAATAAGATTTCACGCATTATTGTGCCTTTTCTCTCAAGGAAATATTTTTTTGCATATAATAGTAATGGCGTACCTATCGTTTTTAGGATGCTTCGCATTATTTAAAGCTATTAATAGAATAAATCATGCCGGCAAATACCTTATTTTTATTTCTTCTTTTTTAATCCCATCATGCTTATTCTGGTCTTCAGGTATGCTGAAAGAAGGGCTTATGATTTTTGCCCTAGGATATATGTTTTACTATCTAATTGATTTAAGTTTCAAATTTTCAATTATCAGTTTTTTCATGTTTATGATATTCGGGTTTTTACTTCTGATTTCAAAAATTTATGTTTTGCCCTTATTTGCACCTGCCTTATTTTTTATCATTATCTCCGGAAAAATGAAAAAGCGATACCAAATTATAAGCTTTATTTCTGTCATCATATTCTTTTTTGTATTTACTATTTCAAGTAAAAATCTGATTGGTTACGACATCATTTCTCTTGTTTCCGGCAAACAAAACGATTTTATTAACTATACATCACTAACAGCAAACCACGGCGGTAGTACTTTTGAAATCGAACGTCTTGAACCAGAGACTAAAAGTATTATGAAAAATATTCCTTCAGCAATCACAAACTCTATATTCAGACCTTTCCCATCAGAAGTAAACTCAATTCTAACAGCCTTGGCATTTGTAGAAAATCTAATTTTCTATATACTATTTATACTCATGATTTGCTTTTTTAGAAAATTAAATCGTGAACGATTCAGATTTACACTCTTTGCATTATTAGCTGTGATACCCCTATTTATTTTAATCGGGTTAAGTACTCCTAATGTAGGTGCTATTGTGAGATACAAAATTCCCGTAATGCCTTTTCTTTTAGCTGCAATCTTATATCTAATTAATATTGATACAATCAAAAGAATTGTAGTAAGAGAGAAGAAAGTGATTCTATAAAACAGCATTATTTTCTTATATATTAAGCACTTATTATATTTTTTTTTAATTTTGACTTTGTTTTTGGTACTTTATTTGATAGTAATTGTCGTTTTTAAGTGAGTGAATTCGTATTAATAAAACTTATTTACCGACCATGAGTAAACTAGGGTTAGTTGTGTTTTTTATATATTTTATTTTTCTTCAAGGTATTTCGTTCTCGCAGAATGCCAAACTTGGACTACCACTAGGTCATACCAATATAGTAAATTCTGTAAATTATTCTCCTGACGGGAAAAGTATTGTTACAGCATCTCGCGATAATACTGCAAAAATATGGGATATTGAAAGCGGAAACCTGCTTCATAATCTTGAAGATCACACATCTTTTGTTGTTTATGCAAATTGGTCTCCTGATGGAAGCAAAATTGCAAGTGCTTCATGGGATAATACTGCAAAAATATGGGATGCAAATACAGGCTCAGTAATTCACAGTCTTATTGGGCATACTGATTTTTTAGGTAAAGTAATCTGGTCTCCTAAAGGAGATAAAATACTCACAATTTCATTCGATAAAACAGCAAAAATATGGGATATTAGTTCTGGCAAATTAATCCTAACTCTCTCGGGACATGAAGGGAATGTAAGTTCGGCAGTGTGGACTTCGAGCGGAGAAAAAGTTATAACGGCATCTTGGGATAAAAAAATTATTATCTGGAATGCCTTGACCGGCGAAAAAATGAAAGAGACCGAGGCTCATAATGATATTATTTTTCATATTGAATATTCCCCTGACAATCAAAAAATCTTAAGTTGTTCAAATGACAATACCACAAAAATATGGAGTGCCAGTGATCTTTCACTGATATTCACCTTATCTGAGCACACAGACAGAGTAATTCACGCTGCTTGGTCGAACGACAGCAAAAAAATTATAAGCGCCTCAAAAGATAACACAGCCAAACTGTGGTGTGCAGAAACTGGAGTCTTATTACACTCCTTTTCAGGACATACAGACAGAATTATTTACGTAGCATGGTCTACCGATAACAATAAAATACTCACATGTTCTTGGGATGAAACTGCTCGAATCTGGGATGTTGACTCAAAAAAACTGATTGCCGTTTTAAAAAAGCATAATTCTGCTATTTCACATGCAGACTGGTCTCCCGACAATCAAAATATTGCGTTATCATCTTGGGATGGCACAATTTCAATTTGGAATTCGTCTACCGGAAAACTTAATAAATGTCTTGAAGGATTTTCATATGCTGTTTCAGATATGAGCTGGTCTCCCGACCAAAGTATGCTATTGGTTAATTTCCGCAATAATCTTGCAAAAATATGTGATGCAGAAACAGGAAGAGTAATTCATTGTCTTGACGGTCACGAAGGAAATATTTCTTCTGCCCAATGGTCAGGAGATGGTACTAAAGTAATTACATCTTCGTGGGATGGAAGCGCTATTATTTGGGACGCACATACGGGTAAAATCATTTATCATTTAAAAAACCATAGCAGAAGCCTTACCCACTCTGAATACAGTCCTGATTATACTCAAATAATAACTGCTTCTCGAGATTCTTCTGCAATAATATGGGATGCCGCAACAGGCAAAGAATTACTCAGACTTAAAGGACATAAAGGGGGCTTAAGCAAAGCATCCTGGTCTCCTTGTGGCAACCTGACTTATACCTCATCAGATCAAGACTCTTCAGTAATTATATGGGATGCAAAAAGCGGCAAACAAATATTTCGAACTCCAGGTAATACTTATGACGTATTCTCTGCTATATGGTCGCCAGAGGGAGAAAGAATACTAACTGCCTCAGAAAAAAACTCTGTTAAAATATGGAGTTCTCTAGATGGGCGATTACTTTTAAATATAAAAGATTTGTCAGATGCTGTTTGGTCAGCAGACTGGTCTAATGATGGCAAAAGAATCGCTCTTGGTCTTAGAGATGGCTCAGTACAAATTATTGATGCTTTGTCTGGAAGGGTTTTATGTAAACCTAAAGGTCATTCTAGATCTATATATTCAATAAGTTTTTCAGATGACCAATCAAAAATTCTGAGTTCATCATGGGATAAGACTGCGAAAGTTTGGAATGCTTCAGATGGTAAACTAATACATGATTTAACAGAACACATTGATTGGGTTTACAACGGGAAATGGTTCGATAAAGACGAAAAAATAATTACTGGGAGTAAAGATGGCAGTATAATTATCTGGAATGCAATAACAGGAAAGCTAATTGTGAGGCAATTCTTCTTGAAAAACATGCAAACAGTAGTTTTAGCTCAAAGCGGAGTTTTTGATGCCAGCCAGAAAGCAATGGAACAAATGTATTGGGTTCAAGGTCTTAAATCAATAGACCTTAATCAACTTAAAGAAAGGTATTGGGAGCCAGGATTATGGAGAAAAATTATTCTCGGAGATGAGGTTAGAGAAGCTGCAAATATAGATGAAGGATTAGATTTATATCCTGTCGTTAGTAATGTTCAGATAGAGGGAGATAATATTTCTTTTAAGTTAACTGATCAGGGAGGGGGCATTGGAAAATATATCGTTTACATTAACGGTAAGGAGGCATTTGTTGGTAACGATCCTGCTTCAGGAAAAAGTTTCAGTGGTAAAGAGCAAAATGTAAATCATAATTTTAAAAACCACAAATACTTGCTGGCTGGCGATGAAAATGATATTTCAGTTGTAGCATACAATTCAGAAAATTACCTCAGCAGCCGTGGCGCAGTAATGATGTACAGCAACAGACATCTCGAAGTTATTGATCCTTCAATATTTATAATTTGTGTTGGCGTATCAGACTATACAGGCAATCAAATAGATTTAAGATATGCAGCCAAAGATGCAGAAGATATCTGTTTTTCGTTAAAAGTTGGAGCAAAAAAATTATTTGGAGAGGATAGAACCCACACATTTCTGCTAACGACTAATGAAGAAAAGAATATGTATCCGACAAAAGCTAATATTAAAAGAGTTTTTCAGGAAATTGGAAAAAAATCAGTTTCAGCTGATGTTATTGTTTTATACCTCGCCGGACATGGAATTAATCTGGGAGGACAAGGTGGAGACTTTTATTTTTTAACTCAGGAGGCATATTCTGCTAATCCAGACACATACAACGATGCAGAAATCAGAGGAAAAACAACTCTTTCGACTAATGAATTTGTAGACTTGTTTAAACTTGTCCCAGCAACAAAACAAGTAATGATGATTGATGCCTGTGCATCTGGACAAATAGTTGACGATTTACTAGCCACCCGAGATATTTCTTCAAGCACAATCAGAGCAATTGACAGAATGAGAGACAGAACAGGAATGTATATACTAACAGGTAGTGCCGCTGATGCAGTAAGCTATGAAGCAAGTAAATTCGGACAAGGTCTTCTTACATATACTCTAATCGAAGGAATCAGAGGTGCTGCTTTGAGAGAAGGACAATTTGTAGATATTGATATGCTCTTTCAGTGGTCTCGAAACAGAGTTCCAGTATTAGCAAAAGGATTAGGAGGCATACAGATTCCACAACTATTCTCACCATACGGAGGGTCCGGATTCGATATTGGGTTTCTCGAAGAAAGCGACAAGGCGATTATACCTCTTGCAAAAGAAAAACCCGTTTTTGTAATGTCAACTTTTATGGATGGTTCTACTTTCGACGATATTCTCGGACTTGAAAAACTAATCGACGAAGAACTAAGAGGAATTAGTTCCAGAGGTGTAGATTCAGACCTTTTGTTTTTCGAAACAAAAAACTATCCTGAAGCATATCGCTTAAGAGGTTTATACAGTATTGAAGATAATGTCATAAAACTTAACCTTAACATATTTTATGACAAAGAAAAAATTAGTTCATTCAGTATTGAAGGGCAAAAAGACCAGCTTAAAAATTTCTCCGAAACCATAATTAATAAAATTTATGAAGTTTTGGATTAATCTTTTCTATAGCTTAAATACAGATTTATTATCTTTGCCCGAAAACTAAAATAAATATGATGAAAAAAAACATTTTTGTTACTGGTGGAGCAGGGTTTATCGGATCACATGTTGTTAGATTGTTTGTTAACAAATATCCAGATTACCTTATTATTAATGTTGACAAACTAAGTTATGCCGGTAATCTTGAAAACCTGAAAGACATTGAAGATGCCAATAATTATAAGTTCGAGAAAGTTGATATAGTTGATGAAAAATCCATATTAGATTTATTTATGACTTATAAACCCGACAGTGTAATTCATCTTGCAGCTGAAAGCCATGTTGATAGAAGTATTTCTAATCCAACAGAATTTATATATACTAATATAGTAGGGACTGTTAATCTTCTAAATTCAGCAAGACATATTTGGAAAGATAATTTTGAAAATAAACTGTTTTATCATATTTCAACAGACGAAGTATATGGATCTTTGGGTGATGAGGGTTTTTTTGTAGAAGAAACTCCTTATGATCCACGTTCTCCATATTCCGCATCTAAAGCTTGCTCAGACCATTTAGTTCGTGCATATTTCCATACTTTTGGTTTGCCAATTGTAATTTCTAATTGTTCCAATAATTATGGTCCAAATCAGTTTCCAGAAAAACTTATACCTCTTGCTATCAATAATATAAAGAATATGAAACCTATACCTATTTATGGTAAAGGGGATAACGTGAGAGACTGGCTTTATGTCGAAGATCACGCAAGAGCAATAGAAACGATTTTCTGTAATGGCAAGACAGGAGAAACCTATAATATCGGAGGAAATAACGAATGGTCGAATTTAGACCTCATTAAAAAGTTATGTCAAGTAATGGACAAACTGCTGGATAGAAAATCTGGCACGTCAGAATCACTGATTACTTTTGTTAAAGATCGCGCAGGGCATGATTTTAGATACGCAATTGATTGTTCTAAATTAACCAAGAAATTAGGATGGGAACCATCCTTACAATTTGAAGAAGGGATTGAGCTTACGGCGAAATGGTATTTGAATAATCAAGACTGGCTTGAACATGTTGTATCTGGAGATTATCAGAACTATTACGATAAACAATATGAAAAAAGATAGCAGAAGCTATTATACATTTATTTAGACTTAATAATACTTTCTGTGAGATTCATACCTTTAAGATATCCACAAGTTTTTTCTAATGCATTAACAAGAATTAAAAACTCAGGAAAGAGTTTATTTATTAGTTTTGATGATGGTCCGAATATTTCTGTAACACCTCAGGTATTAGACATATTGTCTGAGTATAATGCTAAAGCTAGTTTTTTCTGCATAGGAAAAAACTGCATTGAAAATCCTGAAATTTTGGAAAGAATTATATATGAAGGACATACCATTGGAAATCATTCATATTCTCATCTAAATGCATTCAAATGCAGATCTAAAGAATGGATAAACGATGTACTTAAAGAGTCTCCGGTTTCTAAATCCGAATATTTTAGACCTCCATATGGCAATATTTTCCCACATCAGTATAATATTCTAAAACGCAAATATAAAATAGTTCTGTGGGATTTAATTTCTATGGATTTTCACAAAAACTACAGTATAAACGAGATTAATGATATTCTCTTAAAAAAGACTAGAGATGGATCAATAATTATTTTTCATGATACTCCAAAAGCTGCTCAAAAGATGATCCCGGCATTGACATTCTTTTTAAAACACTTTTCCGATAAAGAGTATAAATTTGAGAAACTGTAAACATTACGAAAAGCCTTTCTAAAGTATTGAATGTTGAATTTGTAGTTTATTGAAATCCAATTAGCGAAATGTTTTAAAATTATTTAGTAAACGAAACAACCAAGGAATTCCTTTTTATTTATATTAAAATATTATAAAGTTATCAAAACTGTAGCCAAACTTTTCAGAACAGAACTATAGTTTAGATTATTTAGCAGGTTTAATTGAAAGAATAATTTCTAGTAAAGCTGCCTCCCACTTATCATATGCTAGGTCTGTTCCAAAAAATACTAAAGTCATAATATTTAAATCGTCAGGCATAAAAATCATTACAGATGTTGACATACGGTCTTTTGAGCCATCTTCATTTTTGTAAAATCCGTAACCATCTAGTGCAGTAAATAAAATCCCATTATTTTCAAACTCAGTCATGTCTTCTGTCCATGTAATATCTTCTAGCAAAGTTTCAATAACATCAAATGACTCATTTACTAAATCATCAAGAGCTGTTTCAGTCAAGGGGTTTTGTGATGCCCAAATCATGGTAATTAAACGAGATGTTTCTCCATTATCATTAGGTTTTAGACTGAATAAATTATCTTCATTAGTCACAATCCAACTCGAAGTCGGCACAGAAATATTTATAATTGATTTACCTATATTCGGTATGCCGAATATTATTTGTGCAAAACCTGAGCTAGATATCAGTGTACATAGCATATAAACGAAAAATAGTTTTTTCATAAAAATAGTTTTTAAGTTAATAAAGATGTTGAGAATTTATCCCAAAATTAGTTTAATTTTCTAATATCCAATTATCTAATATATAAATTTATTTATTATTAAAAAAAAATGAAAAGTTGGAATTAAGCAATTTATTATAAGTCCAAAATTTTTTATTAAAGAAATAAATCTGTTGTTTTATGTTCATATAATTGATATAAAACAAGAAAATGTATGATATGCAGTAATTGAAAAAAAGATGTAGATATTGCGTTAAACGATTAAAGAGTCAGTAAATCAAATACATAGACTCTTTTTAAAAAACTGCTAAAAAACATTGTGAATTATAATAGTTGATATATAATTTATTTCTATTATTGTAATGCGTTAAAAAAAATTAAATGAATTATAAATTAAACTAAATTCAATGAGTGCAAAAGTTGAACAATTCATGGCAAAAGTAATTGCCACAAATGCAGGTGAAAAGGAGTTTCACCAGGCGGTTAGAGAGGTAGTTGAGTCATTAATGCCTTTTATCGAGGAAAATCCAAGGTATCAAGGAATTCTTGAGAGAATAGTTGAAGCGGAAAGAATTATAATATTCCGAGTTCCTTGGCTAGATGATAAAGGTAATGCTCAAGTAAACAGAGGATTCAGAATCGAGCAGAATTCTGCAATTGGTCCATACAAGGGAGGACTACGTTTCCATCCAACTGTAAATCTTAGTATACTTAAATTTTTAGCTTTCGAGCAAGTATTTAAAAATTCTTTGACATCTCTTCCTATGGGCGGAGGTAAAGGAGGATCAGATTTCGACCCAAAAGGAAAGTCTGATAATGAAGTAATGAAATTCTGTCAAAGTTTTATGACTGAATTGTCGCGTCATATCGGACCTAACACTGACGTTCCCGCAGGAGATATCGGAGTAGGTGGTCGAGAAATCGGATATATGTTCGGACAATACAAAAGATTAAGGAATGAATTCACCGGCGTACTTACCGGAAAAGGAATAGTGTATGGAGGAAGCCTTATTCGTCCTGAAGCTACCGGTTATGGTGCGACATATTTTGCTGAAGAAATGCTGAAAACAAGGGGCGATTCTTTTGAAGGTAAAAATGTTGTAATAAGCGGTTCCGGAAATGTTTCTCAGTTTGCATGTGAAAAAGTTACACAACTTGGAGGTAAAGTTGTAACTCTTTCTGATTCGGCAGGCTTTATATATGATCCAGCTGGAATTGATAAGGAAAAACTTGATTATGTAATGCATCTTAAAAATGTAAAGAGAGGAAGAATAAAAGAGTATGCAGAAAAATATGGATGCGAATATTATGAAGGTTTAAAACCATGGGGAATTAAATGTGAAATCGCCCTACCTTGTGCAACAGAAAATGAAATAGATGCCGAAGATGCAAGAACACTTCTCGCAAACGGATGCTATTGCATTTCTGAAGGAGCAAATATGCCTTGTACTCCTGAAGCTGTAGAACTTTACATTGAGCATAAAATACTTTACGGACCGGGTAAAGCTGCAAATGCAGGTGGAGTTGCTACATCAGGCTTGGAAATGACTCAAAACTCGATGAGACTTAGCTGGACTCGAGAAGAAGTTGATGAAAGACTTCATCAAATTATGATTAATATTCATAAAACATGTGAGAAATACGGAAGAAAAGGCGATTTCATAAACTATGTAGACGGAGCAAATATCGGAGGATTTGTGAAAGTTGCTGAAGCAATGATTGCGCAAGGACTCGTATAAATAGCCATTTATTAAAGTCCCGAATTACCGGGACTTTAATTTTCCTATTTAAATTTATTTTTTCATTGTACAAATGAAATAATTACATTTACTTTTTAATTTTTAAAAATTATTAAAATGCGAGTAAAGAGAATTCCTATTAGTTTAGAAAAAACAGAACAATCGAATATTGATATTAGTTTGCTAGATAAATACATTGACAAGTATAGAGGCAAAAAAGGGAACTTGATCCCGCTTCTGCAGTCTGCAATGGATATTTATGGATATTTGCCCGAACAAGTATTCAAAAAATTTGAAGCAGATCTTGATATAAGTCTCAGTAGAATGTATGGGGTTGCAACCTTTTACAGTCAGTTCAGATTAAACCCAGTTGGAAAACACATAATTAAGGTTTGTCATGGAACAGCTTGTCACGTATTAAATGCATCAGAACTTACAGAATATTTGGAAGATGCCTTAAATATTAAAGATGGAGAAACTACTGAGGATGGTATGTTTACTCTTGAATCTGTTGCATGCTTGGGTTGCTGTTCGCTTGCTCCGGTTATCATGATTGGAGATGAAGTATACGGAAAACTCGATGGAAACAAAGCAGTGAAAGTTGTAAATGAAATTAAGTTAAAAGAAAACAATTTTTAAAATGAGCAGAACTCAAGTAATTGTAGGTTTAGGTAGCTGTGGAATTGCTGCCGGAGCCGCAAAAGTGTATGATAAGTTAGTTAAGATTAAAGACATTGAAAAACTTGACTTTGATCTGAAAAAAACTTCATGCGTTGGTATGTGTTACAAAGAACCATTAGTTGAAATAATTGATGAGAACGGAAAATTCATTTATGGAGAAATAAATGAAGACAATATAACAGAACTTGTTCAGCAACATATTATTGAACATAATCCTATTAAGGAGTATGTTGTGAAAACAGATTTATTCCACACCGGAGAAGAAAGCTTTTTTGAAGAACAGGTAAAAATTGCTCTGCGAAATTGCGGTCTTATTGAACCCGAGAGTATTGAAGATTATAAAAAAAACAACGGATATAAGGCAATTCAAAAAATTGCCGCAGAAAACCTCTCTCCGGAAACAGTTATTTCTATGATGAAAGAAAGCGGACTTCGCGGTAGAGGTGGAGGAGGATTCAGTACTGGTATGAAATGGCAGTTTGCCTTTAATTACAAATCTGATGATAAATACATAATTTGTAATGCCGATGAGGGAGATCCCGGAGCTTTTATGGACAGGTCTCTACTTGAAGGTGATCCACATTCTGTAATTGAAGGTATGATAATCGGGGCATACGCAATCGGAGCAAATCATGGAGTTATATATTGTCGTGCAGAATATCCCCTTGCAGTGAAGAGACTTAATATTGCATTAGAACAAGCAAGACAGAATGGATTTTTAGGGAAAAATGTATGTGGCATAAAGAATTTTAATCTTGATATTTTTGTAAAAGAAGGTGCAGGCGCATTTGTTTGTGGAGAAGAAACGGCTCTAATTGCTTCTATTGAGGGTCAAAGAGGCATGCCTCGAAAAAGACCTCCGTTCCCTGCAGAATCAGGATTATGGAGAAAACCATCAAATGTTAACAATGTTGAAACTTTTGCAAATGTTCCATGGATTATTTATAATGGTCCTTCTGAATACGCCAAGTTTGGAACAAAAAACAGTTCTGGCACAAAAGTATTTGCCTTAGCCGGAAGAATTGTCAGAGGAGGTTTAGTTGAAGTTCCTCTGGGTATTACCATAAATGATATAATTTTTAAAATTGGAGGAGGAATTCCGAGAAATAAGAAATTTAAAGCAGTTCAACTTGGAGGACCTTCTGGAGGTTGCGTTCCTGCATATCTCGGAAACACAGAGATTGATTATGATTCCCTCCAAAAAACAGGAGCTATAATGGGTTCGGGGGGAATGATCGTAATGGATGAAACAACATGTATGGTAGATATGGCGAGATTCTTTTTGGATTTTACTAAAAAAGAATCTTGTGGAAAATGTACATTTTGTAGAATAGGAACTCAACGAATGCTGGAAATACTAACAGCAATTACAGAGGGAAGAGGAAAAGATGGCGATTTGGAAAAACTTGAAGAACTCTCTCATCAAATAATTGACAACTCTCTATGCGGTCTGGGACAAACTGCTCCAAATCCTGTTCTTACAACAATAAGGTACTTTAGAGATGAATATGAAGCACACATAAAAGACAAAAGATGTCCTGCAAAAAAATGCAAAGATTTGCTTACATATGAAGTAATCTCAGAAAATTGCACAGGATGTACTGTTTGTGCAAAAAAATGCCCAACAAACGCAATTAGTGGTGAAAGAAAACAAGTACATTTCATTCATCAAGAAAAATGCATAAAATGTGGCGTTTGCTATTCAAGGTGTAAATTTGAAGCTATTAGTTTAACTTAAAAATATTAAATAATAGATGGACATTGTAAATCTAATAATAAACGGAAAACCTGTTAAAGGAAATAATAACGAATATATTCTTGATATTGCCAGAAGAGAAGGAATAAATATCCCAAGTCTCTGTAACGATTCCAGACTGGAACCGTTTTCATCATGCTATGTTTGTGTTGTTGAAATTGAAGGTATGCCTAAACCACAACCGGCATGTTCAACGCGGATTAGAGAAGGAATGGTAATAAAAACCGATAGTGAAAAAATATTTAAAGCAAGACAAACTGCTCTAAACCTTATTCTGAGTAATCATTACGCTGACTGTGTTGCTCCATGTAAAGAAACTTGTCCTGCAGGTGTCGACGTTCAGGCATATATTTCTTTAATTGAAAAAGGCTTATACAATGAAGCTATTGCTGTTATCAAAGAAGTAAATCCTCTGCCGGCAATCTGCGGAAGAGTTTGTGTAAGACCATGTGAAGTAGCCTGCAGAAGAACTCTGCTTGACGAGGAATATGGAGTAGGTATTGATTACCTAAAACGATTTGCAGCAGATATTGATTTGAATTCTCATAGTAAATTTGTTCCTGAAGTTGAAGAAAAGACTAATAAAAAAATTGCAATTATTGGAGCCGGTCCCGGGGGGCTTTCTTCTGCATATTTTTTACAAACTAAAGGACATCAGTGTGATATATATGAAGCTGCTCCTCATCCGGGAGGATGGTTAAGATACGGTATTCCGGAATACAGACTTCCAAACGATATTTTAGATAGAGAAGTAAAAAATATAACAGACCTGGGTGTAAATATTTATTACAATCAAAAGCTCGGAGAGAATTTAAAATATAAAGAAATACAGGATAATTACGATGCATGTATTATCTGTATTGGCTCTCAGAGAGGAACTTTACTGGGATGTGAAGGGGAGGATGCTGACGGAGTTTTCTCTGGAATTGATTTTCTTAGAAATATGGAAATGACAGGCCAAAGATATGACTTTAAAAATAAAAAAGTTATTGTTGTTGGTGGAGGAAATACTGCGATGGATTGTTGCCGGTCAGCGCTAAGATGTGGAAGTACTGATGTTAAAGTTGTTTATAGGAGAACGGAAAAGGAAATGCCAGCTAATCCTATAGAAATTCATGAGTCAAAGTTGGAAGGGGTTGAATATTTGTTACTCCATAACCCTGTTAGGGTAAACAAAGATGAAAATGGAAAACTCAAATCTGTTACTTTACTTAAAATGGCACTAGGTGAGCCTGATGCATCAGGAAGACGTAGACCCGTTCCGGTTGAAAACTCTGAATTTGAGCTTGAAGTCGACTATATTTTAGCTGCAATAGGTCAGAAAACCGATATAAATTTTCTCAATGATGTTAATTCTGCAGTAGAACAAGGGGAATTAAAAGCTAATAAATGGGGTGATATCGACGCAGATACCAAAACATTACAAACCGGAGTAAATAACATATTTGCTGCTGGTGATGGTGTAACAGGTCCGGCTACACTTATTGAAGCTATAGCTCAAGCAAAGATCGCATCTTTTAGTTGTCATCAGTATTTAAGTGGACAGGAATTAAAGCCTGAAAAGAAAGTATTTATTAGTAAGAAAGATAATTTTAAAGAACAACAAAAAGAAGATTATCTAGGAAGATATCAAAAACAGTTGCGCAAGGAAATGCCCGTACTAGATGCCTCCGACAGAGTAAATTACAAGGAAGTTGAACTTGGGTATGAAAATGAAGAAATTGCCCAATCTGAAACAAGCAGATGTCTAGAGTGCGGTTGTTCCGAATTTTTTGATTGCAGGCTGCAAGAATACGCAACAATTTATGAAGTAAATCAAAAAGAGTTTTCAGGAGAATTCAAAGATTACAATACTGACTTCTCGCATCACCTAATTGAAATAGACAATAATAAATGTATTCTTTGTGCAAAATGTGTAAGAGTCTGTACTGAAGTTGTGGGAGCAAATGCCTTGGGTTTGGTGCAGAGAGGATTTGATACTTTTGTCGCTCCAAGTATGATGAAAAGTCTAAGCGAAACAAATTGTGAATCTTGTGGAATGTGTATTTCAATCTGCCCAACAGGTGCAATTACAGAAAATACTCCTTTTAAAATACTTCCTGCTAAAGCAACTACTTTCTGCACTATTGATCCATTTTCTTCTGAGGGAGCATTAATAGAATTGAAAAATAGATCAGGGTACATATTCCGAAGCGAAGGAGCTCCTAGTTTAGTTAATAAAAAAGGAAGTATAGGCTCTCTTGCGAAATTTGGTTATAGAGTTTTTAATGAAAAATCAAGAATTACAAAGCCTTTGATTAAGGACAATGGAGAGTGGAAAGAAATCGGTTTTGATGAGGCATTTAAGTTGATAAAACAAAAACTGATTGGAAACGAAAAAGACACAATGGTATTCGCCGGAGGTAGACTTTCGAATGAGGAATTATATCTTGCACAAAAATTCACTAGAGCCGTACTAAAGACAAATAATATTGCAGGATTAAATAATATTGGCAGAGGCTCAGGATACTTATATAACAACCTTAAAAGTTCAGACCTTACAGAACTTGACAAAGCAAACAAGATTTATATTTTTGGATCAGACTTAAACTACCTTAATTCTCTTATTAATCATATGATATTCGGCTCTGCTTATAAAAACGGAGCTGAAATAATTCTTATAACCGACAAAAAAGATCCTGCAATTGCTTACAAATGTAACACTGTAATTAAAATAAAATCTTTTCATGCTTTCATTAAAGCAATGAACAAAGTAATTGCTGAAAACACCCTCTATAATAGTTTCTTTATAGAAGGTCATGTTTCTGGTTTTGATTCTTATTTGGCAGATATTAAGAAAGAAAATCTTGTTAATTTGTGCATTGACGCAGGAATATCAATCGAAACCGTTCAAAAATTTACAGAATCTTACAATAGGGAGCAAAATGCAATGCTTGTATTTTCTGAGAAAGAAATTACAAGTAACGCATCTCAAGAACTAATAAATTTGGTAATGCTCACAGGGAAAGCAGGAAAAACAGGAAGCGGAATAATCCCAATTAAAGAACACTGCAACTCACAGGGTCAAACAGATATGGGTATAAGACCTACACTCGGAGTTGGCGCTTGCCAGATTGACAATGAATATTTGAACCAGTTGAGTGAAATTTGGAGTATTCCGAGTTTAAACGGCATTGCGAAATGTCAATGTGATAAAATAACTAACGGAGAATTTAAAAATTTCATTATTTTTGGGGAAGATCCGATAGGGACCGCGCATAATCCTGAGGAAATAAAAAAATGGTTTAAAAGTGCTGAATTTATGGTTGTTTCAGATTTCTTTATAACAGAGACTGCAAATATGGCAAACCTTATTCTGCCCGCAAGCTTCAGCTTTGAAACAGGCGGTACTTTTACTAATACCCTGAAATATATTCAAGCATTCGAGAAGGAGCTAAATTGTCCCGTTGAGAAAAATAATCTTGAGCAATTATCCGAATTATTTAAGCATTTCGGGTATAATCAATCTGCAGAAAAAGAAGAGATTCTTGAAGAAATAATGAGTATTCTTGAGCAGTCTAGTCAAGAAGAAATTATTGTATTAAACACTTATGAAGACAGCAAAAAAGGATATTTCAATAATTCATGTGATGTAATGCTTAAAAAAGTTAATGAAATCATTAAATTAAAATAAAATTCACAATATGAAAGAGTTCAAAGATATAAATGACATTCTTGATTTTGCAATTGCCAGAGAACAGGCAGCATTTGATTTTTATTCACGATTATCCAAAGATGTTTCAAATCAGGAAATGAGCGATATATTTGTTCAATTTGCAAAAGAAGAAATGGGGCATAAAGCTTTACTATTAAAAATAAAGGAAGAAGGAGTGAGCTATTTTGCGCAAGAAAAAGTAACTGATATGAAAATTGCAGATTACGTTGTAAAAGAAGATACTCCCCAAGATGAACTAACATATCCGGAGGCTCTAAAATTAGCTATGTGGCGAGAAAAAGCAGCTTATAATTTGTATAAAAAACTTGCATCAATTGTGAGTGACGAAAACTACGCCCAACTTTTTGAATCGTTGGCAAATGAGGAATTGAAGCATAAGTCTCGTTTCGAGATGGAATATGATGATTTTGTTTTGAGGGAAAACTAATTACTATTCTCTGAAAATATTATAAGAACCTACAAAAAAATAAATCTTTTTTATTTTTACTACTTAATATGATTAACTTTACAGTAGTATTATCATTATATAGATTTGTATGAAAAAGATTTTTTTTGTTTTCTGTACTTTTATTAATGTGTACATTGCTAATTCACAATCAATAAACGGGCAAATTGTCGAATCCACAAACGATTATCAGATTGTAAAAGTATGGGGTACGCATGAAGAACGAGGATATGCTGCCGGATATCTTTTGGCAGATGGTATTTACGATATTTTTAGTAATTATTTACTGCCTGCTTTTGGTTCATATTATGATATAGCCAGAAATCTTATGCAAACAGATATGCATATAAAGATTGACTCAATTTATATTTATGAAGCTGCTGCTATGGCACAAGGAGTAAATGATGCTCTTGATAGTGATTTTGATCACATTGATGTGCTTTTAGCAAACTCATTCCTCGATCTGCAAAATTTTCTTGGCAAAAAGAATCTTGGTCTTGAAAATGGGTGTTCAAGTTTAATAAGTTGGGGCTCAGCAACAGAAAATACAGACCTTAATGGTAAATCTGTCATTTCTCGTCATCTGGATTGGAATGACCAGCCGGCAATTGTCAGAAATCAAGTAATTGTTGTTCATTTTCCGTCTGAAGAAAACGAACAGCCATGGTTATTAATCGGTTTTGCAGGACAAATGTCTGTGCTTTCAGGGCTTAATCAAAATGGACTCGCGGTTATGCAGCATAATCTTGCAGACGTGCACACCTCTGCAAGTATTAACAAAGCTTACGAACCAATTTGGTTTAGCTTACGCAAAGCTATTGAAATGAATGATTTTAATCAGGATGGTTTTAATAATGCATTAGATATCAATGCTGTGATAAATCAAAATATAAACGGATATGCCGACTCATTTATAATAACAGGTGTAGCATCTTCAATCTTTGATGAGGATGATGAGATTGCAAGCATTATTGAAGTTGCTCCAGCGGTCCCATATATTACTATTCGCAATACTAATTATGAAGATTATATCCCTGATAAAAACCTATATGCTGCAAACTTTTCAATAGCCAGAAATGATCTACTACACTTCTGCGACAGGTATGATTCAATAATGCATTATATCGGAGATGGTCTCAATATTGGAACTCAGGGAAACTGGGACTTAATGCTCAATCATAGCAGTTCATGTGCTTTTGGAGGCTGGGGCAACATACAGTTTATGCAATATGTCCCTGATAACGAATTTCTTAAAATCGCTTTCCATTCGATTGGTGGACCACAGGCTTGTGCAAACATCCCTTATGAATTCAGTACAATTGATTTATTCCAAATCCCTGTTATTATTGACAAAATTGCATCTGATAATAAACTTGTTTTATATCCGAATCCTGCTGAAACAGAACTAAATATTTATGTCCCTGAGTTTGTACAAGAAGATTTTGTTTTAATATCTAATGCTGATGGCAAACTTATAAAAACTATTCCTGTGCGTAAGGGTAAAAACAAAATCTCTATAGATGATTTAAAACCGGGGCTATATCTAATCAAGCTAAAGAAAGCAGGACTTAAATCGAAACTAATTATAAAATAAGTACCAATATATTTATCAAAAATATAATAATATGAAAAAGCTAATTGCATTAATTGCTTTTATCTATTCTTTTACTGTGGTGTTTTGTCAGAGTGAGAATTTTTACGATATTGAGAATATTCAAACAATTGAGATTTATTTTGATTTTGATAATTGGGATTTTATGCTTGATACTGCAAAAATCGGTAGTGGTGGTTATATAATGGCTAATGAGGTCATAATTAATGGAACCGCATTTGATTCTGTTGGAGTTAAATATAAAGGAAACAGTAGTTATAATCAAAATCAAGATAAAAACCCCTTTCACATTGAATTGGACACATATAAATCTCAAAATTATCAAAATTATAAAGATATTAAACTTAGTAATGGTTTTAAAGACCCTTCGTTTGTGAGGGAAGTAATTGCCTATAACTCTGTTAGAAAATATATGAATGCTTCGCTTTCGAATTATGCAAATTTATATATTAATTATGATTATATCGGACTATATTGTAATACCGAATCTATTACAAAAACTTTTGTGGAAGATAGATTTGGGTCAAAATCAAATACCTTTTTTAAATGTAATCCTGTTTACGGCTCCGGTCCGGAGAATAAGCCTAATCTTAAATATAAAGGTGCTGACAGCACACTGTATTATAATTCATACGAAATAAAATCGGATTACGGATGGCAGGATTTGATTAACCTATGTTATGTACTCGAAAACAATATTGAAGAAATTGAATCATTTATAAATATCAATGAAGTATTATGGATGCACGCTTTCAATAATCTGATGGTTAATTTGGATTCATATTCAGGGGGCATTACTCAAAATTACTATCTGTATATGGATGATAATGAGATTTTTAGACCTATAGTCTGGGACTTGAATGAGTGCTTTGGGGGTTTCAAAAATACCGGTGTAGGACCTCCGTTAAATACAACCGAACAAATGCAAGAGATGGATCATTTACTTCATCTTACTAGTAATAATTGGCCTCTAATTAGTAAAGTTCTTAATATCCCTCTATATCGACGAATGTATCTGGCTCATTATAAAACTCTGTTGGAAGAAAATATTATTGACAATTCCTATTATTCTTTCGGTGAATATCTTCAAAATATTATTGATGATGATGTGTTTAACGACCCAAATAAGCTTTATCCTTATGATTTCTTTAATATAAATATAGATAATGATGTCAGTATTGGACCTATGGGGACTATTCCCGGAATACAAAAACTGATGAATGGCAGGAAAGAATATTTGTTGAGTCTTGATGATTTCAATTATACTGAGCCAGTAATATCTGATATTGAAATTTCAGAGAATGAGCCTGAATTAAATAGTTCAGTATTTGTTACAGCAAAGATCGAAAATGCAGTGGCTGAGACTGTCTTTTTATACTATAGAAATTCAGGCTTTTATCCTTTTAATATGATTCAAATGTTTGATGACGGTGAGCACGGAGATAATGAGTCGGGTGACGGAATTTTTGGAGCAGAAATACATTTGACAGCATATACTACTGATTTTTATATTTATGCCGAGAATGAAAAAATTGGACGGTTCTTTCCTAGAAGGGCTGAAATTGAAACATTAAAAATTGTTGTGAATTCTGATTATGCTGAACCTGGAACAATCGTTATTAATGAATTCATGGCAAATAATAAAAGCTCTGTGACTGATCAAGATTTTGAATTTGATGACTGGATTGAATTATTCAATAATTGTACTAACGACATAAATCTTAACGGATATTTCTTATCAGATAATTCTTCAATTGTTAATAAATGGAGATTTCCAGATACTACAATTAAAGCGCTAGACTACTTAATAATATGGGCAGATAATAACTGTGAACAAGAGGGCTTACATGCAAGTTTTAAATTGTCTAGCATAGGTGAAGAAATTGTGTTATCTTCTCCTGACTTAATAATACTTGACTATGTGCAATTTGACACACAAAAACAAGACACAAGTTTTGGACGTTTCCCTAATGGTTTTGGAGGATTTATTTTTATGCTGCCAAGTTTCTCCTCTGAGAATTTTAATAATATTTTATCTTCCGAAAACCATGAATTAGATAAATTAATTATTCGCCCTAATCCCGCAGAAGATTATATAATGATAACTTATGCATTACTATGCGATGAAGAAATGAAAGTTGAGGTTTTAAGTATTGAAGGCAAAAAACAAAAAACAATAAATTATTCAAGTAAAAACAATATATTTATTGACATTTCTTCTCTAAATCCGGGTTTATATCTGATTATGTTGAAATGTAATAATTTCATTGAAACATCAAAGTTTTTAAAACTTTGAACCAGATCAATAGATTTCGGTTATATCGATATGAATTATTTTTAGTCTAAGCGTTGCTATTCTTGTTTAGTCTAGAAACTAAAATAAACAGAGGTGTTATTTATAGCAAGTATTTAAAATATTAATCGTGAATTTCAATGATACTAAATCCGCCTATGCTTATAAGTCTGATAAAGACCTTAGAGCAGGAATATTTGCCTACAAAGTTATTACTAATAAAATTCTTGTAAATTTTGGTAAATGGATTGTAAAAATAGCGATTAAACTTAGGTTTCCTATTAAACCATTTACTGCATTTATGTTTAAGCAATTCTGTGGAGGTGAAAGACTTGATGAAGTAATAAATCGTATTAACTTAATCGGAGGCTTCAATATTAAAAGCATTCCTGATTATTCCGTTGAAGGTGAAAGTTCGAAAAGCTCTCATGAAAATTTGTTATCAGAAGTGATGTCTGTAGTTGATTTGGCTGAAAATAATGAGAATATCCCTTTTGCTGTCTTTAAACCCACAGGTCTAGTAAATCCTTTAGTTTTGGATAGAGATTTTGACGGGGAGGAAGTATATATTAAAGATTTTGTTTTAAAACTCGATAAAATATTTTCTCATGCACAACAAAAAAATGTTCCTGTTTTGGTAGACGCAGAAGACTATAAATATCAGGATAAAATTGATGAACTTATTTTAGATAGTATGCTTAAATACAATAAGGAAAGAGCGATTGTATTCACTACTTTACAGATGTATAGAACTGACAGACTTGACTATCTTAATTACTTGATAAGTGAAGCTCGGAATAAAGGCTTCAACCTTGGGATAAAGTTTGTAAGAGGTGCTTATATGGAAAGCGAAAGAATTCTTGCTTCAATTAACAAATATCCTGACCCAATTTATCCTGAAAAAAAAGATACTGACCAAGCTTTTAACCAAGCGATTGAAATTGCAATTGAAAATATCGACCTAATTAGCATTTTCTGTGGTACACATAATTCAAAATCTGTTGAAATGTTAATAGATTTAATGAATAAAAAAAATATCAGGCATGATGATGACAAAATATGGTTTAGTCAACTTTATGGAATGCGAGATAATATAAGCTTCGCTCTAGCTTCAGAAAAATATAATATAGCTAAATATATCCCATATGGCCCCATAAGAGAGGTAATTCCATATCTGATGCGAAGAGCAGAAGAAAACTCATCTGTTGGTTCACAAGCGATTGAGGAATTGAAAAATATGAAAAAAGAACTTTCAATTAGAAGAAGTCGGAAATCATGATAAAGAAATAATTGTATTAGAGTCAACAAAAATCAGCAATAATTTCTGAAATAAATTAATTATTTTAACTTTGCTTTTCAAGTATAAAAAATAATTTTTATTAAAAACCATACTATGAATAAGAAAAAAATCAGTATTGAAGAAGCTGTTTCAAAAGTTAAAGATGGCATGACCATAATGATTGGTGGATTCATGGCAAATGGAAGCCCCAACAGAATTCTTAAAGCTCTGTCTGAAACAAACATTAAAAATTTAACGGTTATATGCAATGATACAGGATTTCCTGATAAAGGAATTGGATGGTTGATTGTAAATAAACAGATCAAAAAAATAATCGTTTCTCATATAGGAACAAATCCTATAACAATCCAGCAATTTAATGATAAAGAGCTTGAAATCGAGTTTTGTCCTCAAGGAAGTCTTGCCGAAAGAGTTCGCGCAGGAGGAGCCGGTTTAGGGGGGATTTTAACTCCAACAGGAATAGGAACAGTTGTAGAAGAGGGAAAGCAAAAAATTAATGTTGACGGAAAAGAGTTTTTACTTGAAAAACCATTGAAAGCAGATTTAGCCATAATTGGTGCTAGCATTGCCGACGAAGCTGGGAATCTCGTCTATTTAGGCACTACGCAGAACTTTAACCCGTTATTTGCAACTGCCGCTGAAACTGTAATTGCCGAAACAAAAGAAATTGTAGAAACTGGCAAAATCATTGCAGAGCAGGTGCATACTCCTGCAATTTTTGTTGACTATTTGGTATGTGAATAATAATTAAATTAATCAAATTTAATAATATGAAGGCTATTATAAGACTAAGATTAGGATCGCATGATGCTCATTATGGAGGAAACCTAGTTGATGGAGCAAAAATGCTACAACTATTCGGAGACGTTGCAACGGAGTTGCTAATCAAACATGATGGAGATGAAGGACTTTTTGTTGCATACGACAATGTACAATTTCTAGCCCCTGTTTTTGCAGGAGATTATATCGAGGCCATAGGCGAAATTGTGAGCGTAGGAAATTCTTCTAGAAAAATGATTTTTACAGCTAAAAAAGTAATTACAGCACGTGCCGACATTTCAGATTCTGCAGCAGATTTTCTGGAAGAACCTATAATAGTATGCAAAGCCAGCGGAACCTGTGTTGTTCCAAAAAATTGTCAAAGAAAAACTCAAAAATAAACAATATGGATAAATTAATTATTACTGCAGCAATTTGTGGTGCAGAAGTTTTAAAAGAACATAATCCTGCTGTTCCTTATAAAATTGAGGAATATGTGAGAGAAGCAAAGCTTGCTTACGAAGCAGGTGCAAGTATAATTCATCTGCATGTTAGATGGGATGATGGCACTCCTACTCAGGATAGAGATAGATTTAAAGTAATTATTGATGCAATTAAAGCAGAAGTGCCAGATGTTATTATTCAACCGTCAACCGGCGGAGCAGTTGGGATGACAGACGACGAAAGACTTCAACCGCTTGAACTAAGACCGGAAATGGCAACTCTAGATTGTGGCACACTTAACTTTGGTCCGGAAGATATTTTTGTAAATACAGAAAAAACAATTATCTATTTTGCAGAAAGAATGAATGAAATCGGAACAATGCCAGAAATTGAGGTGTTTGATAAATCAATGATTGATACTGCCCTAAGATTGTACAAAAAAGGCATTATTAAAGGACATATGCATTTCGATTTTGTTCATGGAGTACAGGGAGGAATAGGAGGAAGTCTGAGAGATTTCACTTTTATGAGGCATAGCATTCCCGACCATGCAACTTATACTGTAGCAGGAATAGGTCGTTTTGAATTCCCTCTTGCAATGGCTGCAATAATCGACGGCGGACACGTAAGAGTCGGAATGGAAGATAATGTATTTATTTCGAAAGGGGTTTTGGCAAAATCAAACGGAGAACTCGTAGAAAAAGTGGTAAGAATGGCTAAAGAACTCGGAAGACCAATTGCAAATCCTCACGAAGCAAGAGAAATTCTTAAACTAAAACCTATCAAATAGATATATAAATTATTGTTTTACTAAAATAATACAGAAATGCAAAAAAAAGGAAATAAATACGGAATTCACAGAGTAATTGAGCCACAAGGAGTGCTTCCTCAACCGGCAAATAAGATTTGTAACAATATGGATGAAATTTTTGATAATGAAATCCTAATTGATGTTACAACTCTTAATGTTGATTCAGCAAGTTTTACTCAAATAAAACAACAAGCAGGAGGCGACCATGATAAAATAAGAGAAATTATGTTTGATATTGTTGAAAAACAAGGGAAACATAGGAATCCTGTTACTGGTTCTGGTGGAATGTTGCTTGGAACAGTTGAAAAAATTGGAGATGCATTAAAAGGTAAAATTGACCTTAACGAAGGCGACAGAATAGCAACTTTGGTTTCACTATCGCTGACACCTCTCAGAATTGATAAAATTAAAGATATACGCGCTGATATTGATCAGGTTGATATTGATGGAAAAGCAATTCTTTTTGAAAGTGGTATATATGCAAAAATTCCGGCAGATATGCCCGAAGGTCTCGTTTTAGCAGCCCTCGACGTTGCAGGTGCTCCTGCACAAACTGCCAAACTTGTTAAACCGGGAGATACTGTTCTTATTATTGGAGCAGGTGGAAAATCGGGAATGTTATGCTGCTATGAAGCTAAAAAACGTGCCGGTGTTACAGGAAAAGTTATAGGACTTTGCCATAGCAAGAAAAGCACAGACAGATTAATCTCGTTGGGCTTTTGCGACCATGTTTTCTCCGCCGACGCAACTCAACCTGTGCCAATTCTTGAGAAAATGGAAGAACTTACAAACGGCAAAATGGCTGATGTTACAATAAATAACGTTAATATTCCTGATACCGAGATGGCGAGTATTCTGTGTACTAAAAATGACGGGGTAGTTTATTTCTTTTCAATGGCAACGTCGTTTACTAAGGCAGCACTTGGAGCAGAAGGTGTTGGAAGCGACGTCCTAATGATTGTTGGAAACGGATATACTAGAGGACACGCAGAAATAACTTTAGAACTACTTAGAGAATCAGAGATTTTGAGAAAAGTCTTTACTGAACTTTATGCATAAGTGAAGTTATAATCTCACAAAAGGAGTAGTACATAACATAATGCTACTCCTTTTTTATTATTAATTGTATTGCTGAAAATAGCGAAGCCGTCACGTTAAGCCTAAATGCTACTGTTCGACTTTCCTTAATCCCCTGAGATTCAAAAATAAATTTCAGCCATGTTACCTTTCTTATATCAACTGAACTCAAATGGGCTCTAGCTGTTATGACATTAGAAGCGATGAATCCAATCCTGAGTTTAAGAAATTTTACTATTGCGAAAAGTAAATTATATACAAACATAATAGTTTAATATTGTAGATAGTATTTCAGAAGGAATTATTCTGTAAATACTTATAGACAGTGTTTTTTTTTTGAACAAAAATAATATGTTTGTGATAAAGTATATAAAACGAATAAACATAGAATAATATAAGTGATAAACCAAACAGATATACTTATCTTAGACGTTTATTAACCGTTAAGTAACGGATAAATTTAATGCTAAAGTTTTATTTGACTAGTAGTTTTACTTGCCAGCTGGTGTACAATTCCAAACTGTTAAGAGAGAAAGAATCGGGCATAGTATCTAGAAGTCCGAAACCACTCTCAATGCTTCTGCTAACTTCGTGTTTAATTAATTGCTGCTCACTACAAGTCTGAGAACAATTGCTTTTGTATTCGCTGTTATATTTTGTTATATAACAATTCATTGTTTTCAAAAGGTGATATTATTAACCTGCCTTAGAACTTAAAACTTTGTATAAAAGTGTCAAATTAGAGTTTAAATAATTATTATATAAATATTTAATTATTCCTAAAAACATCTATTTTTGTAAATATTAAAAATTTGATATGCGAATATTTTCAGTGCTGTTTTATTTTTGGTTTATTATGACGGTTTTTTTTTCGTGTATTAACTCTGAAGATTATGCACGTGTTAAAAAAGACCTAGCCGATTTGCAATATTCGCATCAGGAAATTATATATGATTCTATTTACAAAAAGATTCCTGAGTATGATAAAATTGTTGCTGCAATACTTCAAACAAAAACAGAACTAAATGAAGATATTCTTGCTGACCCTTTGCTTGCTGATTTTTATACAAATTCAAAAATTACAGCATTTGCGTTTGGTCTTTATTCTGCCGATCTAGCTTATGTTAGACATTTTGGAAGAGTTCAATTATGTATTAATTATCTTGATGCTGTAAGAATCCTATCCGAAAAACTTGCGGTTAACACACGAGAATTTAATAATCTTGTTCCTTCTATTGAAGCTGCTCTAGATGAAAAACAAATCATATTTCAAATAACTGATAGTCTTTTATCTTATGGAGCAAAGTGGTTTAGTCAGGCAGAATTACATAGTCTTAGTGTATTATTTATTGCCGGTTTTTGGACAGAAACCTTATATCTTGGAATTGATGGGAAGAATATTGAAAGTGATGAAGTTAAAAACCACCTTAAATCTCATTTTGAAATTCTTGGGATTATTAATGATTTGTTTCTTATTGTTGATGATTCCGGAATCATTTCAGATTTTAAAGGCAAATTCCGTGAAATAGAGGATAAAGGATATTTAAACGTGGAATTGTATAAAGATATTTCCGAAATACGTTCGACGATTCTCTTATGATTTGTTTTTAAATTTACTTCCGTCGTATGCCCATTTTAGGTAACAAGAGCCCCATGCAAATCCTGCTCCAAAGGTAGCTATAATAATATTATCTCCCGGCAATAACTCTCTCTCATACTCCCAAAGGCAAAGAGGAATTGTTGCCGAAGTTGTATTTCCATATTTGGTAATCGTAAGCATTACTTTTTCTTTGCTGATTTTCATTCTTCTTGCGGTTGCTTCAATAATCCTCATATTTGCCTGATGTGGGACTAAATACTTCAAGTTTTCTTCTGTTATATTATGCTTTTCCATCATTCTTACACTCGAATCTGCCATATTTGAAACTGCAGCTTTAAAAACTGGTTGCCCTTCTTGATAAATAAAGTGCTGACGACGAAGAATCGTTTCAAAAGTTGCCGGTCTTAAAGAACCGCCTGCAACCTGATGTAAATGATGCCTTCCCGAACCATCAACTTGCATAAATGAATCTATAATTCCATTACCTGAGGTATCTGGCTCTAGCAAAACGGCTCCTGCACCATCACCAAAAATAGGACATGTATTTCTATCATTGTAATCAACAATAGATGACATCTTATCCGCTCCAACAACAATTACTTTTCTATGAGAACCACATTCAACAAACTTCGAAGCAGTAACAAGGGCAAAAAGAAAACTGGAACAACCCGCATTCATGTCATAACCAAAGGCATTTTTTATCCCAGCTTTATCACAGATAATATTTGCAGTAGCAGGAAATTGCATGTCAGGAGTTACAACTCCACAAATAAGCATGTCAATCTCATCAGGATTTGTATTTGTTTTCTCTAATAATTGATTTACTGCTGAGGTAGCCATGTCTGATGTCGCAAGACCTTCTTCTAACAAGATTCTGCGTTCTTTAATCCCAATTCGCTCCATTATCCATTCATCAGTTGTATCTACCATACGAGAGATTTCATCGTTGGTTAAAATATATGAAGGAACAAAGCCTCCAATACCGGTTATTGCTGCCCTGATTTTTGTCATAACGAAAAAACTTTTGTTAAACATTCCGAAATATCTGTACGGCAAATCTCAATACTGTGCTTTAGCATATTCTTAATAGCAATTCTATTACTTATGCCATGACCAATAATTACAGTCTTGTTAATGCCTAATATAGGGGTTCCACCGTAATTTTCATAATTAAAACTGTTAAAATAATTATCATTTATATTACGTGACTTTATAATCTTGTAAAAAGCCTCAGCCTGTTTTAATACAACATTTCCTGTGAACCCGTCGCAAACTACTACGTCAACAATTTCTGAATCATTAAGCGTATTGCCTTCGACGTTGCCAATAAAGTTAAACTCTTTGGAATCATTCATAAGATTATAGGCTGCTTTTGCCAAAATATTACCTTTCGATTTTTCTTCCCCAATGTTTAGCAGACCTACTCTAGGATTCTCAACTCCATATATCATTTCCATGTAAACAGAACCAATTATCCCAAACTGATAAAGTATTTCGGGTTTTACATCAGCATTTATCCCCACATCCAAAATCAAATTCATTCCTCCCTGTAGATTTGGATATATTGATGCAATGCAAGGTCTCAGTATTCCAGGTATTTGTCCAATAACTGTTGTGGCTCCAACAAGCATGGCTCCAGTATTTCCAGCACTTGCAAAACTGTTGATATTCCCCGACTTTAAATGTGCAAAGCCCTGAAAAATACTGCTTTGGGTTTTAGATACAAAACTTTTAACAGGATCATCTCCCATTTCAATAGGATCTCTACAATCGATTATTTCAAAACCTTGACCCGAAAATTCATTTTCAGAAAAAAATCCTTCAATAATATCACTGTCTCCAAAAAGACAAATCAAGTGTTCTGATGATATTTCTTTTCGAGCCAATAATGCTCCATGAAGTGTTTCAAGTGGGGCATAATCACCCCCCATAATGTCTAATCCTATGCGCATTTATAAATTAGCTGATTTCAACTTGTTTGTCAATTGCCAGTTTTCCTTTATAAAAACCACACTCAGGACACACATGATGATATCTTACAGTTGCTCCGCAATTTGAGCATTTTGCTAGGGTCAGAAACTCTGCTTTGTAATGAGTGCGTCTTTTATCCCTTCTCGACTTCGACTGTTTACGTTTTGGATGTGCCATTTTAATTTAATTTTTATTCTACAATTATTTAATTCAGTAATTTATTTAAACTTTCCCATCTGGGGTCTATAATTTGAGTATCACTTTTATATTTGTCTAGTATTTCAATCATACTTTTTTCACAACCGGAGTCTCCATTTTTATTATCTGGATGAACAGATGAAAGAGGTGTTGCAAAATCACAAAACTCATAAATAAACTGACTTATGTCTATTTTTGTAGAGTTTCTTTCAAGTTTCACAAAAGACTCATTTGTGTCAAAATTTGTTTCGTCGGAAAGACTTACAATTATTTCATCCGAAAATTCAATATTTTGACAAAAAATCTCCAGGCATCTGCTGCATTGAACTTTCACACAACCACTAATGCTTAATGTGATAAAAATACTCTCAGTTCTTTTTGTGAGCAGTGCTACAACACTTATATTCCCTCCATGCATATTAGAATAATCAAAATCTGAAAAGAAGCTATCATCAACGGTAAAGTCGAAAGAATACTGCTTGCCGTTTTCCAATCCTGTTAATAATATGTCGTATTTTTTCTTCAAAATCCTAAAGAAAATTTCGTGCAAAGTTATAAAAACTAATTTAAATAGGGAATAAAAAAGATTATTTTATTAATTTGCAGAAAATCAAGACATTAAAGCGTAGAACTACCTAAAAAACAATATCTACGACTTAGGCAGCAAAACTCTGATTGTAGTCCCAGTACCTATTTCTGAATGCTTAACGAGTATTTTCCCTTTATGATATTGCTCTACGATTCTTTTGGATAGTGACAAACCTAGACCCCATCCTCGACTCTTAGTTGTATATCCCGGCTGAAAAATTGCGTTAAATTTCGACTTTGGAATTCCTTTTCCTGTATCCGAAAAATCAATAAATAAATATCTGTAGACCCCAAAAATAAAGATCTTTAAAT
>OBJA01000582.1_pt1 | contig 30299 bp, 22 predicted proteins | sample 1519751 | NCBI WGS metagenome assembly OBJA01 (sample SAMEA3881238, study PRJEB22517) | soil metagenome | biome: lake sediment; feature: soda lake sediment; material: sediment, water from around vicinity | place: India | collected 2013-12-23 | depth 3 m
CCGGCAACTGGTGTAGAACGCTATCACTTTGTTGGTTTTCAACATACAAGGTTGGGCTGAGGCACGAAGCCCAACAACTCTGCTGTATGACCGAGAGGCAGATGTGGCACGGGAGATGGGAGACGAACATCTCCCATCTCCCATCTCCCGTCATAACTTGCTCTCAGTGCACCGGTTCCAGCCGCACATGGGCGGCTGATACGCCGATGGCGGTATCCCCATAAACCTGCACCTGGCGCTCGATCTGGTTGGCAAAAAAGCGCATCAGTTGCTGGTTGTGTTCTGGCCCGGCGCTGCGCACGAATGCTTCAAGCTGTTCCTGCAGTTGCGCCGGATCGGTGTAGCGTTTGCCGAGAATGGCTTCTGCTTCTTCACTGTCCAGGCGTTGCAGTTCCGGTCCGTACTGATCCACCCTGGCGATATATTCCGTCAGTCTCAGGGCGGCAAATTTGCGTGCCTCCTGCACCTCGTCGGCAGCGCCGATCTGTTTCACGGCATCGTCAAGCATTTGCATCAGCGCAGCATTGACTGATACCGGGGCCGCGACTTGCACGGGTTTTTCCAGGGTAACACCGAGATTTTCCGCAAGGATATTGATCAGTGAGCGGCGCAGCGCCAGATCCCATTCGGTGTACACATCGTGGGGGTCGCCGGGCTGGGGATTGCCCATGGAGCCGACAAACTGCATGCAGGCCACGGTGGCAAACAGGGCGTGGTGGTAGCGCATCACCTTGATATCCAGTGGCTCGCCAGTGACTTGCGCATAGTACTGGCAGAGGGGGCCGATATCGTCGCCCATGTGTTCCACCGACTGGCGCATGGACATGGTGGCCAGATCCGTCAGGGCATCGCCCACCATGGCAAATTCAAAATCGTAAAGACAGGTGAGTTTGCCCTTCTCGAACAGGAACTGACCGGCGTCAAAGGCGATAAAGCTGGGTTTGGTGCGGTGCGCCGGGATATTGGCCCGCAGCCAGCGGACGGCAAATTCAATCAGCGGCTCGGGCTTTTTCTTGTGGCGGTTGTAAAGGGGCAGGTAGGCATTCAGCCCTGCCAGGGCGATATCTTCCGCGTTCTGCGGGATTTCGATACCCCGTGCCGCAAAGGCGTCGAGGGGCAGGTTGTGCATGCGGGCGATGGCATCGATGTACTGACGCGCGATGGAACGGCGCTCCTCGTCACTGGCAGCGGTGGAGACATCACGGGTGCCCGACACGGTTTCCATAATGATCGCAACCGGGTCTTCGCACATGCCGTAGATGTGGGGAACGGGTATGCCATGTTCCTCCAGCACTTCAATAATATCCGCCTCACGCTTCAACTCCGGGAAGGGCAGCACATCGCTCTGGCGATCGCCGCGAATATGCACATGCAGTATCTCGCCATTGCGGTCAACATCCACAAACCAGGCGGGGCGCCAGCGGATCTGGCGTTCCATGGCAATAATCTTGCCGCCGGTGAGGCGCTCGACACAGGCGCGCAGTTTGTCTTCGTCGCTCTTGTGGTTGTTATTGGAGGCGCTATCAGCGGTGATCGTTTGGGACGTTGTCATGATCGGGTTACCTGATAATGGTTTTATATTCTGTATCTGCCCCCGGATATCCCAGCCTTTATGCGTGGGCTTTTTCTGTCAGGGGTTGTCGTCGCAGGGGCAAACAGGCAGGGGATCATAGATGCTTGATGCAATATAAGTCAAATGACTTATAGTTCATCGATAGTCGCTGTCTTTCGCCTATATCTTCTCGGGGGAGGGGGGTATTCAGAGTTCGTGCCGCAATGAAATCTGAGCGCCGGACAGCTGTTGTGGGGGCAGCGATACCGGGCAGAAACGAAGAGAGCTTGCCCTTGGACTTGGATGAACTTTACTGTACATTGCAGCACATACGCAATCACTTGCCGAGGGCTACCATGGCAACCGCCAAGACCGCTACGCTTACCTTCAGAATCGACCCCGGCCTCAAGGAGGCGCTGCGCGTTGCCGCTCATCTGGAGCACCGCTCCATTGCCAATATGGTGGAAGTGATGATCCGCGACCACTGCCAGCGCAGCGGCATACCAATACCTGAGCAGCAAGAATTGCTGCCGGACAACCAACCAAAATCCTGAAAATCGCAACAACGGAAGTTTTCATGGCAATCAAAAAATCCGAACTCTACTCCTCCCTCTGGGCCTCCTGCGACGAGCTGCGGGGCGGCATGGATGCCAGCCAGTACAAGGACTACGTCCTGTTCATGCTGTTTATCAAATACATCTCCGACAAATACGCCGATTCCGACGACTTTGCACCCCCGGTGATCATTCCCAAGGGCGCCAGCTTCAAGGATATGATCCAGCTCAAGGGCAAGAGCGACATCGGCGACAAGATCAACACCCAGATCATCCAGCCCCTGATCGACGCCAATGCCCGCCTGGCGCGCAGCGACTTCCCCGATTTCAACGACCCCAACAAGCTCGGCGAAGGCAAGGACAGGGTGGAAAAACTCACCAATCTGGTAAGCATATTCCAAAAGCCCGAGCTGGATTTCTCCAAAAACCGCGCTGACCACGACGATATCCTCGGTGACGCCTACGAATACCTGATGCGCCACTTCGCCACCGAAAGTGGCAAGAGCAAGGGCCAGTTCTATACCCCCTCGGAAGTCAGTCGTGTTATCGCCCAGGTGATCGGCATCTCGCCCAAGACCGCGGTGGCCTCCACCACCGCCTATGACCCTACCTGTGGGTCAGGATCGCTATTGCTGAAAGTAGCCGCCGAGGCAGGCAAACACATTACCCTCGAAGGGCAGGAGAAGGACGTGACCACCGCCGGTCTCGCCCGCATGAATATGATCCTGCACGACTTCCCCACCGCCAGCATTCTCAGCGGCAACACTCTGTCCTCACCCAAGTTCAAGGATGGCGAGCAACTGCGCACCTACGATTATGTGGTGGCCAACCCGCCGTTTTCCGACAAAAGCTGGAGCACCGGCATTACGCCGAGCAGCGACCCTCACCAACGCTTTGCCTGGGGCGAACCACCGGCCAAGCAGGGCGACTACGCCTATTTGCTGCATATCATCCGCTCCATGAAAAACAGCACCGGCAAAGCCGCCTGCATTCTGCCCCACGGCGTACTCTTTCGCGGCAACGCCGAGGCGGTGATTCGCCAACAGCTGGTGCGCTCCGGCTACCTCAAGGGCATTATCGGCCTGCCCGCCAACCTGTTTTACGGCACCGGCATCCCCGCCTGTATTCTTGTGTTGGATAAAGAGAATGCCCCGGCAAGGAAAGGGATTTTTATGATCGACGCGTCCAAGGGCTTTATCAAGGACGGCAACAAAAACCGCCTGCGCGAGCAGGACATCCACCGCATTGTGGACACCTTCAACAAGCAGGTTGAAACCCCGCGCTACGCCCGCATGGTGTCCTTTGACGAAATCGCCAACCCCAAAAACGACTACAACCTCAACCTGCCGCGCTATATCGACAGCACCGCCCCGGAAGACATTCAGGACATCGACGGCCACCTGCGCGGCGGCATTCCCGAGCGCGACCTGGACGCCCTGAATGCCTATTGGAAAGTGATGCCCAAACTGCGGGATGCCCTCTTTGAAAACGCCGGTCGCCCCGGCTACAGCCAGCTGCGTGTGCCCATTGGCGATGTCAAAGCTGCCATTTTGAACCACAAACAATTTGCCAAATTCAAGGCCGCTGTCAGCGGCAGCTTTGACAACTGGCAAGCCAGCAACAGGCCACTGCTCAAAGCCTTTGCTGTGGATGGCCTGCCCAAGGAGCTGATCACCACCGTGGGCGAAAACCTGCTCGACGCCTTTCGCACAGCGCCGCTGCTGGATACCTACGACATGTACCAGCACCTGATGGACTACTGGGCCGACACCCTGCAGGACGACGCCTACCTGATCGCCGCCGACGGCTGGGTAGCCAAACCCCAGCGGCTGCTGGAAGAAGTCAAAGCTGGCAAGAAAAAGGGCGAGATGAAAGACAAAGGCTGGGCCTGCGATCTGATCCCCAAGCGCTATATCGTCGCCCGCTATTTTGCCAAACAACAAACCGCGCTCGATGCCCTGCAAGCCGAACTGGAAGCCACCATAGCCGCAATAACGGAACTGGAAGAAGAACACAGCGGCGAAGACGGCGCCTTTGCCGAGCTGGATAAAATCAACAAGGGCGAAGTGAACAGACGCCTGAAAGAAATAAAAAGTGATAGGGATTACGCAGCCGAAGCCAAAATACTTAAACAGTGGATCAAGCTGGATCAACAACAAAGCGACCTGAAAAGCCAAATCAAGACCGCCGATGCCGAACTCGACCAACTGGCCCACGATCACTATGCCAGGCTGAGCGTGGACGACATCAAAACCCTGGTGGTGGATGATAAATGGCTCGCTGCACTTGCCATTGAAGTTCAGGGCGAACTGGATCGCGTCTCGCAAACCCTCACCAGCCGCATTCGCCAACTGGCCGAACGCTACGCCACACCGCTGCCGCAACTGGTGGATGAAGTTGCCGAGCTGTCTGCCCGGGTGGATAAGCACCTGAAAAAGATGGGGGCGGTATGGGTGTAAGCCGCGAAGGGATGGAGGTGCGGGAAGCCTCGGCAAAGTATGATTTGCAGGCGGCCAAGCCGGGGGTGCCGGTTGGGTATAAGCAGACTGAGGTGGGAGTTATTCCAGAGGATTGGGATATTTTTTATCTGACCAACGTTGCCGACATTCGTGGGGGGATCGCAAAAAATTCAAATGTTTCGGTTTCGGATCCCGTCTCGGTTCATTACCTACGGGTTGCTAATGTTCAAGACGGGTACTTAGACCTATCTGGCATCAGCAAAATTGAGCTTAGCCGTCAAGACTTAATACGTTATTCCGTGTTGCCCGGCGATGTGTTGATGAACGAGGGTGGAGACTTAGACAAGCTGGGAAGAGGTGCCATCTGGCAGGGCGTCTTCAGTCCCTGTGTTCACCAAAACCACGTCTTCGTAGTTAGGTGTAAACCGCAACTGTTACCAGAATATTTGGATGCTTGGACAAGAACGAGACCAGCAAGAAGATTTTTCTTATTTGCTGGAAAACAAACAACCAATCTTGCCTCAATTAGTAAATCGTCGCTAGGCGAGCTTCCCATTGCTTTACCAATTCTACCCGAACAACACGCCATCGCCACCGCCCTAAGCGATATGGATGCCCTGCTGAATGGGCTCGACCGCCTGATCGCCAAAAAGCGCGACCTTAAACAAGCCGCCATGCAACAACTCCTCACCGGCCAAACCCGCCTGCCGGGGTTTGAGGGGGAGTGGGAAGTGAAGCGGTTAGCTGAGATTGCGCACATCAAGACCGGCAATCGAAACAATGAAGATAAGGCAGCGGACGGAGACTATCCGTTCTTCGTGCGATCTGATTTTGTGGAGAGAATTAACAGCTATTCGTATGATTGCGAAGCAATTCTTGTCCCTGGCGAAGGACGTATTGGAGACATATTCCACTATATTCAAGGACGATTTGACGTGCATCAGCGGGTTTATGCTATTACCCAATTTGCAAAAGGTATGTCAGCTAAGTTTGTCCACCTATACATGGCAATGAATTTTGGTGCATGGGCTATGCAAAACACGGTAAAAGCGACTGTTGATTCATTGCGACTTCCAACATTTCAAACCTTTGAGTTGACACTGCCACCAACTAAGGGAGAGCAGCAGGCCATCGCCACAGTCCTCTCCGATATGGCTATCGAAATCGATTCCCTCGAACTGCGCCGCCAAAAAAACCGCGATCTCAAACAAGCAATGATGCAGGAATTACTCACCGGAAGGACACGATTAATATGAGCGTTTCTGACATGTTTTCAGAATTCATTGCCAATTTGGCAATCAGTAATGCCGAAACTATTAGTGCTCGCTATGGAGAGTTGACAGCTGCACTGAGCAAGCAATTCCGTGATACTGAGTCTAAAACAGATAATACTTTGCAGGTTGGTTCATTTGGCAGAAAAACTGGCATCAACGGCATTTCAGACTTGGATATGCTTTACATCATGCCCAAGCATAAATGGCAGAGCTATGAAAATGATGGGCAGCTGAAGCTGTTGCAGGATACAAAAGCCGCAATTCTGAAACGTTATCCAACAACCAAGGTGCGAGTTGATCGACTGGTTGTAACCGTTACTTACACCAATTTCCATGTTGAGGTTCAGCCGGTCTTTGAGCAAGATGATCGTAGTTATCTATATCCTGATACTAATGATGGCGGCAGATGGAAAACGACTAAGCCGAGAGAAGAAATGGACGCGGTCGCCAATATGGACGCATCTAAAAACTCTAATCTGCGCCGACTTTGCAAGATGATCAGGGCGTGGAGAAACAAGCATGGCTTTGCTATGGGCGGCCTGCTGGTTGATACGCTGGCCTATAATTTCCTCAATTCAACTTCCGACTACGATACCAAGAGCTTCCTTTATTACGACTATTTGAGCCGGGACTTTTTCAAGTATATTTCTGAATTGCCCGAGCAAAGTGAATATGCAGCGCCTGGAAGTCGTCAACGAGTCAGGGTAAAAAAGAAATTTCAGAAGAAGGCCAAGAAAGCGCACAGGCTCTGCTTAGAGGCTATAGCCGCTGAAGAGCAAAGCGGAGTGAATGACAAATGGAAAAAGGTTTATGGTAGACCGTTTCCTGCTGCCAAATCCGCTACGCAGAAATCGCTTTCGGAGGGCTCAGTTACTGGCTGGGATAACACCGAACAATTCATCGAGGATCAATACCCCGTTGACATACGAGAGAACCTCAGAATCGACTGTGAAGTAAAACAGAACGGGTTCCGAGAATTTTTTCTTCGTCATATGTTATCCAGAAAAATCGCACTGGGAGTCAAAAAAAGCTTATGTTTTGATGTGATAGAAAACTCAGTATCTGAACCTTACCAAATATTCTGGAAAGTATTGAATCGGGGTGAAATAGCCAGAAAACGGAACTGTGTTCGCGGCCAGATAATAGCGGATGAGGGACGCCAGCAGAGGAAGGAATTCACTAATTTTCGAGGTGACCATGTTGTTGAATGCTATTGCGTAAAAGATGGTGTAGTGGTTGCTAAAGACAGAATCCTTGTGCCGATTGTTACCGGTAGTGATGAAGATGAATGATGACGCTAGAATATTGGAAGGTCAGCTGCGCGAGTGTTATGGTCGAGTGGTTTACTCCCACAAAACACACGAGACATGTGCTGATATTTTGCTCAGCCGACATGATTGGATAAAAGTTTGGCAAATTGTACTTTCTGCACTGGTGACAGGTGGGATAGTCTCGACCTTCTTCGATAGTGGAAATATTGGTGCAGCTGTCAGTGTTGTGCTATCTACACTATTGCTTATTCTGAATGCATATACCAAGGATTATGACCTTGGTGAAATAGCACAAAAACATCGCCAAGCAGGATCTGATCTTTGGATTATCCGAGAAGAGTATTTATCTTTGTTGACGGATATCCGCGTGGGTGATATTTCACTGGATTCAATTCGAGAGAGAAGAGACGGCCTCGTGAAGGAGTTGCATACGGTCTATGCAGGGGCTCCAAGTACGAACTACAAGGCTTACACCAAAGCGCAAGAAGCGCTACAAAAGCTTGAAGATATGACCTTTTCCGAAGAGGAAATAGATGCTTTTCTGCCTAAAGAGCTAAAGCGGAATAGCCAATGACAGAAGCCGACCTACTCCAGCTTCTCGCCCGCGGCGAAGACAGCCGCCACCAGTTCAAGCGCGACGCAAACAATGCCGACGGCCTGGCTGCCGAGCTGGCCGCATTTTCCAACAGCGGCGGTGGCAGTTTGTTTCTCGGTGTGGCTGACGATGGTTCGGTTGCAGGGTTGGATTCCGCTGGGGTACAGAGGTTGAACCAGTTGCTCAGCAATGCCGCGTCACAACATGTGCGCCCGCCGGTACACCCGACAACGGAAAACGTGCAGACTGATTCTGGCATTTTGATGGTGGTGAGCGTGCCCGATGGACTGGCCAAGCCCTATATCGATAATCAGGGCCGCATCTGGGTCAAGCAGGGCGCGGACAAGCGGCATGTGACCTCCCGCGAGGAAATGCAGCGCATGTTCCAGCGGGCGGGTTTGGTGTATGCCGATGTGGTGCCGGTGGCGGGCACCTCGGCAGCGGATATTGATGAGAAATCCTTTAACAACTACTTTAACCGCCGCTACGGCCAGGGCAGTGAGTTTGCCGGTCAGCCGCTGGCGCAACTGCTGCACAACCTGAGTTTGGGTGATGGTCATGAGCTGAATCTGGCGGGGCTGATGCTGTTTGGCCGTAACCCGCAGCGCTACCGCCCCGCGTTTGAGGTGAAGGCCGTGGCCTTTCCCGGTACCGCGCTTTACGACACTCGCTACCTGGATAGCGAAGATATTCGCGGCAACCTGCTGGAGCAGTTTCGCGGCGCGTTTGCGTTTATCAAGCGCAATCTGCACCACATTCAGCGCGGGCGAGGATTTAATACCCTTGGCGAGTTGGAGATTCCCGAGGGCGCGCTGGAAGAGCTGCTGGTGAACGCCCTGATCCACCGCGACTATTTCACCAGCGCCTCGATCCGCCTCATGGTATTTGCCGACCGGGTGGAGATCGTCAGCCCCGGTCATCTGCCCGACAGCCTGAGCATAGAGACTATTCGCCAGGGTAAAACCAACCGCCGCAACCCGACGCTGACGGAACATGCCTCCCAGATATTGCCCTATCGCGGCATGGGCAGCGGCATTCCCCGTGCGCTCAAGGAGTGGCCGCGTATCGAGCTGATTGATGATGTGGCGGGTAATCAGTTCAGTGCGGTGATCTGGCGGCCAGAGGCGGAATGGACTGAAAAGCCAACACTCGCCCCCGAAGTCACCGACCCAGTCACCGACCCAGTCACCGACCCAGTCACCGACCCAGTAGCACAGGTGTTGCGAGTATTGGCCAATGGTCCGCTGCGGCCATCAGATATACAGAAGGCGGTAGCGCTGAAACACAGGCCGACATTCCGGGCCAATTATCTATACCCTGCGCTGGATCATGGCCTGATAGAGATGACCATTCCGGAAACACCCACCAGCCGCTTACAAAAATATCGCTTGACCCCCGCCGGGCAGGCATGGTTGCAACAGCAGAACAGCAATGGAAGCGAACCATGAACCCGACAAGCCGCGCCGAGCGCCACACCCAGAACCGTGTCGTAGCGCTGTTCACTGACAGGTCGCAACCCGATTGCCTGGGTTATGACTATCTGGGCGACTGGCATCAGCGCGAGCATAACCGCTCAATCGAGGTGGACTACCTGCGGGCGAATCTGCTGCGGCGGGGCTACTCACCAGTTCATATTGCCGCTGCGCTGCAAAAGCTGGAAGCCGCCGCCGATGCCACCGGCATCACGCTGTATCAGGCCAACCTGCGCACCTATCAGTTGCTGCGCTATGGCGTGCCGGTGCAGGTGGCTGCCGGGCAGGCGCATGACACAGTGCACTTGATCGACTGGGACAAACCCGAAAGCAACGATTTTGCCCTGGCGGAGGAAGTCACCCTGAAAGGCGGCTACCAGCGCCGCCCCGATCTGGTGGTGTATCTCAACGGCATTGCCATTGCGGTGATCGAACTCAAACGCAGTTCGGTGGAAGTGGCCGATGGCGTGCGCCAGTTGATTACCAATCAGGAGGAGATTTTCAATCAGGGCTTTTTCAGCACTGTACAGCTGGTTTTTGCTGGCAGTGATTCGCAGGGTTTGCGCTACGGCACCACGGGTACGCCGGAGAAGTTCTTTGTGGAATGGAAGGATGAAAACGGCGGCGATGGCGCGATGATGACTGCCGGTACCTTGCTGGATACGCCGCTGGCGCAGATGTGCAACAAGGCGCGCCTTCTGGATCTGATCCGCAATTTCATTATCTTTGACTCTGGCCAGAAGAAGGTGCCCCGCCCACACCAGTTTTTCGGCGTCCATGCGGCTCAGGAGCGGATACGCCAGCGCGAAGGCGGTGTGATCTGGCATACCCAGGGCAGTGGCAAGAGCATTTTGATGGTGCTGATAGCCAAGTGGCTGATGGAGCACGACCCGGATGGCCGTATTCTGGTGATTACTGACCGCGACGAGCTGGACAAGCAGATCGTCGGCGTGATGCGCAACGCGGGCGTGATTGGCGCGGATACGGTGTCGCCGCGTATTACCTCGCGGGCGCAGTTTGTGCAAAAACTGGGGGATACCACACCGCGCTTGCTGTGCGCGTTGATCCACAAATTTGATACCGCCGACCTCAACGGCGATCCTCCGCCGATTCGCGGGCGCTTCTATGTGTTTGTCGATGAATGTCACCGCACCCAGGGCGGCGGCATGAACAAGCAGATGAAGCGCTGGCTGGCGGATGCGATTTTTATCGGCTTTACCGGTACACCGCTGTTGCGCAAAGACAAGCAAACCACCCGCGAAGTGTTCGGCACCTATATTCACACCTACAAGTTTCACCAGGCGGTGGCCGACAAAGTGGTGCTGGATTTGAAATACGAGGCCCGCGACGTACCCCAGCGCCTGACCTCGCAAAAAGCCATCGATGCCTGGTTTGAGCAAAAAACCAAGAACCTCAACAACTACCAGAAAGCCATAGTGCGTAAATCCTGGGCGACGCTGGAAAAGCTGATGAGCGCCGGTGAGCGCAAGCAGCGCATCATCGCCAATATCATCGAGGACTTCAGCCTCAAGCCCCGATTGAACAATGATCGCGGCACCGCCATCCTGGTGGCTGCCTCTATCTACGATGCATGCCATTATTTTCGGCTGTTTCAGAATACAACCTTCGGGCAATACTGCGGCATCATTACTTCGTTTGAGCCAAACCACAATGCCATATCCCGCGAACCGGCCAACAGTGATGAGCGCTACAAGTTCGACACCTACACCCAGCATGTTCTGAAATACGGCCAAACCACCAAACAGTACGAAGACGAAACCAAGCGCCGCTTTATCGAAGAGCCCGCCAACTGCAAGTTGCTGATTGTGGTGAGCAAGCTGTTGACGGGGTTTGATGCGCCTTCCTGCTCATATATTTACCTCGATAACGAGCTGCACGATCACAACCTGTTTCAGGCGATCTGCCGCACCAACCGCCTTGACGGCGACGACAAGGATTACGGCCATATTGTCGATTTCAAGGAGCTGTTCAGCGATGTGCAGCAGGCGATTGCGGTTTACAGCTCGGACGAGTTGGACCTTGACGGCGCTAGCGATGCCGACAATAACGTCACCCTGAAAAACTGGCTGGTAGAAGGCAAACAGAAGCTGGATGCGGCCCGCGAGGCATTGAAGTATCTGTGCGAGCCGGTGCCGCCGCCGCGAGAAATGGAGCAATATCTGCATTACTTTTGTGGCGATGCCAGTCATCACGGGGCCCTCAACACAACAGAGGTGCTGCGCATATCCTTCTACAAAAGTACGGCGACCTTTGTGCGCGCTTTTGCGGCTATCTCGCAGAATTTGGCTGAGGCGGGATATAGCCCTGCCGACATCATCGCATTGAACAATGAGATTGCCTTTTTCACTGATACCCGTGCGGCTATCAAAAAGCATTCCGGCGAGGAGTTGGACATCAAGCCCTACGAGGCGGATATGCGCCACCTTATCAACACCTATATCCAGGCCGATCCGGCTGATCCGTTGGGCACGCTGGACAACTACTCACTGGTGGAGTTGATTATCGAGACTGGTATTCACGATGCCATTGCCAAAAAGCTCAACGACAAGGGGAAGCTGTCAAAAAATGCGATTGCGGAGGGAATTATCAATAACGTCCGCAAGACGATCATCCGCGATCAACTCACCGACCCCCGCTTCTACGAGCAGATGTCGAAATTGCTGGATGACCTGATTGCACAGAAACGCAATGACACCCAGTCCTATGAGGAATTTCTGCTCAGGGCCGAGGCCCTGGTCAAGCAAATGGCAGGCAAGCATTCCCAGAGCGACATTCCCGCTGCCTTGCATGGCAAGCTCGAAGCCACAGCCATCTATAACAACTTGCCATTGATTCTGGCCGCAGGAAAAGTCGATACGACAGCGATGGCCGAATCTGATCCATTCGATGGGGCAAAACGTGTTGCCTTGGCTCTGGAGATCGACCGCACTATGCGGGAGCAGGCGCCAGCGGGCTGGAAGGGCGACCAGGCACGTGAGGCGCAGGTGCTGAACGCATTGTTTCCACTGTTGGGTCGCAACCGTGACGCAACACAGGCCTTGTTTGACCTTGTCAAGCATCAGCCGGGCTACACATGAGCTACCCATGAACGAAACCATAGAGCTTGGCGACATCGTCATTGCAGTGACCCGCAAGGCGATCAAGAACGTGCATCTTTCGGTATATCCGCCCGATGGCCGGGTGACGCTGGCCGCACCCATGGAGACACGCCTTGAGGTGGCGCGAGCCTACGCCATTTCAAAACTCGGCTGGATTCGCGCGCAGCAAGACATGTTACGCCAGCAGGCGAGGGAAACGCCGCGCCAGTTTGTGGAGCGGGAAAGTCACATGCTGTGGGGTAGGCGCTACCTGCTGACGGTCATAGAGCAAGATGCCAAGCCGAGGGTGACAATCGACCACAAGCGCATCACCCTCAGCGTTCGGCCAGGCAGTGACCACGCTAAGCGGGCAGAGGTTATCCACCAATGGCACAAATCGCTGCTGCATGAGTTTATCCCGCCACTGATCCAAAAATGGCAGCCGAAGCTGGGCGTTAACGTCAATAGCTACTTTCTTCAGCGCATGAAAACCAAATGGGGAAGTTGCAACCCTGGGGCCGGGCATATCCGACTCAATACCGAGTTGGTGAAAAAGCCCAAGGATCTGATTGAATATGTGGTGGTGCACGAGATGGTGCATCTGATTGAACCGACACACAGCGAGCGATTCGTTGCCATCCTCACGGAGCACTACCCGACATGGCGCGAGGCCAGGGCCGAAATTAACGAGCTGCCGTTGGCTGCCGAAGAATGGCGGGAGTAAGCTACTTTACACCCATACCCCAGGCGGGAAATCCTCGGGGCGATATAGCTTGTCGTTGTAGTTCTCTAAATCTGACCCCGTGCATGGTCGCAAGTAGTTCATGGGCTCCATCAGGTATCAGGCTTTGGGCCTGGCGCCAAGTGGTGGCGGTGCCCAGCAGATGACCATCATTGTCGAATACCCTATAGCCGGTATCACTGGGTTCGATAGAGAAATTCACCGGTACAAAAATATCAATCATTTCCGTCTTGATGCCGTAGGGCCTGAGTATGCGGTCCGCCTCCTTTGGCAGGGTACGGTCATACAGTTCCCGCAAGCCCTCTTCACCCAGCCCGCCATAGCGAGCCACTTGCTCCTCCCCCGTGGTCCAGGCCAGGGCATCGCAGCCCCGTTCAGCGGCATGGAGCAGCATCAGCTTGAGCGCCAGGGCAGGCCATTCCTGCAGCCAGGGTGGCGTGGGGATTTCCCGGTCAAATTCCTCCACCCCTTGCAGTTGCCTACGCGCCTGCTGTGCCCAATCGCTTTGTACTTCTTGTAGGAAAAGCACCTTTTCCCCGTCGGCGCTTTCCCGTATATCGCTGCGCACATGCAACAGCACATTGCGGTGGGCATAGTGGCTGGAAAAGTAGGTTCGCGGGTAATAGGGTAGGGTCACCAGCCATTCCCGGTAGCTTTCGCCGCCGGTAAGCCGGTAGCTTGCCCAGTTGCCTTTGGACGACAGCCTGGGCAGGACTTTGCCTGCATCCTGGTTTGCCCGCTTTTTTGCTTCCTCTGGCGCGTCGTAAAGGCCGGTGGGTCTGTCCGTTGTCACCAGCGGTGTACCTCGATGGGTAAAGGCCATCCACCTCCGTTCAGTGCCAAAGAGGTCGTCCCACTCGACCATATCGACCCAGTAGCCCAACACCGGATCGCGCCACTGTGGTGTGGAGGGGATTTTGCCCTTAATTTTTGGCTTGATGCGCTTGATGTACTCAATGGGGGGTGCTGGCATCCAGTTCAGGTGGTTGCTGGCTGTTTCAACAACCGGGACGATGCTTATTCGTAATTCTTTGTAATCCAGCTGTTCGTGAAGCCAATGGCCGGTGATAGCACCCGTGGGTTCTGCTGAAGCCAATACATCCTTTATGTGGCTGATGTCGATTTCTTCGTGCTTCAGCCCCTTGCCTGTCAGGTTATGGATACGGTTCAGCCATTGGTGTGCGCTGGCTTTTTCACTCCCATGCTGTTGCAGCCAATCAGCTAATGCGCAATTGAGCCCAGGGATAGCCAGCGGGGCGTTTTTACCGGGCTTGAGGAAAGGGGTGGGGGCATTGCGCACTGCCCGTCTTTCGTAAGTATCCTGGAGATGCCAGCCAACTTCCTGCAACCATTGATATACCCCTGTTGTGCTTGCACTGGCCAGCAGTACATCTGCGAACTCATCACTAACCCATTGGCTGTAATCTCTGCGGAAATCTTCGAGGGTGACACCCAGATACACGGGCGAGCGAGTGGTTATGTCCACAACATCCACATAGGCCTCTGGAGTGGTGGCACTGTAATAGTTGATGGGTTTGAATGGATTGATTTGCCGGTGCTGGGTGTGTTCCCACAGGCGGCGTGCAGAAAGCCCATAGCGGACATCTGGCAGCGTGCGAGTGAGATTGCCTTCCTTGAGTACCATGTGGTTGTCCTGAGGCCAGTGCCGTGCTGGATCGTGCTGCTATGGCGGCCCTATCACTCGCCGGATCTAATGGGGATAACTTTGGCGCCTGCTTTCAGCTCGTCCAGGTAATCCGCCCAAACTTGCATCATCTCCTTGCGGTCTTCAAGGAATTTTGCGCGGTGATAGGCGCCGCCATTGGGGTCGCGTATCTTGTGGCCCAGCTGTAGCTCAATGTATTGGTCCGGCATTTTCAGAACCTCCAGCATGACTGTCTTGGCCATGGCTCGGAAGCCGTGGCCGGTCATCACATCACCACCGTAGCCCATTCTCCGCAGGCCATTAAGCACTGCGCTTTCCGACAAATGCCGTGTTTTTCCGTAGCTGTGGAAGACGTGTTCTTGCTTTCCCGTCAGCGGTTGCAGTTCTCGAAGGATGGCAACGGCCTGCCTCGATAGCGGCACAATCAGTTCGACCTGGGTTTGGTTGCGGGTTTTGGGCGGCGTAAAGCGCCATTCGGCTGCCTCAAGGTCAATGTCTGCCCAGCGGGCAGAGCGCAGTTCTCCGGGGCGGACAAACACCAGCGGTGAGAGCTGTAATGCGCACCTCACTTGTGGGTAGCCACTGTATTGGTCTATGTCTCGAAGAAGTTGGCCGACCTTCACCGGGTCGGTAATGGCGGCTCGATGGGTGGTTTGTGGTGGTTTCAGTGCGCCACCGAGGTCGCGAGTGGGGTCGCTATCAGCCCTGCCTGTGGCCACGGCATAGCGGAATACCTGGCTACATTTAACCTTGATGCGCTTGGCGGTTTCCAGCTTGCCCTGCTTCTCGAAGCGGCGACAGGTGTCCAGCACCAGCTTGGGGGTGATCTCATTGATGGGGCGACGGCCAAAGTCGGCAATGGCAAAGCTGAGTAACCAGGTGGACTTTGTTCGGGTCGCCTCTGCCTTGTCGGTCTGCCGCTCAAGCCATTCCACGGCAATGGCCTGAAAGCTGTTCTCCTGGGCAAGCAGGGCGGCGGCTTTGTCATCTTTCCGCTTCAGGCTGGGGTTAATGCCTTGCGCAAGCAGTCGCTTGGCGTTGTCTCTGGCTGCCTTGGCTTCAGACAATCCCACTGCGGGGAAAAGGCCCATTGAAAGTGTCTTGGCGGTGTTCAGGTAGAAGTATCGCCATACCCACTTCTTGGTGCCGTTGGGCATGACCTTGAGAAAGAGGCTGTCACCAGCATTGAGGCTGTAGGGTTTGGCCTCTGGTTTGGCTGTTTCGGCCTGGCGGGTATGAGTGAGTAGCTTCCGTTCTGTCATGAGTATCCCCATTGAGTAACCTAAACACGTTACTCAGGAAGTTACTCAGGTTTTGCAGGGATTGCAATGGATTCTACCGGATGGGATAGGACGCCCAGAAAGCAAAAAGCCCAGCATTTGCTGGGCTTTCGGGACTTCCTTGTACTGCTTTGAACCTTAATATGGTGCCCAGAAGAGGACTTGAACCTCCACGACCTTGCGATCACTAGCACCTGAAGCTAGCGCGTCTACCAGTTCCGCCATCTGGGCTTCGATGGGATACAGCTGACTTCCCGTCGAGGCGCGCACTTTACTGACCATGCCGATGATTGTCAATTATCCGGATGAAAAATCTGTTAATCTCTGGGGACATTTGAAAGTAACAAAGTTGAGAGAGATTTCGTTGAAAAAAACATCCCTACCCGCTGACCCCAATGCCGAGCGCGAAGCGTCCAACTATGAAAAGCCCATTGCCAGCCGGGAGTACATTCTCGACCTGCTGGGCAAGAGTGTTGGCCCTCTTACCCACGAGGAGCTGTGCAAAGCCCTGAAGTTAAGGGATGACGACAGTATCGAGGCTCTGCGCCGTCGCCTGGGTGCCATGGTGCGGGATGGCCAGCTGGTCAGCAACCGTCTGGGGGGCTATGGCACCCTCGACAAGATGAACCTGATCAAGGGCCGGGTGATTGGTCACCCGGAGGGTTTCGGCTTTGTATCCACCGGCGAGCCCCAGGATATCTACCTGTCGAGCCGCCAGATGCGCCGGGTATTTGACGGTGACGAAGTACTGGTGCGGATCTCCGGTGAAGACCGCCGTGGTCGCCCCGAGGGCACCATCGTTGAAGTGCTTGCCCACAATACGGAAAAGCTGGTGGGGCGCTATTTTGTTGAGGGTGGCATGTACTTTGTGCGCCCCGACAACCCCCGTATCAGTCAGGATGTGATCGTGCCTCCCGAAGCCAGCGGCAACGCCAGCAGCGGTCAGATGGTGCTGGTGGCCATTACCAGCCAGCCATCCCGTGACCACTTGCCCCTGGGGCGTATCGTGCAGGTGCTGGGTGAACACCGTGCGCCGGGCATGGAAATCCAGCTCAGCCTGCACAACTACAATATTCCCCACGAATGGCCTCCCCAGATAGAGCCGGAGCTGGCCGCCATCAGCCCGGAAGTCCAGGAGAGTGACTATGCCAATCGTGTCGATCTGCGTGATATGCACTTTGTCACCATTGATGGTGAAGATTCCAAGGACTTTGACGATGCGGTTTACTGCGAACCCCTGAAAAAAGGCGGCTGGCGCATGCAGAAGGGCGGTTGGCGCCTGATGGTGGCGATTGCCGATGTGTCCCATTATGTGCATCCCGGCAGCGAGCTGGACAAGGAGGCCTGGAAGCGCGGCACTTCGGTTTACTTCCCCGGCCAGGTGATACCCATGTTGCCGGAAAAACTCTCCAACGGTTTGTGCTCGCTCAACCCCCAGGTGGATCGCCTGTGCATGGTGTGCGACATGACCATCAGTCCCAGGGGCGAGGTCACAGGCTTTGAGTTTTTTGAGGCCGTGATGCATTCCCGCGCCCGTCTCACCTACACCCAGGTAGCCGGCATGATCGCCCAGCGCGGCGATGCCAACAGCCCCGTTCGCAAGCAGTTTGAAGGGGTTGTCGAGCGTATTGATCACCTCCATGACCTCTACAAGGTGTTGCGCAAATCCCGCGAAGAGCGCGGCGCCATCGATTTTGAAACCGGCGAAACCCGCATCCTTTTCGATGCCCAGCGCAAGATTGAGCAGATTATTCCCCAGACCCGCACCGAAGCGCATATGTTGATCGAAGAGTGCATGCTCTCCGCCAACGTCTGTTCCGCAAGGCTGCTTGAAAAGAGCAAGCTGCCCGCCTTGTATCGCGTCCATGAAGGCCCCGGCACCAGCAAGCTGGCAAAGCTGCGGGAATTTCTTGCCGAGCTGGGACTTGGCCTTGCTGGCGGCGATTCCCCCACCCCGACGGATTACCAGAAGGTACTGTCCCAGGTGGCGGGCCGCGCCGATGCCCATGTTATCCAGCAGGTGATGCTGCGCTCCATGAGTCGCGCTGATTACCGGCCCGAGAATGAAGGCCATTTTGGCCTTAACTATGAAGCCTATACCCATTTCACCTCCCCCATCCGCCGCTACCCCGATCTGCTGGTGCACAGGGCCATCCGCAGTCTGCTGCGCAGCAAAAAACGCATGCGCCAGCTGCGCCGGGTTGACGGCGCGCAAATGCTGACAGCGGCAGAATCCTACCCCTATGACGCCGCCTGGATGTCAGAGGCAGGGGAGCACGCTTCCTTTACGGAGCGCCGCGCCGACGAAGCCACCCGGGATGTGGAAACCTGGCTCAAGTGCGAATATCTGCTCGACAAGGTGGGCGAGGAGTACACCGGCATTGTCACCTCCGTGGTGGGCTTCGGCCTCTTTGTGGAACTCACCGACCTGTTTGTGGAGGGGCTGATCCATATCACCGGCCTGCCCAAGGATTACTACAACCACGAACCGGCCCATCACCGCCTGGTGGGTGAGCGCACCCGCAAGGTGTTCCGTCTTGGCGATACGGTGCGGGTGCGGGTGACCCGCGTCGATCTGGAAGAGCGCAAGGTCGACTTTGAACTGCTTGAAGATGCGCGGGACAAGCGCGCCAAAGGCAAGGCTGCACCAGCAAGTCCAGGAGAGCCGCAACGGGACAAGGGGCGCAGCCGCGGCGGTAGCCGTGACCGAGCCGCTGTGGGCGGAAAGGGCAAAAGCTCCTCCAGTGGTTCTGCCAAGGCCTCGACAGCTAAAGGTGCAGACTCTCCATCCAGGGCTGCAGCCAAACCCAAAGCGGGCGCCGGGGAAAAAACCGTGGTTGAGAAAAAAGGGAAGCCTGACGCTGATGGCCCATCTGCAGATGCCGCCAAATCCACCGGCAGAACCAGACGCAGAAGGCGCTAGGTACCATGGAAACCGCATCAAACCAGCCCGCCGGTCAAGAGTGGGTGTACGGCCTGCATTCTGTTCAGGCACTGCTCAAAACAGAACCGGACCGTATCTCCGAGATTCGTGTGCTCAAAGGCCGCCAAGATCAACGCCTGAACAAGATCCGCGCGCTTGCCGAGCAGCATGAAATTCCCATCAGCGGCGCTACCCGCGACGAGCTTGAGGCCCTGGCGCCGGGCAATCACCAGGGGGTCGTCGCCCTGTGCTCTACTGGCGATGTGCGCGATGAGCACTACCTGTTCTCCCTGCTGGAAGCCCTTGACCACCCGCCAATGTTGCTGGTGCTCGATGGCGTTACCGACCCCCACAATCTTGGCGCCTGTTTGCGCACCGCCGATGCTGCTGGTGTCGATGCGGTGATCGCCCCCAAGGATAATTCCGCCGGTATCACTGCCACCGTGCGCAAGGTGGCCAGCGGGGCCGCCGAGACCATACCTTTCGTGGTGGTCACCAATCTGTCCCGCACCCTCAAGCAGCTGCAGGAACAGGGGGTGTGGATTACCGGTACGGACGGCGATGCGTCGACGTCACTTTTCCAGGCCGACCTCAAGGGCCCCATGGCGCTGGTGATGGGTGCCGAGGGCAAGGGCATGCGACGCCTCACAAAAGAACATTGCGACGTGCTGGTGAACCTGCCCATGGCGGGATCAGTGAGCAGCCTCAATGTGTCGGTAGCTGCGGGTGTCTGCCTCTATGAGGCAGTGCGGCAACGAAAAGGCGCCAATCAGCAGCGCTGACGCTCAGCTAAACAGAATTATCGGTAAACCAAGCACCACAAAATAATGACGAAAAAGCTGATCACAATACCCAACCTTCTCAGCGGCCTGAGAATTGCTCTGGTCCCCGTGCTGCTTTACGTGGCCATGGAACAGATGCAGCTGGTCTTTCTGGCTGTCCTGGCAGTTTCCCTGCTGTCGGATGCGCTGGATGGCTACTTTGCCCGCCTGCTGGACCAGGCAACGGATCTGGGGGCCAAGCTGGACAGTTGGGGTGACCTGTTGACCTATGGCGCCATGATTGCGGGCCTCTATCTGGCCTGGCCCGGGGTGTTTGAGCGGGAGCGATGGTTCCTGGCCCTGGGTGTGGGGTTTTACCTGCTGCCCACTATCCTCAGTGTGTTGAAGTTTGGTGAACTGCCGAGCTACCACACCTGGGCAGCAAAGCTGGCCGCCCTGTTGCTGGCGCCAGCCTATTACCTGTTGACCCTGACAGACCTGTCGCTACCCTTTCGGGCGGTGATCATTTTTCACGTATGGGTGGCCATTGAAGGGGTCATCATCGTCCTGATGCTGAAGCGCAACCAGTACAACGTGCCCACCTTTATCCACGCACGCAATCTGTCCAGGCGCGCCAAGGCAAGTTTTCAGCACCAGTCAGAAAGGCTGCGCATACAGCGGGATAAAATCCGCCAGCGCCGGGCCCAGCGCCGTCGCAAGCGCCAGGGGGAATAACAGCACTATTCTGATAGGGGAAAAATACAGTGCCGGGCAAAGTCGCTGGCTTCGTTTACCGTCCAGTCGCCGGAAGGTTTTTCCTTCATGGCATCACACCAACGCTCGCTGCCAACTTCAGGCGCACAGCCGCTCAGTGCGGCAAGGGTGAGCAACAGCGTACAGGCAGGCAGTTGAAATCCCCGGGTTATCATTTTCATGGCGTTTCCTTGGCTTGTTCCAGGCGTGGTGGGATGCCGCTATCCTACCAGCTGCCTTAATCCTGTCCAGCATCAGAGTGATGGATTATTTCCCCTAACCCATCACTCTTGTCGACACTATTGAATCAACTCGCCTGACTGTGTGGCACTTTGAAGACCCCGTCGCATCCCAGCGCTTTTAGCGGTGAGGTATAGTTATATCCCAGTGCATCAGCAACCGCGTCGCAAGTTATTTGCCCCTGATGGACGTTGAGGCCATTGAGCAGGTGCTGGTTGTTTTTCATTGCGTCGACGGCGCCATCCCGGGCCAGTGCCAGCACGTAGGGGAGAGTGGCATTGGTTAGCGCCAGTGTGGAAGTTTGCGCGACAGCGCCGGGCATATTGGCGACACAGTAATGAATGATACCGTCGACAGTGTAGATGGGGTCCTGGTGGGTGGTGGCGCGGCTTGTTTCAAAACAGCCGCCCTGGTCAATGGCCACATCCACCATCACCGCGCCGGATTTCATCAGGGACAGCATCTGCCGTGTGACCAGCTTTGGTGCGGTGGCGCCCGGCACCAATACCGCACCAATCACCAGGTCCGCATCCCGCAGATGATGTTCGATGGCATCGATGGTGGAGAACAACCCGGTCATTCTGTCGCCATAGAGTTCGTCGATATAGCGCAGGCGCGGCAGGCTGCGGTCAAGGATTGTGACCCGTGCGCCGAGGCCTGCCGCCATGCGTGCAGCGTTAAGGCCAACGACACCACCCCCCAGCACCACCACATTGGCCGGCGCCACACCGGGCACACCGCCCAGCAATATGCCGGCACCGCCGCGGGCTTTTTCCAGGCACCAGGCACCTTCCTGTACCGACATACGACCGGCCACCTCCGACATGGGCGCCAGTAACGGCAGTCCGCCTTTGTCATCGGTCACCGTTTCATAGGCGATACAGGTGGCGCCGGAAGCCACCAGCAAGGCAGCCTGTTGCGGATCCGGGGCAAGGTGCAGGAAAGTGAATAATGTTTGGCCAGAGCTTAACTGGCGACATTCGTGGGGCTGTGGTTCCTTGACCTTAAGGATCAATTCCGCCTCGGCGAAGATGGTTTCAGCGCTAGTGACGATACGGGCACCGGCATGGACAAACTGTTCGTCATTGAAACCGCTGCCAATACCAGCAGCAGTTTCCACAAGAACGCTGTGTCCCTGTGAGGTAAGTTCGCGCACACCGGCAGGACTCATGCTCACCCGGTATTCATGATTCTTGATTTCTTTTGGCAGGCCAATAAGCATTTGATGTCTCCTGTGGTAGGTCACGAAATGTGATGTCGACCAGTATAGAGAGAGACTCTGAAATATTTTTTCTGAAATCAGCGTCTAAAAAAGTCGAATTGTCTGAATTTTGGTCATCAACATACTGCTTGCAATGATTGACGCTACTGGAGGGTATAAAGCAGAACATCCTTGATGCGGCATTTATCTGCTATAAATAACGTGGTAACGGCATAAGCGGGAGCCAGTGAAGAAGTAATGAATATAAGCAGAACGAAGTGCAGGGGGCATGGTTCATTGCGGTGCAGTTGTGATGTGGCAAAATTTATAAGAGTGCAAACAACTACCTGCCGGACTCAACAGGATTAAAACCGTCAGGCTTTTGGGTGGTATTGGGGGTTGTCTGTGTCCACCGTTTAAGCAAGCAAGAAATCCGGTTTCGGCTCTTGACAGCATAATGTGCTGATTTGATTTTGTAGTTGAAAAGTTTAACTGCGGGAGAGGGAAAATACGGGGTTATCTCGCCGGTGGTGGGCGTAGACTTTGTAATCAGAGCAGGCTTTGAGTGGCTGCCGAAGAGGGTTGTACCCGGGGAGTCTTTATCCATGCGTCATTACAGTGCATGGCATACATGGGGTACAGGACTAAAATTCTGACTATTGCTTATCGGAGAATCGCCATGCGCAATCCCAACCAGTTTCACCGCGTTTTGTTGTCCAGCGCCATCTGCATGTTTATCGTGCCTGCTGCTCTGGCTCAAAACGCAGCATCAAGCGCCATTGAAGAAATTATGATAAAAGGTGTCAGGCAGCCATACCGGGGTGATATGCCCCTCGAGTCCCTGCCGCAACAGGTGCAGATCATTTCTGCCGACATGCTTTCTAACCTTGGTGTCGTCGACTTGCAAAGTGCCCTCGACATGGCCGGTGGTGTCGCCCGCCAGAACACTTTTGGTGGCCTGTGGGACAGCTTTGCCATCCGCGGATTTGCCGGTGATGAGAATGTGCCGTCCGGGTACCTTATCAACGGGTTCAGTGGTGGTCGAGGCTTTAGTGGCAGAAGGGATGCATCCAACATCGAAAGTATCGAGGTATTGAAAGGCCCGGGGTCAGCCCTTTATGGTCGAGGCGAGCCTGGCGGTACCATCAACCTGGTGACAAAAAAGCCTCAGTTTGAAACCGAAGGTTATATCAAGACCTCAGCGGGTCGTTACGATACCTACAGGGTTGAGGGTGATTACACCACAGGCGTCACCGACAAGTTCGCCTTCAGGATTAATGGTGCCTACGATGACGCCGAAAGCTTTCGCGACACAGTGGAGTCTGAAAAGCTCTCTTTGACACCCTCTTTTGTCTACCTTCTTTCGGAACGTACAGCCATCAATTACGAAATGGAATACTTAAAGCAGGAGGCCCCCTTTGACCGCGGAATCGTGGCCATCGACGGCGATCCAGAAGTGCTGCCGAGTTCCAGGTTTTTGGGGGAGCCGGAGGATGGCCCCGTCGAGATTGACGCCATGGGTCACCAGTTGATGATTCAGCATGATATGAAAAGTGGTTGGACCGCTCTGGGTGCTCTCGGATACCGTGAATCCACCTTTGAGGGCTGCTCATCGGAAGCTGAGCTGGCGGGCGCACGGCAGCCCTTTTTTACGGATGGCGAGACCCTTTCCCGCCAGCGACGCTGCCGGGATTATGACGCTGAAGATTTATCCGGTCGCCTCGAGCTCAGTGGTACGTTAAAAACAGGAACCTTTACCCACCATGTGCTGATAGGTGTGGATTATTTTGACTACCAGCTGGATTCACTGCAACGTCGATTCCGTCCAGGTCCAAATGGCCCCTATTATGCTATCAATGTATTTGATCCTGTCTACGGGCAGCCACTGCCGACAAACCTTACCGTATTTTGGGATCAATTGGACGAGCAGAATGGAACGGGTCTTTATTTCCAGAACCAGATCGATATTACCGAGAAATGGCAAATCCTGATCGGCCTGCGCTATGATGATTTTGAGCAGGATTTTACCAACCGACTTCCAGGTACAACCCTGACCCAGTCTCATACCGAACTCAGTCCCCGTGCCGGGCTCGTCTATGAATTCAGCCCGAGCCTGACATTTTATGGCAGCTATTCCGAAGGGTTTCGACCTAACAGCGGCGCCAATTTTGCAGGCTCAACCTTCGAGCCGGAGTTGAGCGAGTCCTATGAAGTAGGCGTTAAGTGGCGCACCAGTGATGACAGGATGTATGGCACCATCGCATTTTTCTCGGCTGAAAAAAGCAATATCCTGTCAGCAGACCCGGTCAACGCAGGTTTTTCTGCAGCATTGGGGGAGGCGGAAAGCGAAGGTGTCGAGGTTGACTTTACCAGCCATATTACCGAAAACCTGCACCTTTGGGCCTCTTATGCCTACGTCGATGCCAAGACAAGCAATGATGTCATCAATGCGGACTGGGGTGTGAATATCCCCGCCGGCAGCCCGCTGGTCAATATTCCTGAGCACAGTGCCAATCTCACCCTTAGCCAGCAATTTACCGTCGGGGATGCCCCTGCCACTGTAGGCCTTGGGGTCAACTATGTGGATGACCGCTTGGGTGAAACCATAGATACTTCCTACAAATTGGAGTCCTATACCCTCGTAAGGCTCTTCGGTTCCTATTCACCCACCTCCAACATCAAGTTGTTTCTCAACCTGGATAACCTCTTGAATGAAAAACATAACGTAAGCTCTTACAGCAAACTGTGGACAACTCCCGGTTCACCCATGACCTGGAAGGTGGGTGTGCAGTACAGCTTCTGATCATCGTCGGGCACATTGGCGAATAAATAACGCTGTCGGCCAGGAGATATTCCTCGTCGACAGTTTTTTTATGGGAGATTGCCGGGGTTTATGGCCATGGGTCGGCACAGCAGTCTGAAAATACACCGCTGGACAGGGTTGATTGTGGTGCTGGCATTGGTGCTGCAAACATCCACTGGCATCATGCTGGTCTACCGTTGGCAACTTGCCCAATGGCTGGATCCAGCGGGGATGGTGCGCACCCCGCTATCCACTGAAGTGGGTGCAGGCGCTGTCTATGACGCCGTGCGCAAACAGTTGCCAGGGCTGGAGATCCAGCGGATCTATTTTCCCCAGACGGCCACCGGTACCTATTTTGTCAAGATGAGAGGCAGTGATGGTAGTCTCCACTACGCCTCCATCGACCCCGGCACTGCGGCGGTTTTGCGCTCAGGTTCCGTATGGCGCTTTCCCGTGGAAGCCGCCCTGCAGTTGCACTACCAGCCTGTAGCGGGAAAACCGGGGACCATTTATATCATCCTGGTGGGAGCAGGCTTGCTGGCACTGCTGGTGTCCGGAGTCTGGTTCTGGTGGCCACGTGCAGGACGCTGGCGCAATGCGCTGGTGATTCACAGCAGGGCACCTGTGCGGGTGAAAATCCGCCAGATTCACCGGGCTGTAGCGATTTGCCTGGCACCCATTGTGCTGGTGATGGCAGTCACCGGGCTGCTGATGGCGCTGGAAATACTGATCGAATCCTCGGCGCCAACCCCCGCTATCGAGATTGCAGGCGCGCTCGACGGGCAACAGGTCGATAACGCCATAGCGCTGGCGCAGGAGCAATTTCCCGAGGCGAAGGTGCGGGATATTGGTATCGGGTACAACCACAGTCTTGCGGTGAAATTCCATGCCCCGGAGCGCAACAGCAGGGCACTTCACCTGGCAGTTGTGGATGCTGAATCCCTCAGCCTGGTATCGGTGAATCCGGCGGACAGTGATCGCAGCTGGTGGGTGCTGTTACTACCCATTCATTCCGGTGACGCTTTTGCCGCACCCGGCAGATGGCTGGTGTTGCTCACCGGGGCAGGCCTGCTGCTGATATCCATTCTTGGCGCTTGCCTGTGGTATTTGCGGGTCAGACGTTGACAAAGGCTCAGGGTGAATCGCATAGTCGTTGCAGCTTTCGTCAGTGGGCAGGGTGTGTTGAGGATGTAAAAATACAGGCCTGAAACGAGAGGTGTTGCGTTTTTCAGCATGTTCCTCGACGAGGAAGCAGATAACAGATAGCAGATAGCAGCAAGCAGATAGCACAGTCCCATCACTCAGTGAGGATATAAAAATGTCATCAACCAAACTGGATCGCATTGATATCAGAATACTTGCCGAATTGCAGCGCAATGGCCGTATCACCAATACCGATCTGGCCAGCGCCGTTGCGCTCTCCCCAAGTCCATGTCTGGCACGGGTAAAACGCCTGGAAAAAAGCGGTTATATCACCGGCTACAATGCCCGTATTGCCCTGGATAAACTGGGGGAGACCGCCACCGTCTTTACCGAAATCACCCTGGGCGCTCACCATATCGAGGACTTCGCCCGCTTTGAACAGAGAATCAAAAGCATCGATGAAGTGATCGAGTGCCACCTGATCAGCGGCGGCTACGACTATCTGCTCAAATTTATCACCAGGGGCATTATTCATTACCAGGAATTGATGGAAAAAATTCTCGAAGGGGAATTTGGCATTGCCAAGTATTTCAGTTATATCGTACTCAAATCGCCGGTGGTGAAGCATCACTACCCCCTCACCACCCTGTTCAAGGATCACCGCGAATAATACCGGTGGGCACGGATTCACTCACAGCTGGCAACCGAATCAAATTCTGAATACGGGTTGAAAAAAGCAGAAAATAGCCACTGTGCGGCGGCATCCGCAGCCTTTGTTTTGAATAATCATTTACAGTCATCACTATCATTGTGACTGAGCAGGGCAGGTGTCCCATTTCGATTCTCTATAAATCCAGTGTTGCGCGCGGTCTCAAATGGCAGGAAATTTTTGCCCGGGAAATCCCCGACCTGCCCTTTCATGTCTGGCCCCAAACCGGCGACCCCGCACAAGTGGAATATCTGGTTGCCTGGCAACCCCCGGAAAATCTCGCCGAATCCTTTCCCAGCCTTCAGGTGGTTTTTTCTGTGGGTGCCGGGGTGGACCAGTTTGATATGTCGGTGTTTTCCCCTGAGGTCAAGCTGGTCAGAATGCTCGACCCGGCCATTGCCCAGGGCATAGTGGAATATGTCACCTTTGCCACTCTGGCCCTGCACCGGGATATTCCCGCCTACCTGCACCAGCAGCGCATGGGTGTGTGGAAGGAGTTGCCCTGGACTGCCGCCCAAAAGCGCCGCGTCGGAGTGATGGGCATGGGCAATCTGGGACAGGCTGCCATTGCCCAGCTTCGCACCCTGGGCTTTCCCCTGTCCGCCTGGAGCCGAACCCTGCGCCAGATGGACGACGTGCAGTGTTTTGCCGGGGACGAGCAGTTGCCTGCATTTCTCGCCGGGTGCGATATTCTCGTCTGCATGCTGCCCCTCACGGAAGAAACCCGTCATATCCTCTGTGCAAACACATTCAGTCAACTGCCAGCGGGCGCAGCCATTGTCAACGCCGGGCGGGGCGGCCATCTGAATGAGCAGGATTTGCTGGCGGCGCTGGCGAGCGGGCAGATTTCTGCGGTGGTGCTGGATGTGTTCGAACAAGAGCCACCAGCGGCGGATCATCCGTTCTGGCAGCATCCAAAGATTTTGATGACACCCCATATCGCCGCCTCGACCCAGGTCGAGAGTGGCTGCCAGGTGCTGATGGATAATATCCGCCGCCATCGCGCCGGATTACCCATGCATGGGGAAGTTAACCGGGATGCCGGGTACTGAAGCTCAAACGTCAACAGTCCCTGGCACTACCTGTCAATAATTCTGTGTAACCGCCCTGCCAGGTTCACCTGAATTTCGCGCCGGGCCAGTTTTTCGACATGAATGGCTTATCCTTGCCAATGAAACAGCAAAATAAATCCCGGTGCCATGCTAACCTTCGAATGATTCCACAAGGTTGAGAGACCAGGGCCTGTTAACAGCCCCAAACGGAGAGCGACCATGAGTAGCGTAGCCAGCCTCTTGAATAAAACACTATCGGCAACAGATCAAAGCAGCAGGCTGTCGATCAATCAGAGCGTCCAAACCAAATCCCGGATTGTATCTATCGATATCCTGCGGGGCCTGGTCATTGTTTTCATGATGCTGGACCATGTCCGGGAGAGGGTTTATCTGCATGTTCCCGTCAGCGATCCGATGGACCTGGATGCCACCTCTCCGCTGCTTTTCTTCAACCGCTATCTGGCGCACCTTTGTGCTCCGATATTCATCTTTCTCACCGGTCTGTCCGCCTGGCTCTATGCGCACCCCGCCAATGGCGGATTCAGATCGCCATCAGGCTTTTTGTTCAAACGTGGGTTGTTCCTGATTTTCATCGAAGTTACCGTGATTTACCTGGTGTGGGTGGGCACATTCAGCACCCTGTATCTCCAGGTGATCTGGGCAATCGGCTTGTGCATGATCGCGTTATCCGCGCTCGTCAAACTCAATTACTGGGTGGTTGGCGCGCTCGGCTTCTTGATCGTGTTTGGCCACAATTTCCTTTCGCCGATCTCGTTCCAGCCGGGTGAGTTTGGGTACAGCCTGTGGACCATTCTTCACGACCGCAATTTTCTGATTGAAGATGGACCGATCCCGATCAAGATTTCGTATCCGGTGTTGCCCTGGATAGGCGTCATCCTGCTGGGTTATTTTGCCGGCCCCATTTACGCCCGCACCATGGATATGATCACCCGTCGCAAGATTCTAGTCGCCCTTGGGGCGAGCTGCCTTCTGCTGCTGCTGGTGCTTCGTGGTTTTAATATTTACGGCGAGACTATCCCCTGGAGCCAACAGGAATCCGCCATCCTCACCCTTATGTCGTTCTTAAACTACACCAAGTATCCACCGTCCCTGGATTTTGTGCTGGTTACACTGGGTATCGGCTTCTTTTTACTGGCGTGGTTCGAGTCCATGAACAACAAGCTGATGGATGCCCTTGAAGTCTACGGCTCGGTTCCCATGTTTATCTACATCCTGCACCTCTACGCACTGCTCCTGGCCTATGTCATCCTGTTCGCCATCTTCGGCGCCAACCAGGGTGAAAGGTTTGGTGTTGATCATGTGGGGTGGATATGGGTTGGCACTATCATCCTGGCAGTGACTCTGTATTTTCCCACCAGGGCTTTTGCAGCCTACAAACATCGGGAAAAACGCAACAAGGCCTGGCTGAGTTATTTTTAGCATTATCTCCTGATCCGAGGACATCGATGGACCCTCAAACAATGACAAAACATGACGAGCCTCGCCTTGCCAGGCTTACCGCAAACCACCTTCCCCAGGCGTTGCTGTTGTCTCAGCAAATGGGCTGGCTGTACAGGCTGGAGGACTGGCAATTTGCCCATGGGCTGGGTGAAGGCTTTGCCCTGGAACTGGGGGAGCGGCTCATCGGCACGGCGATGGGGTGGCATTACGGTGACGACTTTGCCAGTGTCGGAATGATCATCGTCGACAACGAGTTTCAGGGCTTTGGCTATGGCGCCCTTCTCTTCGACGCCCTTCTCGAGGGTGCGGGGTCGAGATCAGTCATCCTCAATGCAACCCGTGAAGGGTTGAACCTCTACAAACGCAGAGGCTTCGTGCAAATCGGAGAAACCCATCAGCACCAGAGTGTGCCGCCGGTCAGCGCTGAACCACTGGATTCCCGTGTGCAACAGGCAAACCCTGCTGATTTGCCCTTGATTACAAGGCTGGACGAGGAAGCACTTGGCATGCCTCGCACCGCGTTGCTCGCCAGTCTCGCACACTGCGCAAGGTTTACTGTTATCCGCGAGGGTGAGGCGATTAAAGCCTATGCCGCATCCAGACCTTTCGGCAGGGGCTATGTCATCGGCCCCGTTGTGGCGGAAAACCTCGATGATGCCTGTGCGCTGATCGAGCATGGCATTCGCCAACTGCCCGGCAGCTTCGTGCGTGTGGATACCACATCGGACACCGGACTCAGTCCATGGCTCACAGCCCGGGGGCTGGAGCAGGTGGGCACAGAGGCCTTCATGGTGCGGGGAACGTCTCCCCACGCTGCGGGACCGTCCAGAAAATTCGCCTTGTGCAGCCAGTCGCTGGGTTGAGAGTCAATGAATCTCACCTCCTGTTGGCGGGTTGCGGCTCCGTTCTTTGCTGGCGCCGTGCTAAATCCTTGACGGTGGATCACCGCGTCCCCTGGAGATTCAATGTCTGACATGATCGCGCAACACAAAATCGCGCAAATAGACGCGCTGGTGGCGCCTTTGATAGCCTTCCGGCGCGATCTCCACGCCCATCCCGAACTGGCATTTGATGAGCACCGCACAGCTGCCCTGGTGGCGGATGCGCTCGAACAACTCGGTCTGGAGGTACACAGGGGTATCGGCGGCACTGGCCTGGTCGGGGTGCTGAAGGTGGGTAATTCCGACCGCCGCATCGGGCTGCGCGCCGACATGGATGCGCTGTCCATCCAGGAAGAGACCGGCCTGCCCTGGGCCAGCTGCAATCCGGGTGTGTTCCACGGTTGTGGCC
>OBJA01000583.1_pt1 | contig 30246 bp, 27 predicted proteins | sample 1519751 | NCBI WGS metagenome assembly OBJA01 (sample SAMEA3881238, study PRJEB22517) | soil metagenome | biome: lake sediment; feature: soda lake sediment; material: sediment, water from around vicinity | place: India | collected 2013-12-23 | depth 3 m
GTGGAATGAAAACACCACCCTTTCCCATTGGTATATAGGTTTTATCTTCGGCCATCTGTTGTGAAATTGGCGGGGCATCCCAGGTTTTAGCTACTCGTACGTACCAGGGAACGTTGCCGTCTTTTTTTTCCGATGGTTCCTGCAGATTCGTGGTATCTCTTCGCAGTATCCACTTGAGGTACTCCTGGGTAATCTCCTCTCCGGGTAATTCTGAAGGGAGCTCAGCAAAGGTGGTATAAACAGATGTAACGGCAATGAGGCAGATTGCAAACAGATGACGGGAAATCATTGTGGTACCTCAATGATGGTAGAATCTCGGTGAGGCAGTAAATCGCCTTCGTTATTGGCGTGCTTCAAGCCAAATTCCTGTCCTAACTTAATATCCATATCGTGAATCGCTTGAGTAATTGCATACTCCATCAGAACCGACATTTCCCTCACCACATACTCTGGGTCATGTTGAAAGACCCGTTTGCGAAGATCAAATCGGCGGGAGTAGATTGTTTGGCCATCGTTTATTCTGGTAAGATTCAGCCGGAGGGCAAGGTGAGCAAACCAGAGCTCATCACTGTCGTACTCTTCCAGAGCCTCTATCATACCACTCAGTTCGTAATCCGGCTTTTTCCCCTCGTCAAATCGCCTTACAATACTGCTGACAAGCATCGATGACATCAGGTGTTTATATATCAGGTCGGTAATCATGCGGGTTGGTTTCACGGCCCAGACCCGATAAACGTAATATCTGAGCTGGAAGGGGCTTTGACGGTACACAATCTGTGGTCGGTTGTATGCCTCTTCTATATCGAATTCACGTAACCGGATGGTAAATGGGTACGGGCTGTGATGGAGCCGATCCCGGGCGGAGCCGGGGAGGTAGTTTAGAACATAATATTGCTTGATAGGGACTTTGCCGCAGCCGAACACAATCAGTAATATGCACATGGCCAGCAGCGGTCTGATCAATCGGATTCTCATCGAATATCCCTTTCTCTCTGGGACTCTCCCTTGAGCAGTAACGAGGGGTTTTCTGCTAAAATTTTGGTTAACTGATTCGCATTTTCAGTGGCTTCACGGAGGTTCTCCATACCAACGGTAAAGTCTTCCCTGCTCTGACGCACCATAAGCGACAGATTTTCCGAAAGAACCTTCAGGGATAAAACGGTTGAATCAACCAGGCTGAAAGTGTGACTCAATTGTTCGCCAGTCAAACTTCCTTTGAACGTTCCGGTGAATGTCTTTACATCACCGGCGATTCCATCAACTTTCGCTATAATCGCTTTCGTGGAGTGAGTCATGCTGTCGATTCCCGGGCGTGCATCACCGATAAATTTCCGTACATCGGCTGTGATGCCCGCAACATTATCGATAATAGTCTTGATATTACGCAGACTGTCGGGGTTGGAGATCTCATTGAGATGATTGAGAAGTAATTCAACTTTGGCCACGATCGATTCTGCTTTGCCGGTAATAGATGTGAAAGTCGATACTTTGGTGGGAATTTCTGAACCGGGTTTAAGCGGTTCTGATTCGTTTTTTCCTCCTGAGATCTCGACATATTTCAGTCCTGTGATGCCCATAGCACCCGTAGTTGCCACCATATCCACTTTCATTGGAAAGTCCTGCTGGACCTTCATTTCGACCCGCACCTTTGAGAGATCGTTGGGCAGATAGGTGATTTTCTCCACTTTCCCGATTGGAACACCGTGAAATTTGACAACCGCACCCTGTTCCAGCCCACTGAGTGACTCTCCCTCGAAAAAGGCGATGAAAGAGTTGAATTTATCAGTGAATTTCAACCCCAGAGGAATGGCTGTGAAAATTGCCAGGAGAATTAAACCGGTGATAACAAAAACTCCGAGCCGTGCACGCTGGGCTCTTGAAATACTCATCCTGCAGACTCCACGTTAAAGTTCAGAGATCGGGAGACACTTCGGTTGTGATCCGGCTCATGCCGTTTAAAGAAGTCGTGAATAGGGCCATTATCGAATTTGAGGGCATCTGTGAGTGTGCCATCGAAAAGGAGTGACCCTTTGTGTAGAAAAGTAATATTATCCGCAATCTTCTCGATAGAAAAGAGCTCGTGGGTCACCACCACAACCGTTATGCCCAGCATCGATCTGAGTTTTAAAAGAAGATCGTCCAATCCTGCCGATGTAACCGGGTCCAGTCCGGCAGAGGGCTCATCACAAAACAATAACGGTGGATCCAGGGCCAGTGCTCTGGCAAGTGCTGCCCGTTTTCGCATTCCTCCGGATAGCTCTCCAGGGTAGAGTTTTGCAGCATGAGGAAGGTCAACCTGCGAGAGTTTCAGCATCACAATTTCGCCGATTACGGCCTCGGGAAGATTTGTATGCATCTGAAGTGGCAATGCAACATTTTCAAAAACATTCATAGAACCCAGTAATGCACCGTTTTGGAAGAGAACACCGATTTTTTTCAGGACTTCGATCGTCCCAGGGTCATCCTGATCGGATATCTCGGTGCCAAAAATCTTAACAGAACCGGAAAAAGGCTTAAGCAGGCCGATAATCGATTTTAAAAGTGTGGTTTTGCCGCACCCGGAAGTTCCCAGAATAACGCGTATCTCAGAAGTATGAAAGCGGGTAGATATAGTATCAAGGACGATCCGGTCGCCATATTTTGTCACCAGGTTGCTGATCTCTACTGCCGCTTGAGATGCTGTTTCCGCCACGTTTTTTCCTACAGAATGAATGAAAAGATAGCATCAGCTATGATAATCACAAAAATGCCGGTGACCACACTCGCTGTAGTCTCTTTGCCGACTGCTTCGGCTCCGCCTCTTACTCTGAATCCATAGAACGATCCTATCCAGATAATTAACCAGGAGAATACCACTGATTTGATAAAGCCAGCCGACAGGTCTTTCAGGTGAAGGCTTTTACCCAATTCACCCCAGAAGAGGCTTGAGGACAGATCCAGATACATGATCGCGACAAAATAGCCCCCCATTATTCCTGCAGCTGTCGCCATAATGGATAACAGAGGCATTGTTATGGTAATGGCCCAGAATTTCGGTACGACCACAAATTGAATCGGATTTATGCCCATGGTCTGCAAGGCATCGAGTTCTTCCCCCACGACCATGGTTGCTATTTCAGCCGTTGTGGCACTACCTGTTCTTCCTGCCAGAATAATGGCTGTAAGGAGTGGGCCAAGCTCCCGGACCATCATTATTCCTATTAATGGAGCAAGGAATACCCCGGCCCCGAATGTGCGAAGCTGCATAGCGGTCTGAAGAGCCAGTACGATACCAATTAGAAACGAGAGTAGCCCTACTATGCCGAACGCTTTGTATCCAAGCTGAAACATCTGCTCTCCGACTGCTCCCTTTCTGATATCCCTCTTTTTAAAAAGACCAACCGTTCCCCAATAAAGCATCTCTGTAAGAACAGAAAGGGCTGTGGTTGCAGTTTCTTTGGACTTAATCGCGGCATCACCAGCCCGAACCAGAGCGTTTTCGCTTTTTTTCACATTGGTGGATTGCTCAGGAGGAGCCCATGATTGGAGCATTGAGAGCAGCTCAGCGGAAGTATTCCTGAGGATCAGCTTTCCACCGGCATCCTGATACATGGTATGGAGGAGTCGAATAAAACACAAACCGGCAGAATCGACCCGCGTACTTGAGGAAAAATCTAAAATCAGAGTAGTGTCAGATATCTCTTTGAGAAGAGCGCTCTTTGCAACCCATGCCTGGTCGAGAGTTGGGGGGAGTTTGATCGACTTTTGATTTGAGTCTGAGGTGTATGCTTGAGACTTCATCGACAACCTGAGGAAAAGGGAAAAACTATGTACACTAACCCGGCAGGGAAGAAATGTTCATTGAACAAAAATATTTCCTTCCAGGCACGCGTACTGATAAGTACATGGAAATAGTTGTCTGATTATTAAGTATAGTATCTGGGAACTCAGAAAATCACGAGGTATAGACCTTTTGCACTACTTTTCTTCCGGAGCTCCATGAGGATCATTACTGCGGGTGGTTGACCAAAGGGGAATGCCTAAAGTCAACGGTGCCCATAAAAATACGTTCGTGGTTGAACTGTGTCAATATTGATTGTAATGCATTGAAATTAGCGGAATTATAACGGTGGCGGATTGGAAAAGTGCAATCTGTTCACGAAAATAGTTACACAAAACAGTTGCTTTTCAGGCCTTTTATCGATATATTATAAGCGCCTGATACGTATGACTTGAATGAACTTTGAATCAATCACATCTCTTTATCCCCTTTTCTGAGGCGGAGGATTTTTCTTTATGCAGTTACCAAAATCACGACGACGTCAAAAGCTTCGGGAGAAAAAGTGTCAATACCCCGGTTGCGGCAAGATTTTCTTTGGTATTCACATCTCCAAGTACTGTCCCGAGCATCGTCAGGACAGATACCGGATCAGGAAAAGGACAAAGCCTGAAGATGTGAATATCAAAAATCAGACATTCAAGCATAACTATACTGAAGTTATCACGCTGGTAATGGACTGTGCACTTGAGGGATGTGATCATCAGTTTGAAGTAAAAATCTATCCCCGGCAGTATATCTATCCTAAATATTGTCCGGAGCACAGAAATGAGTACAAACGTATTCGCTATCTGCAACTGATTGGACGTGAAGATCTGATTGAGCAGATGAAAAGCGAAGGTGAGAGCTTTGAGATTGAGCATGATGGTGATGAAGACAGGGTAGATGTTGATGTCATCGATGATGTCGCCTGAATCGCCGGAAAAAGTTTTATAAGAAAGGGAGAGTGTTACTCTCCCTTTTTTCTTTTGGCTTGGTTTTTCTCTCCTCAGATCCTATTTTATTGAGCAGTTTCCGATCTTATTTGTCATATCAGGACATGGTGCATGGATTCTTATCAGATTGTCTGTCAGATTCGGTCGAAAGTTGATCAATTTCTCCTAAATACATTTTCCTCAATCGATATTGCAGGGCCTGAACTAAACGCTGAGGTGATTCAACAGTGCCCGGTTATGTTCGCCTGTACTCATCGCAGTCATATCGATTACATCCTTCTGGGGATTGAACTTCATAAAATGGGGTTCAGGAAATTACGCTTTGCAGCGGGTGACAACCTTACCCGGCTCCCCTATTTGGGTCCCCGCTTCAAATCCTGGGGTGCGTTCACTGTTTCCCGCGATGTGGGTTTCGAGCGTAATTATGTGAGAAATCTCTGCAACAGTGTTGTCGAAATGATAGTTAAACGGGAACAGGTCATTGTATTTCCTGAGGGAGGCAGAAGTTATTCGGGATCAATGCTGGATTTAAAAAATGGTATTCTGGGAGCCGCAGTTCTTGCTCAGGCCAAAAATCCTCACGAAGATGTATTTCTGGTGCCGATGTCTGTTTCCTATGAATTTCCTCCTGATCTGCCTTATTTCAAAACATTACTCAATGGGAAAAAGTTCCGGAAGAATGGAAATTCGATTTTTAAGCGCATGTTTGGAAACACGCTGTATTTTGGAGCTGATCTGATAGCCTACGGGCTGGTATTTGCGGCAAAGTATACAAAGCTGAAATATGGCAACGCATATGTGGATTATGAAGGGCCGGTTTCGGTACGATCTCTGGTTGACCTGGAAGCCAATAAAATCCAGAAAGCGCGTGATGAATTCTCTGCGCACCGCCTTTCGATGCAGTTGGTAAGTGATATTCTCTACAAAAAGTTCCTGAAACTGTTCAGGATTTTGCCAGTGCATGTACTTGCATCTGTGATTAAAAGCGAGCCGCAAGTCTCCAGAGAGCAATGTGAAGAAAGAATCGATGCCGTGATTGAAACGCTTAGAAAGGGTTCCCGTAATATCCGGGAGCTTGAAAAAATCAGTTCGGCAGAGATTGCCAGGCAGGGGCTCAGGCTGCTTCTCAGGCTCAGAGCAGTGCAACTGAAGGGCTCGTCCATCATAATAAGGAAAAAGAATATAATCGACTACTATGCCGCCTCAGTTGAAGCAGGGAGCTAAACCCATGTCTTTTGATCAGCACCTTACTATTCCTACCGTTGTAGAGCTCAAGGCAGAAGAGAAGGTTGAAGCGATTAAAGAACTCGCACTTCCCTTATGTAAGGCCATAGATGTTCGTAAGCAGAAAGTGATTGTTGATGAAATCCTCAAACGAGAGGAATCTGCATCTACTTTTATAGGCCAGGGGTTGGCTCTTCCCCAGGCAAGAGGGCCTATCAAAGAGGAATTTGCGATTGTCGTGGGAAGGAGTCTCACCGGGATAAAGTACGATGCGGCACGAGGGGCATTGGCGCATGTGATTGTCCTTTTGGTAGCTCGGGATGATGCTGATACAAACAGGCAGATTCAGATCCTTTCCGAAATAGCCGCGTTTTTTAAATCGGACACCGTCAGAGAGCAGATCCTCTCCTTTGAGGACCCTATCGATCTGCGGAAAATATTGGTGTCGTTGAAAAAAGGTACCCCGGAAGAGCGGCCAAAAAAGGGGACCACAAAAAAAACGATCAATCCGGTGATAAATGCCGCCATGACCATGGCCCGTGATATGAAAGCTGGAGCGATAATGATTTTTGCCGATACGGTTCGGGAAAACGACTTTATCGAGCAGTTCAGGTTAAGGCCAAAACTTATTCTGGTGACCAGTAACAAAGCTCGTTTTGACATGATCCGGGATAAGCGAATTGCCGGACTGCTTCAGGCTCCCTCCATTCCAGCTTCCAGAACCGGGCAGATGAAAATCGGGATTCTTCTGGCACTATCCAGAAATCTGATCGGGCGTGAAGATCGATTGATCTGTATTTCAGGTAATTCAAAAAATGGCATATTTGATACTATCGTTGCGATCGATATTGCCATGGAATATGAATTTTTCTTTACTACAGCACAGACCATCGTTCCTCCTGATGTGAAACCGGAGGTGCTCGAGCGTATTATCGGGCTGGCTGGTGAGATTGCTGTTGAGGGGCGGGAAGGGAAGCCGGTCGGAACCATTTTTGTTCTGGGAGATACTAATTCAGTCAACGCGTATGTTCGCCAGCTGATCATTAACCCTTTCCGCGGGTATAGTGAAGCTGAACGGAATATCCTTGATCCCGGATTGGTCGAAACGATAAAAGAGTTCGCAAGCATTGATGGCGCCTTTATCATTACCGGGGATGGGATTGTACTGTCTGCGGGAAGTTACCTCCGACCGCAACCAACTGAGGAGATGCCACAGCTCCCTGGTGGCTTCGGTGCACGTCATGCTGCTGCTGCAGGGATTACATCATGCACCAATGCTCTTTCGGTGACCATATCGGAATCTACCGGAACGGTTACCATCTTTAAAGGTGGTGTAATCATGATGTCTATCGCTCGTCCTGTTATCAGAGAGAAAAGTCTGATACAGAGATTCTTATAAATCTTTCTATTTTGCCTGTAGAATATCTTCCAGTGGTTATTGCGTGGGTTCTTATGCCGCTTTTTTCATGCCGCTATATCATAGGACAAATTATTTTATTCTCTCTGGAAACGAACAGTTTCAAACTAACCTCAACCACAGGGATACCATTGTATGTCAAATGCATCAATCAGCTATAATGATCGGTTCCTCAAGAATATTATTACTTCAGAAGAGTTGAAACAGTATGACAGTGCAATTGCATCAGCAGAACAACTCCTTGCGTCGCGATCTGGTCCGGGTAATGATTTTCTGGGATGGCTCGACCTTCCCCGTACATTAAGCAAGGAAACCATCACGGCAATTGAATTAAAAGCACAGGAGATCAGAAACAAAGCAGATGTACTGATCTGCATCGGAATCGGCGGTTCATATCTGGGGGCCAGGGCAGCGATCGAATTTCTGGCACCGTCATTTGACGATATGAGAAAACCGAGGGTGATCTTTGCCGGTCATGCCATAAACTCTGATTATATCACCGACCTTCTTGAGCTGGTAAAGGACAGCAGTGTTGCAGTAAATGTTATTTCCAAGAGTGGTACAACGACAGAACCCGGGGTCGCCTTCCGTGTTATCAGGCAGTGGATGGAGACTCGCTATGGGAGAAAAGAGGCTGCAAGCCGTATTGTCGCCACTACCGATCCTGAGAAGGGGGCTTTGCGTAAGCTTGCTAAAGAGGAAGGGTATGCCACCTTTGATATCCCCTCAGATGTTGGTGGGCGCTTTTCTGTGCTGACTCCCGTGGGTTTATTTCCGATAGCCGTTGCCGGAATCGATATCCGTCAGCTGTTGCAGGGCGCATCTGAGGCTATGGATTTCTGCAGTGGTGATACCGCTGCAACGAACATAGCCGGGCATTATGCTGCAGTACGAAACATTCTTTTCAGAAAAGGCTACACCAGTGAAGTCCTTGCCGGTTTCCAGCCGCAGCTTCATTTTATAAGTGAGTGGTGGAAACAGCTCTCCGGTGAAAGCGAAGGAAAAAATGGGACCGGCATCTTCCCGGCAGCCCTTGACTATACAACCGATCTTCATTCACTGGGGCAGTGGATGCAGGAGGGGGTCAGAAACGTATTTGAAACATTTGTCGTATTGAAAAAGACGGCTCGCAGTGTCCCCGTTCCGAAATTTGTGGACGACAGTGATGAGCTCAATTATCTTGCCGGAAAGAGTTTTGAGGAGATAAACAACAATGCCTATAAGGGTACGCTCCTGGCTCATGTTGATGGTGGAGTGCCGTGTGCAACAATAACCCTTGAAGACCGCTCGGCTCGTACGCTTGGTCAGCTCTTTTACTTTTTTGAAAAAGCGATTGCGCTTTCCGGATACATTCTTCGGGTAAATCCCTTCGATCAGCCGGGTGTTGAAGCATACAAGAAAAACATGTTTGCGTTACTTGGGAAAAGCGGATTTGAACAACGTCGTGAAGAGCTCTCAGGCAGAACACACGGTATGGATTTATGAAGTCGTATCGGAAAGTTTTGACCTTTAACACTCCTCATCGCCGCGATTATATAAACATTACTTCACAGGTGCAGAGTGCATTGCTGGAGTCGGGGATAAGGGAGGGGTTATGCCTGGTAAATGCCATGCATATTACAGCCAGTGTTTATATCAATGATGATGAATCTGGCTTGATAAGCGATTTCGATGAGTGGCTCGAGGAGCTTGCGCCTCACGAGCCGCTCTCCCATTACCGTCATAATGGGGCAGAGGACAATGGAGATGCTCATCTTAAACGGCAGGTAATGGGTCGTGAGGTCGTTGTGGCTGTTACCAATGGCAACCTTGATTTTGGCCCCTGGGAGCAGATCTTCTATGGTGAATTTGATGGTCGCAGGCCAAAACGGGTATTAGTAAAGATTATTGGTGAATAGCATTTCTGGTATCGGGAGCTGGGAGGATCATTTTGCAGAGTAGAAAACCGGTCATCGCCGTCATTGGAGCAGGCCAAAACCCCTCTGAGGAGAACTATCGCCTTGCCTATGAGCTCGGAACACATGTTGCAGCACGTGGTGCGGTGCTTGTATGTGGAGGCCTGGGTGGTATTATGGAAGCGGCGAGTAAAGGGGCTGCCGAAAATGGGGGAACAGTTATCGGGATCTTGCCAGGTAATGAAAAAGGAGATGCCAATCCCTATGTACACATAGTCATTCCAACCGGAATGGCAATAGCCAGAAATACCCTTCTTGTTCACACTGCCGATGTCATTATCGCGTTTCCCGGAGCCTATGGTACCCTGAGTGAAATGGCGATCGCTTTAGCAACCGACAAAACGGTTATCTATTTTCCCGGATCATGGGATCTCAAGCGTATCGGTCAGGTTGAGGGGTCACGGTTTAAAGAGGCTTTTGATGCCCGCCAGGCGATTGGTCTGGCACTCGATGCTCTTCACCGTCAATAACCGGGTGCCGAAAATGAACTGTTCTGCCTGCGGGTCCCGTCATTCTATTTAAGCGGATAAATAACGGTGGCCTGCATTTTTTTACCTGCCTCTAAGGCCTTGATGGTAAAGAAAATAGGCTATCTGAGCAGAATAGACCCGTGCATTTATGGATTGACTAAAGTAACCACACAATTTAAATTAGTTAGTATGAGTACTGACAGCAGTATTCTCGTTTTGCTTTGAGCTCTTTAATAGATCTGATGTAGCATGCAAGAGTTTTTCCCGACAGGAGCTTCCAGAGCTGAGAACCCGTAGATATCATTTGCTTCAACTTTAAATACAGGAGTTCGGTTTGAAAAATTTCAAGAACGTCTTCACGAAACCGAGTCGGGAATCCCAACCCTGGGCAATATGGATCTGGAATCTTACCCTTACTAAACATCAGTTACTGGAGCAAGTAACATCTTTAATCGATCAGGGCTTCGGTGGTGTGGCAATCCGGCCTGGAAGAGATATGTTTCCAGCTTATCTTTCAGAGGAATTTTTCGAACTGTTCGATGCTGTTCTTTCTTTTGCTCATGAGAAAAATATCGGTGTGCGGATTGCAGATGATTTCTCACTGCCCTGGAGTGGTGCGCTTACCGGAGTGATGAATCAATCAAAAAAGCTTAGGGCACAGCAACTGCACCTCGTCAGTAGCATCAATCCGGCAGGGAAAAGCGAGCTGCAGATTCCTGTTGACGATCCTGAAAATACCCTAATCATCGCTGCACGACTTAAAGATAACTGCCTCAGCTTGTCTGAAACAAAAATAGTATCGACCAGAGATACTTCTGCTGTGGTCTGGAAATCCTCTCCCGGGGATTGGAAACTGCTGGTACTAAAAAAAACGTTTATCAATGATCCCGCTGGTGGGTATATCCCCAACCCTTTCAATCTTAAAACAGCGCAGCTTTATATTCAGATGGTTCTTGAGCCATTTAAAAACAGCTTTGCAAAATATATTCCATCCACTTTCGAGGGATTCATCAATGAATTACCAGCCTGCATTCCAGCAGAGGACACTCTCCCCTGGGATGATGATCTGGTTGTGAAGTTCCGGGCAAAGTACAAAAAAGATCTCCTGAAGCTACTGCCTGCACTGTTCATGGAAAATTGCCCACAGAGCGCCAAGATCAGATATCAGGTGTATTCATTTATGTATGAATCGATGCACGAGCGATTTACAATGGCATTTGAGGGTTGGGCAAAAAAAAGCAGGCTTTCCCAGTGGATCATCTGTCCGGAACGGAATACATACCACCATGCTGATGCGTTGAGCTGTACGCTTTTACCTGCAGATCAGGGGCTAAGTGCAGTGGGAATTCAGAATGCAGATGGAAGTGAAGAGTGTTATCCGCAGATGCGCCTGGTGGCCGATAGTAACTTCAATGAGTTTCGTCGTGAAACACTGTCGGTAGTTGGACGCAACCGACTGGGTACTGCTGCAACGGTTCAATCTCTTAAAAGTGAAATAGATGTCACTTTGCTTGCAGGTCCTTCGCGCATTCTCATCGACGGATGCTTCTCAAATGTCGATCAGCGCAGCTATATCAAGACTCCCTGCAACTCTTCATGGTATTCACCCGGGTGGGAACACACAAAATCTCTGTGCATGTATATAGCCCGGAGCCAGGAGATGCTCAGGGATGTTCACTGGAATTGTCCGGTTGCAATATTGTCCCCTGAAGCATCCATACGGACGACATGCAATCCAGCTCACAAAGAGAGTGTGATGCGAGGCTGGGAACTGTTTAGAAAAACTTTGCATGCTGTAGAGCGGTGCGGAATAAGGTACGATATCATCAGTGAAAATCTCCTTACCAGTTGTACGATCCGTACTAACGGGGAATTCGGGACTGCAGACAGAATCAGGAAAGGGAACTATCAGGTTCTGCTCATACCTTTTGCACCCTGGCTTTCTCGGGAAACACTTTCGTTTATCGAAAAACTGGTTCAGAAAGACGGGGTTGTGTATAGTATCGATGAGGCACCCAAAGGTACAATCGAAGATGGAACATCTGCGACCATTACAACGCGAATCGATAAAATTTTCAACTCTAAAAAAGGAAAAGCAAAGGTAATTGCGATAGGAGAAGCAGAGGAAAAGATCGGGGAGATGCAAACGGCTGTGCGCCTGGTTGTAAGTGGTAAACCAGGTGCAGAACTTTTCTGCTCCTGGGGCTCAGGTGAGGGATATGAACTTTATGTAATTCACAACAGATCGGAAAGTAAAGAATACAATGCCAGGCTTACCGTGCCGGAAAACAAGCACTTCGCAATGGTTAATTGCGAAAGCGGAGAGCTGCATGAAATCGAAAATGTTGAACACGATAAGAACGGGAGTATTCTCCTGATCAATGCCTCACCTAAAAGTACTTATTTCATTATTGCTTCTCAGAGCCGCATCGCTTCTCAGAGCCCGGATAAACAATCCCGATTACAGGTAAATCCATTTACCGGAATTCAGCGCAGTTATCGTATAGTTTTTAAAGATCAATGGACATTTGAACCCAGGTCGCTCAATGCCCTTCCTCTGACCAACTGGAATGTCAGGATCGGATTAAGCCGTGAATCGGGCGGCTTTTCTCATTTCTATGAATCTTATTTCCAGGTGAATGCTCTTCCAAAAAGCTGCTTTTTCGTACTGAACGGGCTAGGGGGATTGTTGAGTAAAGGACTTCAACTTGACTCTTTCATAGAGCTGAATGTAAATGGTCTGAGAATAAACGGTGAATTACCCAGGCTTGAATCCAATGAAAATGAACTGAAACCAGAAGTACATGCTGCATCGATGACTATTCTGCGCCTCTTTGGTAAACAGGCGGCGTGCTATGACATCAGTAACTCACTAACTCATGGTTTTAACCGGGTATCTCTGCGTACAACCGGATTGGCAACCGATCCTCACGCAATGGTGTACCCACCTGTTATCATGGGAAATTTCGCGATCACTAAAGGGCAGAACGGTTGGGCACTCGACAGGGCAAACGGAATGGCAGGACACAGCTCCTGGACAAAGCATGGATATCCCTATCTCAGTGGTATGGGTATTTACAGCCAGTCCTTCGAGATTCCCAGTGAATACGAGAAGCTCGTATTACGCCTTTCTCAGGTCTCCGGTACAACGGATATCCGCCTGAACGAAAAACCGCTGGGTGTCTTCAACTGGCATCCCATGGAGATGGATGTAACCTCTTTTTGTGAACAGAAACGCAATGAACTGGTAATTAGTGTCGTCAATACTATGGATAACCTCTTAAAGATGAGCAGACGCCCTTCGGGCCTGATCGGTGAAGTCTACCTGGACGTTTACTGAACACGGGTGAAAAGAGGCGTGACTCCGAAGGTTTTTCAGGTTATCGGTTAATCGGGTAACCTGAAGACCGCTCCATCATAGTATTGTGCCATTCTCTTCAGGCGGCTGAGGGCAGTGTCCTTTTCCCAATGGCGTACAGTCAGAATTGAACGCCTGTCCATCCTCCACATGGGCACACTAACCGATTACCGGAGTCATCCTCACCTCAATCGATTAGTACAGAACAGTATGTAACAATACTATTGTATAATTGGAGATGATACTCCTATTCTGGCTTCTCTGCCTGGCTGCTCCCCCTTAGCTCAGGGAGACTACTGCCACGATAGGAATCAGGATAAAACTCAGGTCTGGATTAAGTTTCTTTGGCAGATACTCCTCCAGAGGATCGCATAAAAACAAAAAAACATTGAAATTAGTTTCATCAAACGGTAAAATTGCTCTTTGTATGGTTAAAACCAAAAATCACCTATAAAAATGGTACACCGATCACTTGCTTTGAATCAGAAGTTTATTCATCCACACAGAACTCTATTCACGTCACTTACTGCCTAATCAGGCAAAAGTGTTTTTCTGTTTAGGTTAAAGTATGTACCGTAGAGAAAATTGTTTGACACTGTCCATTGAGGCAGAAAGTACCTTGAAGAAACGGGTTCTGCTTATCGATGATGAACTGGAACTAATAAAATCTGTCGAGTCATACTTAAGAGAGCAGAATTTTGAAACTACCGTAGCATCTTCGATTGCTGAGGCACAAAACCTGATGTGCACCTTTACACCGGACGTGGTGATAGCTGATATATCATTTTCCGATGGTTCTGTTCTGGATTGGATTGAGACCAATTATCCTGATGATGTAGCTTTATTTATTCTGGTGACCGAGTCGGTAGCAGCAGATGATTTTTTGCGGGCAAAAGCATTGGGTATTGAAACATATCTGCTTAAGCCTGTTCGTTTGATTGAGCTGTCACTTGCGGTGAAGTTTGTACTGGTTAATTATTCTAAAAGGGTATTTTCAGAGAGCTATTTCGGGCTTGTTGGCAGCAGTTTCGTGATGAAAAACATGTATCTTCGTATCTCCAAGATGGCAGTATCAGACTGCAATGTGCTGGTCACCGGTGAAACTGGTGTAGGAAAAGAGCTGGTTGCAAAAGCACTGCACAATGCAGGTGTGCGTTCAAAGCATCCATTCATTGCTGTCAACTGTGGAAGTATTCCGGATAGTCTGTTGCAAAGTGAGCTGTTTGGTCATGTAAAGGGTGCCTATACAGGAGCAATTCAGGACAAGATGGGTCTTTTTAAAGCTGCAGGTGAAGGGACACTTTTTCTCGATGAAATCGAGGCCGCATCACCACTTGTCCAGTCTGCACTGTTACGGGTTCTGGAACAGAAAGAGTATATTCCAATTGGCTCTACTGTACCACATGTGTGTCGTGCCAGGATAGTACTATCGTCAAATGCAGATCTCCTTTCGATGTGTAATGAAGGAAAGTTTCGAAAAGACCTGTATTACAGGTTAACTTCTGCAATCATTCAGGTCCCCACGTTGCGTTCCAGAAGGGAGGACATACCTCTTCTGGTAGACAAATTTGTTGCAGATCTGAATGAAAATTCTGAGTTCTGGAAGATACGGTTCTCTTTGAATGCCAAGACACTGCTATGCAGATACGAGTGGCCGGGGAATGTCAGACAGCTCAAGAATATCATTGAACGCTGTGCATTTGAATCTCCAAATGGAAATGTGAAGTCCGGATTGGTATGCAGAGTCATGGCTGAAGAGCAAAGCGAATGTGAATGCCAAGAAACACTGAAGGATCTTGAAAAGAAGAGAGTACAAGAAGTTCTTTCTGTAAGCAGGAATAAATCTGAAGCAGCTCGTGTACTTGGTATTTCTCGTGGAACTCTCTATTCTTTGATCGAAAAGCACTCATTGACTTAATAAGCCGGCAGTTCTTACCTTTATCTTTCTGCAATAATTGTCATATCTATTTATTTGTCCCCAATTGTTCATGCATAGTATTTGAACATGTCTGACATCTGTACACAATTTTCGATATGTGTCGGAAATCGGACAGTTCATAATACAAAAGTAAGTGTATGATTCGCAAGGTGTTTGCTTATTTGAGCCAATGAAACTGTCGGATCTTGAACAATCAGCTTTACTCTGCATTCCCTTAAGTCGATGAGTAATTACGTATGGAAAACAAAAAAAACCACATTTTCGACATGTTTGTTTTTGGCACATTTCTTGCAAGAATTCATCGTTCTTAGATTTGTAAAAAAGGAAATTCTATGCTCGTAGAGATCATGATGGCAGCTTCTCAAAATGATGTTACCTTCTGGCAACAGAAACAGTTCATTCAGAGCGGAACCTGTTTGATACAATGTGTGTATGACAAAAGACAATTGATGGTTGATGTACGGTCAAGGATAAAGAATATCCGCTTCCTAGTACTTGGAAGTTCTTTGTGCTCTCAGCCAGAACAAGTACTTGGTGATCTGAAGAGTATATATACTGTGCCGATTGTATTTACCACAGAAAAAAATTCGTATGAACTGGAGAAGTGCATACGAAGCATTGGAGTACTCCTTTATCTTGTTTTACCACAGGAAGAACGGGTCGTGGCACAAATGATTGAACATGAAAGTAAAGCAATGCACTAAGCACATCGGGTGTTTTTATGATCAATAATGAAGTGAGTATGGCTATTGAAAAACTTGAGGAGATCTCAGCTGCACTGGTGTCAGCAGATGTTTCTGATCTGCAGGCTCTTGCACAAATCCATACGCTTTTCCAGGAACTTGACCTATCACTTGAACAAACCGAAATGAAAGATCGTGCCCGATGTTGTTCTGATCTGATAGAGCGTATCATATTGCAGGAGTGTAGTGCAACAGAATCTATTCAAAAATTGACAGATTCTGTTGCAGGCATGAAGAAACGTCTGCTGAAAAGGGAATACTCACCTACTGAAAGCCAGGAATCCGGAGAGATACTAAGGGGAAAGCAACAACCGGAACTGCTTATGGATGAGGAGATATTCGAACTGTTTCTGTCTCGACAGGAATCGGTTATGGAGGAACTGGAAAACGAAATTCTGCAACTAGAGAGGGGGCAAGGAACTGAAGAGATACGGAGGGTAATGCATACATTAAAAGGTGAAGCTGGAGCGCTAGGTTTAATTGATATTGAGAAACTTTGTCATACGACTGAAGACTATCTTGATAGAAAAGAGACGCGAGCATGTGTGGAAGAATTATTGCAGGTGAAAGACTGGCTTTGTCAGTCTTTTAGAATGTATGCAGGTAAAGGGACTCTGTCATGTGGTGTTGATACCATACTTGCGTTGCTGAAAGTGGAAAAAGACGATACAAAGAGCTATTCTGAAGAACTGCCCGTTTTACCTCATGTGCAATGCGCAGATTCAGATTTGAGCAAAGGAATCACTATCGCACATCTAGGTGCAGACCCCGGAGTACTCGAAGATTTCATTCATGAGGCGCGGGATCATCTCCAGAAAACTAATGAATGTCTCATACAATTAGAATCCATTCCTGAAGATGTGGAGTTGATTAACGAGTTGTTCAGAATATTCCATACAATTAAAGGAATAGCCGGATTTCTTGGACTGGATGCAATACAGCTTTTGTCCCATGCAACTGAAAGTCTCCTTGCAAAAGCCCGGGATCGGGAAATCGTTCTGAACGCTCAATGTATTGAGGCTGTATTCTCATCTGTTGATGCTCTCCAGAGGGAAATAGAATCATTATGCACCTGTCTCAATACTAATGGCACCTATCATGCCCACAGTGGAATCCATCACTTGATTACCGATATCGATCGAATAACCAGTGAGATGGTTGAAGGTCGGCAAAAGATCGGTGAATTGCTGATAGATCAGGGTAAGGTTACTCCCGGAGAATTAAAAAGTGCTCTTTGTGAACAGCTCGGAAAACCAGGAAAGAGGATCGGAGAACTTCTGGTTGAGCATGGTATCGTCAGTTCACAGGATGTCACCGATGCTCTAAACCTGCAATCCGGAAAACCGAAAAGTATTCAGGTTCGGGAAAAAATCAAAGTCGATACGGAAAAACTGGATCGTCTTGTGGATATAATAGGTGAATTGGTTATAACCGAAGCTATGATTGCTGGAGACAACAAGAGTGTTGATTACGGAACCCTGGAATCGAAGCGTAATTTACGCCAGCTTAATAAAATTACACGTCAACTTCAGGAGATAGGCCTTTCCATGCGCATGGTCTCGCTGAAATCGACATTCCAAAAGATGGCACGGCTGGTTCGGGATCTTGCCAGAAAGGCAGGTAAAGAGATCAATTTTGTCACCTCAGGAGAAGAAACAGAGTTAGACAAAACAGTAATCGAACATATTGGTGATCCTCTGATACATATGGTACGAAATTCTGCTGATCACGGGATAGAGTCTGTTGAGGAGCGGATTCGGGCTGGAAAACCTGAGGCGGGTACTATTTCTCTTCGGGCGTATCAGAAAGGGGGTACTATCTGTATAGAGGTGGAAGATGATGGGCGGGGACTTAATCGTGACGCAATAACAAAAAAAGCCCTGGAAAAGGGGCTTCTTCGGGAAACTGAAATACTTGCAGATCAGGATCTTTTTCAACTCATTTTTAATCCCGGTTTCTCGACTGCTCAGAAGATAACAGACATCTCAGGGCGAGGAGTTGGTATGGATGTTGTAAAACGCAACATCGAGGCACTCAGAGGTACTATTGACATCTATTCGAAACAGGGGAGTGGAACAGTCTTTACCATTCATTTGCCACTCACCCTGGCAATAATTGACGGGATGGTTGTTGAAGTTGGTGGCGAGCGCTACATCATTCCGATCGTATCGATACTCGAGAGCTTCTGCCCGCAGCAAAAGGATTTCTTCACGGTATTTGAAGCCGGAGAGATGGTCAGGTATCATGGCGCACTGATCCCAGTAGTACGTTTGAGTGAATTATTCAGTGTGCATGGCGCAAAGACAAAGCCTGACGAAGGAATCATTATAGTTATGCAAGATGCAGAAAAGCGAATCGGGTTACTTGTCGATTCTATTCTGGGACAGCAGCAAACGGTTGTAAAGCATATCGGGGGAGGCATCGGCACCATAAAAGGTATATCCGGTGCAGCTATAATGCCTGATGGACATGTGAGCCTGATAATCGATGTTACCGCAGTAATGAAACATAATGAAAGAGCCTCAGTATACGAGTAATATTGTAAGCATAATTTCACTAACTGATCAAGGAGTGCTTATGGAAAAAGAGCGAGACGGAACTGCCGGCATACCTGAGCTGGAAGGAAAATACCTTACATTCAGGTTGGCAGATGAGGCATACGGACTGGAGATCCTGAAGGTGCAGGAGATTATCGGTGTGATGAGCATCACCCGTATTCCTAAAACCCCCGACTTTATCAGAGGAGTAATAAACTTACGAGGGAAAGTGATTCCTGTCGTAGATCTGCGCCTGAAATTTGGACTGGACAAAAAAGATAATTCCGAAAAGACCTGTATCATTGTTGTTCAAGTCGAAAAGGCATCTGAAAATCCGGTTATAATGGGTATCATTGTCGATGAGGTATCGGAAGTGCTTGATATAAAAGCCGAACAGATTGAACCTGCGCCCTCTTTTGGTGTTACTGTGGACACTGAATTTATCCTGGGAATGGGAAAAGCATCACAGAAGGTAATAATGCTTCTGGATGTCGACAAGGTTTTATCAAAACATGAGATCGACACTCTAAATGCAGTTCCTCCAACAGTATAATCACTTTCACTTTTTCGTGTGTGCATCGAAAGGATACGTATGAATATGAAATTAAGTGTCAAATTGATCGGAAGTTTCGTTATCGTTGCTCTGATTACCCTCATTGTGGGATGGATTGGAATGAACGGGGTTAGTAAGGTGAAGGATGACCTCAATACGGTTGGTGGCAATGCTCTACCATCTGTACAGGCGTTACTCAATATCAGTCTTGCCCAGTCTAATATAATTGTGGGTGAACGGGGACTTCTTAACAGAAGAATGTTCGATGATCCCTCTGTCAGGCAGGCTCAATATAAAACCATCGAAGATAACTGGCAACAACTGGAGAGAAGCTGGGGTCGATATGAGCCATTACCAAAAACCGGTCGTGAAACTGAACAGTGGAATACTTTTGTATCATCGTTTAATAAGTGGAAACGGGAGCATACATCGTTTTTAGAAATATGTAAACAAAAGGAGCGGTTGACAGATAGTAAGGCAGACAGCGCCAGGAATGCAGAAATTGAATCAAAGCAGTATGACCAGTACATGGTTGCCCGTGAGCACTATCTGGATTCCGATGAGAAGTTAGCGACATTAGTAAATATGAAAATCGAAAACGCTGCCGTAGTAGTAAAGGAGGGATTTGCCAGTGCGCAGAGCTCTACTATAATAGCAATCATTGGTATGCTTACAGGATTTATTATCGCATTGGTACTTGGAATATTTCTGAGTACGTCTATTTCCCGGCAGCTCAATAAAATTATCCAGGGGCTCAGTAATGGTTCCGAGCAGGTGGCCTCCGCTGCAAACCAGGTGTCCGGATCAAGTCAGCAGATGGCTGAGGGGGCAAATGAGCAGGCATCCAGTCTTGAAGAAGTTTCAAGCAGTCTTGAAGAGATGTCATCCATGGTTAAGCAGAATGCAGATAATTCCAATCAGGCAAACAATCTGATGGAAGAAACAAAGACTCTGGTGGGCAGAGGCGAAAAAGCAATAGGAAAAGTAAATGCTGCGATTGGGGAGATAAAGAAATCATCAGATCAGACAGCAAAGATTGTCAAGACGATCGATGAGATAGCGTTTCAAACAAATCTTTTGGCGCTCAATGCTGCAGTGGAGGCTGCCAGGGCGGGAGATGCGGGAAAAGGTTTTGCCGTAGTTGCCGAAGAGGTGCGTAACCTTGCCCAAAGGAGTGCAGAGGCTGCAAAAAATACAGCAGCACTCATTGAAGAATCACAGAAAAACTCAGAACAGGGTGTTGCTGTATCAGACGAAGCTGCTGAGGCGGTGAAGGCAATAGCTGAGAGCTCATTGAAAGTCGCTGGATTGATAAGTGAAATAGCAGCGGCTTCGAAAGAGCAGGCCCAGGGAATTGATCAGATTAATACCGCTGTTGCACAGATGGATAAGGTTACACAGGGGAATGCGGCAAATGCCGAAGAGTCTGCTTCTGCCAGTGAAGAGCTTTCTGCACAGGCCCGGGAGCTCAATGATATGGTGGAGGCTCTGGTGGCAATAGTCGGAGGAACCAATTCACAAAGCAGGAATACCCGAACGAGCGGGGCAAAAAAAGTGGAATTCAGCTCCTCTCCCAGAAAAGCGGTGCAAAATCACGCTTCGCATAGTTTGAAGCAAGCTCCTGCTAAAGAGAGTCGTTCTCTGGTTAAAGGAAAGCAAGCTGCTGCAAAGATGCCTAACAACAATTACTGCTTTAATGATATTAAAATTCCACTGGATGATGAGGAACTCAGGCAGTTTTAATCTTAACAAATACGGGCTTTCTCCTGCAGGACAGGGAGAGCCCTGTAACGTATGCATCAGGTCGAAAAATCACATCATTTCCTTGAGCCTGGCCATATCTGCTTTAGTGGTAACCCACTGATCATCCAGGCTGTTGTGGGAAATGGGATCTCAGTTTGTTTATGGGATAAAGAGATGAGATACGGAGCAATGGCTCTGTTTGTCTATCCCAGCACATATGATAAAACAAAGGCATCGCCTCTGTATGGTAATGTTGCTATTGGTGCTGCTCTCAAAGTAATGACAAAAGCTGGGTGTACCAGGGAAAGCATGATAGCGCATATTTTGGGAGGGGCCCGTTCTCCTTATGAGCAGGAGAATTGTTTTGGTGCCAGAAATGGAGAAATTGCCCGTAAAGCTCTCACGTATTATGGAATAGAGGTTGGAAGTGATGATACTGGGGGTACTTTTGGCAGAAAGGTGATCTTTGATACGCTCACCGGGAAATTGGCTGTTCTTAAAGTGCATAATCTCAGAAAAAGTGACTGGTTCCAGGACCCTGCATTATAGGGTAGTGTTTACACTATGGAAAAGCGTGTTTATAACAAGTTCAGACAAATTATCTATCAGAAGTCCGGTATCAGTCTTGGTGACACAAAGGAATCACTGGTTGCTGCACGGGTGAATAAGCGGTTGCGCGAGCTCAAACTAACAAATTATAATGAGTACCTCACCTTTTTACAGGATGACTCCAGCGGTACAGAATTGGTCAGGTTAATCGATGTCATCTCAACCAATGTGACATCATTTTTCCGCGAAGCTGTTCATTTCCAGTTCCTGCAGCAGCAGATGGAGTGCTGGCTCAATCAGGGGTATCGCCGGTTCCGATTCTGGTCAGCAGCATGCTCCAGTGGTGAGGAACCGTATACAATGGCAATGGTTCTTCTGCAGTGTACTACAGGATATACTATTGATATGAGGATTCTGGCGACTGACATTGCAACGTCAGTATTGGAAAGAGCCATGAATGGATACTTTCCCGAAGAGAAGGTGACCGGAATTCCCAAACCTTTGCTGGAACGTTATTTCGATATTGCCGAGAGAAATGGGACCTGCTGGTATCGTGCCGGCAGGGAGTTACGGGATATGATTCTGTTCAGGAGGCTGAATCTGTCGGAAACACCATTCCCGATGAATGGCCCGATGGATATTGTATTCTGCCGCAACGTGATGATTTATTTCGATAATACGGTCAGGAGAAAACTCCTTGCTGAAATAGAACGGCTCCTTAAGCCGGGTGGTTATCTTTTTGTGGGACATGCAGAAAGTCTTACCGGGCAACTCTGTGCACTTAAACCGATACGCCCTTCAATATACGTAAAAGGATAATTTAGAATATGCCATTTCGTACCGTCGTTGTGGGTATCTCAGACATGGTTATCTCTGCAGACCCGGAAGAAGTACTTGTTACCTACTCATTGGGATCGTGTCTTGGGGTGACGGTGTATGATGCTGTCTCTGGCCTGGGTGGTATGATCCACTGCATGCTGCCAGTCTCATCTGTTGATCCGGCAAAATCAAAAAAAGTACCAGCCATGTTCGTGGACACCGGGGTTCCGTTGCTTTTCGAACAGTTTTTTGCAAAGGGTGGAGACCGCTCACGAATGATTATCAAGGCTGCGGGGTGTGCACAATTGCTTGATCCCAGAGGATTGTTTAAAATCGGAGAGCGCAATTTCACACTTCTTCGGAAATTACTCTGGAAAAACGCTCTTCTGCTGAGCGCAAAAGATATTGGTGGATCAGTGTCCCGTACATTGATGATTGAGATAGGCACAGGCAGGACAGTTGTAAAATCGCAGGGGAGCGAGTATGAACTGTAAAGAATGGGTTTGTTTCTGACACTGTTTCAGAATGCGGAACTGGGAGGTCGTGTGGCGTATACTATTCTCATTGTTGATGATTCCGAGACGATGCGGGCTGTATTGACCAAAACAATACACATGGCAGGCATTGCTATCAGTGCACTGTTTCAGGCAGAAAACGGTAAGATTGGTCTGGAAATCCTGGAAAGGGAATGGATTGATATCGTTTTTGCAGATATAAACATGCCGGTGATGAATGGGTTGGAGATGGTGGATGCCATGGTGAAATCGGGGCAAATTCATACTACACCTGTTGTCATTGTCTCAACAGAAGGCAGTAAGGTCAGGGTGGATGAACTGGTGAGTAAAGGTGTAAAGGCATTTATCAGAAAACCTATTACCCCGGAAGTGTTCAGGGATGTACTTTTTTCCATTCTGGGGAAATCGTAATCGCTACCTTGATATTTTACCTATCACGTGCAAGGAATCTATTTATATGGACTATAACAGCGTTTTATTGAAATCTGTATGCGAAATGGTATTAGAGCAGATTGCTTTCTTGTTTTCTGAATCAGCAGAAGAGCGGGTCGATATTTCAGGTGATGACTGGTATTATGGTACAATGGAGTTCTGTGGACCATTGCTGGGGACGATGCAGATTGCGACCAGGTACCAGCTGAGCCGGTTATTGGCTGCAAATATGTTGGGTGTTGAACCTGAAGAGGAGCAATCTGTTCGGTGCGCCGGTGATGCTGTAAAAGAATTACTGAACATTGTTTGTGGCAGATTTCTTACTGAGGCATTCGGAGAAGATACCGTTTTTACACTCAGTGCACCGGATGTCTTTACGAAAAGTAGTACATTTATCACTGAAACCATGTATGAAAATGCAGTTTGTATTAAAGTAGAGCAGGAAATTTTGTTAATCATGGTGCGACTTACAGGATGAACTGATCTCACAATGGAGTTTACATGACAACAAGGGTTCTAATTGTAGACGATTCGGCTGTTATCAGACAGATTTTGACTCGTGAACTATCACAAGATGCTTCAATTGAGGTGATAGGAACGGCTCCAGATCCGTACGTTGCACGGGACATGATTATTCAACTCAGACCGGATGTAATTACACTGGACATAGAGATGCCACGAATGGATGGGCTGACATTCCTGCAAAAACTGATGCACTATTATCCACTTCCGGTTATTATTGTTTCATCCTTGACTAAAAAAGGAAGCGATCTTGCTCTTGAAGCACTTGAGTCGGGAGCTGTAGATGTTCTGTGCAAACCGGGGAGCTCCTATGCTGTGGGAGATATGTCTGAAACATTAGTGGAAAAAATTAAGGCCGCAGCTTGTGTTGATATGAACAAGATGAGAAAATTGGATCTTTAAAGCCCCGCCCTGCAACGTTTATCGCTTTCCCGTACCACTCATAAGATCATTGCGATTGGCGCTTCAACAGGAGGAACAGAAGCAATCAGAAGTGTCATCAGTGCTTTTCCCCCAAATGCACCAGGAACTCTGGTTGTGCAACACATGCCTGAGCAGTTTACCAGATCTTTTGCTCAACGGCTTCATGCAATCTGTGCAGTTGAAGTAAAGGAGGCAGAACAGGGGGATCATATAGTGCCTGGAAAAGTATTAATCGCACCTGGGAACAAACACATGGCGCTTCGTCGTTCCGGAGCACAGTACTATGTAGAAATAAAAGATGGACCATTAGTGTACCACCAGCGCCCTGCAGTTGAAGTTCTGTTCAATTCAGTTGCACGGTATGCTGGCCCCAACTCGGTAGGGGTGATCCTTACTGGAATGGGAAAGGATGGAGCAAAAGGTTTGTTGGGAATGAAAGAGGCTGGTGCAGAAACTATAGCACAGGATGAAGAGAGCAGCGTTGTATGGGGAATGCCGGGAGAGGCGGTGAGAATCGGTGCTGTAAAACATGTGCTTGCTTTGGAAGATATCTCCTCGTATGCACTGCAGTATGCTCAGGCGTAAGTTTTTTGATTTCTGATTAGCTTTGTTGTAATAGGGTCGTCATTAGAGGCAATCAGAGGAGCTGTCATATTGTATCTTACAAAAAAAGCTCCTGGCACGAATGATTGCAGTCGTGATCGGGAAAAGAACATATTGAACGGTTGAGGAGAAGAAATGTTCAGAAGAAAGCCACGGTGGTTTCGAAACATCGTTAAAGCGTTTTTTCTCATGGGAATCGCTTACCGTATCTCCCGCTCTTTTATGAAGCGGGCGGAAAAGCAGGCTGGAATTGTTGATAAGAAGAAAAAGAATAGTAAGCGCAAAGCCTGAGTCAGATCAGGGTCGTTTCCTCCTGGTCTCCGGTGAGTCGTTCCTCTTTGCGTTTTCTGAAATTGATCAGAAATGATCGGTCAATTTGTGACAGTTCCTGAAAGAATCCATCAAAACCAGCATCGATATATGCTGCTTTTATTTCACCAAACGTTTCCTCAGAAACACCACAGTTGATTTCTTCAAATTGGTGTGCTTTGTATAAGGGCCGGTATTGTGCCATGAGGCTGATGGTAATGTCCTGGGGGTCGAAAACAGAGCTTAAAAACTGCAACACATCGAAACTGAAAGATCGATTGTGGGGTAGTACCAGGTGACGAATGCACAGGCCCCGATAGGCGATCTCTTCACTGTCGGTCTTAAGCGGTCCCACCTGACGAAACATCTCTCTGATTACCTCCTGGTTTCTCTGCACATAATCGGGGGCGTCCGAATATTTTATAGCTGAATCGTTGTTGCCGTATTTCATATCAGGGAGATAGATGTCAACTATGCCGTTTAGGAGTGCAATGACTGGAGTACGTTCGTAACCACTGCAATTATAGACGATAGGAATAAAAAGACCTTTACCTGAAGCTTCACGGATGGAACGCAGGACCCAGGGAAGAACGTGTGTGGCAGTGACCAGATTTACATTGTGACATCCGAGTTCCTGAAGATGGAGCATTTTATCTGCCAACTCCGTTACAGAATAGGATTTCCCTTCGTATTCCTGTGAGATCTGATAGTTCTGACAGAAACAACATTTGAGGGTGCAATAGGAGAAAAAGATGGTGCCTGAACCATTCTGTCCAGAAATGGGTGGTTCTTCTCCGTGGTGTGGGAAGATGCTGGAGATGATCATGGTGTCTGGAGCACCGCAGAATCCCTGTTCACCTGCAAACCTGTTGATGTGGCATAGGCGTGGACAAAGTTCGCAGTTTACAGCAAAGGCGCTCATTGCTGTAATTCGCTGGTCCCATTGCTCTTCCGAGAGGTAGGTGTATGATCCGGGAAAGATTATTTACCTTCTTCTGTTCTTTGTAAAAACTACCTCCTGATCCCTTTCCGAAATATTGAAACAGGACCTGGGAGGAGCCTGGTTTGAATTGAACTCATTCAATTTTGAAATCGACCTCGATAAAATCAGTTTCTGATTCGGATGGTCCAGTATCGGGTGTAGATTCAGAGCTGCCGAAACCATAGTCATGAGGGTTCTCGGATATGATCATAAGTGCGATTACCCGGGGAATGTATTCGTTGGTTTCTTCTGCGAGATATCCCATTCGGTAGATATACCAGAAATCCCTGTTGCGCATGGGATCTTCAATTTTGCGAAGAGCTCCCATTACCCGCCCCTCACCGGCATTGTACGCTGCCATACACAACATGACTGAACTTTTCCCGCCGAAAATTCCGATCAGGTCTTTAAAATACTCTGCTGCCGCATAGGTAGCTTTCTCCGGATCTGTACGTTCGTCAATTGCATCGGTAACCTTCAACCCATATCGTCGTCCAGTGTGCGGCATGAACTGCCAGAGCCCGCGTGCCCCTGCATGGCTCAGTGCCATAGGATTGAATCCGCTCTCGAGCATCGATACATATGCCAGCTCAATTGGAAGATTCTTATCTCGGAATACTTTCTGGATCATGGGGAAGTATTTCTCTCGCCGCTTTATGTAACGTCCCACGGTATTTTTAAGCCGCCCGGAGTAAAATTCGATATGGTGGCGCACCCGTTCGACCATTTCAGTTGGAATATGATAATCCGATTCGCCGAACCGCATAAGAATTCCATCGATTCGCTGTTCCAGAGGATCGCTATAGAATTTTCCGAAATCGTCAACATCGATCTGGTTTTTCAACGAGGAGAATGAACGCTGTTTCTCTTCGAGTTCGGAGATCAGTTTTTCGAGCTTTTCTCTGTTTTGATCGGGGTCACTGTTAGCTGCTGCGATCTGTTTTTCATACTGCTCCAGATCACTTTTCAACGACTGTGCTTTAGTCAAAAGTTGTTTATACTGTAGTGTTCTGATGCCAAAGAATGATGAGATTGTAATAGACACAAAAAGAATCGCACCGACAATATAGTACCACTGTCGCTGCATCGATTTGTTGGCCCGATGCACCGTGCGCAGCATATTGGTTTGAGTTTCGCCCAATTCTCCCCGTTCAAGAATTTTTTCCAACCGCTTACCATCTTTCATTAATTTCTGCATCTCAGCGGAGCTGATGTTATTGTCAACCAACTTTTGTTCGAACTGCATGGTCATCGATGGATTGAGGGAAGGGGAATTAGATGCAGCAGAGGACAGGTGCTTCATCTTGGAGATTGCATTCTGGTCCTCCTGTGAAGTTGCTTCATTGGAGTTCATGATCTGGGAGGAGGCGTTCTCCATCGGTCGAATGCTGGTTGATTCCTGGGAGACGGTTGGGGGTGGAGAGGAAATGTCAAGCTCTACCTCCGACTGGATCAGTTTCAGGCGTGGTCCGTTTTTCCCGAACCCCAGTTCATCTCCAATCGCTAGTTCTTTCTCATTGATTTTCTCTTCCTGTACAAAGGTGCCATTTGTGCTTTGCAGGTCCTGAACCAGTATCCGTTCGGGGGATTTGTAAATGATTGCATGGTGTCCGGAAACGCTCTTCTCCGATGAGTGCAGGGCGATAGTGTTTTGAGCGCTTCTTCCGATACTTATCGCTCCATCGGGCAACAGGTACCGTTTTCCGTTTTCAACACCGCGGGTTATTTCAAGATAGATAAAACTCATGCTTCCTCTATGTGTTCCGGTTAACTGTTCCAGATTCTGTTGACCAGCATTGCAAGATGCTGATACCCGTCATGGCCGCTTAATTTGTAAAGGACTTTTTCGAGCTCAGTTCCAAAGGCAAATGCGGAGTGGAAGCGCATTGCCGGATCGATGGCAAGAGCCTTGTCTAGGACTGCCACGACCTCATCGGCAACTTTGATCGAGCTGTTCAGTGGTTTATAGGTTCCTCTGCTTTTGGCATTGAGCAATGCAGGAATTTCCGTTTGCGGGAAGGTTCGTTCTCCGGTAATAAATTCATAGAGAGTCGCTCCAAGCGCATACACGTCTGCTCTGCCGGTTAACTCACCACCGTCGAGTTGTTCCGGAGCAAGATAGGGCAGAGTGCCAACGATGCTGCCGGTATCCATGGTGTGCAAAGAAACGGTGCCGGGGCGGGCAATACCAAAATCGGTCAGTTTGATTCTTCCACTGTGACTGATCATGATATTGGCCGGTTTGAGGTCACGATGCACCACGCCTTTGTAGGTTTTACCATAGATAGTAATCACCTGGTTGTGTGCGTAATGTAATGCCCTGGACACAAGTATCCCGATGGCCAGAGCTTGTTCTACTGTTAATAAGCTGCATTTGCGCAGAACCTCTTCCAGAGATGCCCCGTGAATATACTCCATCTCAAGGAACGGAAGTGAATGCCACTCCCCAACAGTGTAACAGTGGACAATATTGGGATGGTCGAGTTTGGAAAAGATACGCACTTCAGTTTCAAACCGTGTCAGATAGCTTGATGGCTGATCGGGTTTGATTACCTTGACAGCCCGGTATACTTCCAGACGCGGATTCCAAACCAGATAAACATCAGCCATTCCTCCTGAGCCCAATGGCCGGATAATTGTTCCTCCAGCCAATTCTCTGATTCGTTCCTTTATCGCTGCATCGGCAGAGGTGGTACGTGGTTTTCCTTGCAGATTACAGGCTTTCTCTTCGATAATTGTTCCGGAGAGGGTAAGAGGCTGCTCTGTTACAGGCTCATTATCTTCACCACCAGAGGTAAGTGCCTTTGTGACAAATACAGTAGTTTCCGTATCGGGCAGTTCAGTGGAGAGCTCATCATCTGAGGGGGGCGGGATCAGTGCTTCACCGACATTCTCAGCCGGCTCAAGCCGGATCTGAGGCGGGCCGGCCAGTGATGGATTGGCTTTGACTGCGGCAAGCCAGACAAGAGAAAAGATCCAGGCATATACATGTGATGAGGATTCCCAGAAGATGTGCCCATATCTGAAAAGGACCATGCCGATTACAATACTGGACGTTACAATGGCAATACTGAGAGATAGAGAGAGTATCCTTCTATTCTGATGCAGTATGATGGCTAACCCTGGAAACAGGAGAAAGACGAAAAACCAGTTGAGTAATGAGAAAACAGGATCTTGAATCCTGACCCACGACTTCTGAAGCATATCTAGAGCGATAGTCGCCCAAACACTTACCCCGGGGAATTGAGAGGTAACCGGAGTGATAAAGAAATCTGCACCTGCAAGAGGATCGGTAACGCCAACAAGCACCAGTTTGTCTTTTAAAACCGATGGATCGACATTTCCCTGAAGCAGATCAACTGCGGAAATCTCATTAATCGGTTTCGATTTGTTTCTGAAGTTAATAAATGAAGTGGCCGCATACGATGTAATAGGCACAGTACGGTACTTTAGATCGATCTCCCCCCTGCCATCAAGAATGATATCGCCTGGGGTAAGGTTATAATATGCTGCAACTGCTGCAACGGCGAATGATGGGAAATATTCATCACCAATCTTTATAACCTGAATTGCCTCACGAATCTTCTGGCTCGAACTGCTGGTTGATACATTGAGGAATCCGCCGTATTGGGCATAACGGGAGAACATGGTATCTGCAGCATCGATATCGGTAGCGTAATAAAAGGAGATGTTTTCGAGTTTCTCTGGATTATCAAAGCGCAAAAAACGGAACTGCTGAATATCATTGGGAATAGCCTGATTTATGGATCCTTTATCGGTGATCCCTGCAGCTCGGAACGGAAGTACCAGTTTTCTGGTGCGGGAGAAAACTGCTGCGAGGCTGTCGTTTTCCCGCTGATCAGAGCGTTTCGGGAAGAAAAAATCCAATGCAATGACCCGGGGATTCCCTGAGGAAATCTTCTCGACCAAACTGGCCATCTGGCTTCGTGGCCAGGGCATCGCTCCCAGTTCTTTGATACTTTTTCGGTCGATTCCGATGACCACAACCGAATCAGCTGAATCAGCTGAGGAAAGGAGAAAGTTAAGATCGTAAAAAATATTATCAAAGAAACGAAAGGGCTTCAGAAATACTAAACAGGCCAGCCCAAAGGTGAGCAGGCCAAGAGTAATGCCTTTTTTGTGCATTTAGAGCTCCATAAAGATTGCTGCGATTCTCTTATCACGCTCTTCATTCCACTTTTCCCAGGAATCATCGGTTTTTTTCTGAAATGATTCAGGTTTGGATGGAGAGCCGTTTTTGTCGATGGATATTTTCTGCATCGATTGCACAATATGAGTCCAGGTCTCAAGACTGACTTCCTGTGGGCCTGCAATCTCTGTTGGACCGGAAATCTCCGAGATCGCACTACCGGAGGGACCAGCGATCTGGTGGGGAGGATT
>OBJA01000585.1_pt1 | contig 30235 bp, 17 predicted proteins | sample 1519751 | NCBI WGS metagenome assembly OBJA01 (sample SAMEA3881238, study PRJEB22517) | soil metagenome | biome: lake sediment; feature: soda lake sediment; material: sediment, water from around vicinity | place: India | collected 2013-12-23 | depth 3 m
TATGAAAACAGTTGAAAACCATAAAAAATGGATTGATGCCGCCAAGTTTCTGGGTTGTCATTCCATCAGGGTAAATGCCGGAAGCCAGGGCAGTTTTGAAGAACAGCAGAAACTTGCTGCCGACGGGCTTAACATGCTTTGTGAGTATGGCGACAGGCAAAACATAAACATCCTGGTTGAAAATCATGGCGGCTGGTCGAGCCACGGAGAATGGCTGGTTGGGGTTATGGAGTTAACCAGCCACAAACGTGCGGGGACATTGCCCGACTTTGGCAACTTTATAATCGACCGCCAGACAGGGGAAGAATTTGACCGTTACAAAGGGGTGGAACTGCTGATGCCCTATGCCAAAGGGGTAAGCGCCAAATCGCACGAATTCAACCAGCAGGGTGATGAAATTCACTCCGATTTCTACCGGTTAATGAAAATAGTTAAAGATTCAGGATACAGAGGTTGGGTTGGCATTGAATACGAAGGAAGCAAACTTTCGGAAAAAGAAGGCATTGTGGCAACAAAAAAATTGCTCGAAAAAGTTATTTCCCAACTGGGATAGGGCAAAAGCTGAAAAGATCAGGAAATTGCCTGTCAGACATTACCTCGTATAAGACCGTTCTGAAAATATTTATCAGAATGGTTTTTTTATTTACACCCTTTCCTTTTGGGTCACAGATAATCCACATTCCCGCCGTTCCATCTCCGGTTTTAATTGAATTTACATTGAATTTAATCTGTAGTTGGTCTGTCGCTGAACTGTTGTTTGTTCCCCGTAAACATATACTTTCAGGAACATTCAACCCTGCTGAGGTCGTCCATTCTGTTGTTATGCTTGCTGTAATAAAAATTTTGTATGACCTTGGATAAGTGTCAGGCAATCAAACCCAAAGGGATTGCATGTGTGCAGAAGATCAATTCAACATGTGTTGTGCGACTCCGGCCGGAGCCGGATATTCTTACAGCCACGGCATTTTTACTAACATCCGATTTCGCTGAGGTCGTTGTCATTGTTTTTTTGTTGGCTTTAATAACCCCTTTCTATGACCAAGGACGAGGCCCGGCCTATCAATCCCGGCGGGATTGCATGTGTGCAGAAGATCAATGCAGCACGGTTTACACAAATCCGGCCGGAGTCGAATAACCTTACGATACCAATATTTATATACACTTTCGACCTTTCCGGGGTCATGTGGCTTTATTCAAAACATATAGGACCGATTCGGAAAAAGAACAGGTTCCCTATCTTCTTTTTCTTTTGTTAAACGTACTTTTGGCTTTGCGCTTCACAAAATTGTTTCTGTTTAAACTGCTTGAACGGGTAATGTTGTTTTTGTTCATCCTTTTGTCGGGAATAGCCGAATAAATAACACCGATTGAAGCCTGCAAGGTTGCAGCAAGCGCATTTGTGGGCTCCATCCGGGGGGTATCGCCTGCAACATAGTTATAGTTGGGCACTCCATTAACCAGGTCGGAATGGATAACAGAAGCAGTGGCATCGAAGTATACATCAAAACGGTCCGACAGGCGGTAGGTTGCCCCCAGGCCGGCACCACCGGTGAGCCCAAAAGCTTTTGGCAAATCGCTGCTCTTGGTTCCCCGGGCATACAGGACGCCTACCTTATATATCTGTACACTGTTGACCGGATCGTGGAAGGTAAAGTCAGTACCTGTAAATGCAGCGCCTCCAAAATAGTTCATAAAAAAATTAAGGTCCCTGTTGAACGAATAGAAATACCACCGGGCGGTTCCCATAATTTTTAAAATATGGGTATCGTAAACCAGGGCTTCATGGGGATAGGGTTTTATTTCGCGCATTGGATTGTACCGTGATAAAAAAAAGTTGTACAACGGGGCCGAAGGCGTATACCCCGCATAATTATTGTATCCGAACTGGATTCCCATTTCAAAGGTCCTTGAGAAGGGGGCAATTACTTCCAGTTCAACCCCGGGTTTAAAGGAAGGAGTGAAATTCCGGCTTTCAGGATGTGAAGTAACCTCTGGCGGGGCTATTTCTTTTTTACCCACCTCCGATAAAAACATGCCGCTGTTGGTGCTCAGGCGGTACCTGATTACCTGGGCAGTTCCTGTTTCAAAAAGCAACAACAACAGGAACAACAGGGTTAGGTTGCGTTTCATGATTTAATATTAAGTTGGTGGCATGAAGATATTACTTTCTTTTACGAAAACCCAACCCTGAAGCAATATTTTACCGCCGTTGCTTTACCTCATCGGCGTTCACAACCCTGAACAACTTATCGGAACGCCGGAGTTTTACATCAACGGGCACTGAAATGTATTGCCCTTTGAGTCCTTCCTCCACTCCAACCATTGCTACCCTGATTTCATCAACAACTGTTTGCACCACTCCTGTTGTTGGCCCGGTAACAATGATTTCATCTCCTTTTTTAAGATTTTGTGTTTCGAGCTTAAACTCCGCCACTTTTATGTTTGTGAAATAGTTGGTGCACTTTCCGATGTAAATTTTACGTTTTGTTGCCCGCGATCCGTAATTGGCACTCCACTCTCCCAGCCGCTGCCCAAGGTAATAGCCGTCCCAGAACCCGCGGTTGAACACGGTAGAAAGCCGCTGGTTCCACCCGTTAATTTTTTCTTCGGTAAAAGTTCCCTCAAGGTAAGCTTCCACCGCCTGGTGGTAACATTCGACAGTAGTTTTTACATAATCGGCCGAGCGGGCGCGCCCCTCAATCTTAAGGACCGAAACACCGGCATCGAGGATTTTATTGAGAAAATGTATGGTTTTCAAATCTTTGGGCGACATGATGTACTCATTGTCAATCTCCAGTTCGGCGCCGGTTTCCTTGTCGGTAACCGTATAGGCACGGCGGCAGGTCTGCAGGCAGGACCCCCTGTTTGCAGAGGAGTTCATCTCGTGCAGGCTGAGGTAGCACTTCCCGCTGATGGCCATACACAGGGCACCATGCACAAACATTTCGAGCCTTACAAGCTGCCCTGAGGGGCCTTTCACCTGCTGCTCCCTTATCTGGTTGCTGATTTCACACACCCGCCCCAGGTTCATCTCACGGGCCAGCACCACCACATCGGCAAACTGGGCGTAAAATTTTACAGCTTCGAAATTGGTAATGTTCACCTGGGTTGAAATATGTACCTCCAGCCCTATGGAGCGGGCATACAGGATGACCGAAACATCGGCGGCAATAACGGCCGAAACACCAGCCTGTTTGGCGGCATCGAGCACCGAATGCATCTGAGCGGCTTCGGTATCGAAAATTTCAACATTCAGGGTAAGGTAGGTTTTTACTCCGTTAGCTGATGCAATTTCCACGATTTTCCTCAAATCATCGAGCGAAAAATTATTGGCCGAGCGCGATCGCATATTCAGATGTTCCACGCCAAAGTAAACCGACCCGGCTCCCCCCTGTATGGCTGCCATCAACGATTCGTACGAACCTACCGGCGCCATTATCTCAATATCCCTTTTATGCATTATTTTCTAAAACTTTTTCGGCCGCAAAGGTAAGTAATTTACAGAAGGTATAATACTCTTTTTTTAACTTTAGCATTTTAGCAATGATATGATTATTTTTATAAAAAAGATTGTGAATATGAGACTTACAATTGTGATAAAGAAAGGAGAATCAGGGTATCAGGTTGGTCAGCTGAAAGAATTTCCTGCAGTCTTTTCCCAGGGAAAAAAATTGAAAGAATTAAAGAAGAATATTAAAGATGCCCTGGAACTTTATTTTAAAGATTTGCGCGAGCAATATGATCCCATTGGAGAAATGATTGCTGAAGAAGAGTTGCATTTTGTTTGATTCCATGAAGCGCAGACAATTTATTAAATACCTGAATCAGCATAATTGTTAATTTATTAAACATGGTAAGAAACACGATAAGAATCTTAATGCCTCCAATGGCAGATGAACTGTAATTCCACGACATACTGAACAAGATGATTTTTTGAGTGAGTTAATATGTAAACAGCTGGATATTCCTGTACCCCCCAAAAAGTAATTCCTACGGCAAGCCTGTATTTTTTATTTCCCCTATATTTGCAGCAAAATTACAACGACAAGTCAATGAATAACCATAGAGTAAGGGTACGTTTTGCCCCGAGTCCTACCGGTCCGCTGCACATGGGTGGTGTGCGTACTGCGCTGTTTAATTACCTGTTTGCCAGGAAACACGGGGGTGATTTCATCCTCAGGATCGAAGATACCGACCAGAACCGGTTTGTTCCGGGTGCCGAGCAATACATTGCCGAAAGCCTGAAATGGTGCGGGCTTGATACGGTTGAAGACCCTGCAAAAGGAGGTAAATACGGTCCTTACCGGCAAAGCGAGCGTAAGCATTTGTACCGAAAATATGCCGATCAGCTTGTGGAATCGGGCTGGGCATACGTAGCTTTTGACACTCCTGAAGAGATTGAGCAGCTGCGAAAGGATGCCGAAGCGAAAGGAGAAACTTTTTCTTACGGAATCGGGACAAGGGAAAGCCTGAACAATTCACTGAAGTTATCAAAAGAGGAAGTTCAGCAGAAAACGGAGGATGGCGAGAGTTACGTTATCCGGTTTAAGATGCCTGAGAATGAAGATGTAACTGAAAACGATATCATCCGCGGGAGTGTAACTTTTAACACTACCAAAAGCCTCGACGACAAGGTGCTTTTCAAATCGGATGGCATGCCTACCTACCACCTTGCAAATGTGGTGGACGACCACCTGATGGAAATTACACACGTTATCCGCGGGGAAGAATGGCTGCCTTCGCTTCCGCTGCATGTACTGCTTTACCGTGCCTTTGGGTGGGAAGCTACAAAACCGCAGTTTGCGCACCTGCCCCTTATATTAAAACCAACAGGCAAAGGCAAGCTCAGCAAACGCGACGGTGACAAGATGGGATTTCCGGTGTTTCCGCTCGAATGGAAAGACCCCTCAACGGGTGAAACTTTCCGCGGCTACCGTGAAGACGGTTATTTCCCTGAGGCGTTCATTAACCTGCTGGCACTGCTTGGCTGGAATCCAGGCACCGAGCAGGAATTCTTTTCCATGGAACAACTGGCCGAAGCATTCAGCCTGGAGCGGGTAGTAAAATCGGGTTCGCGCTTTGATCCCGAAAAGGCAAAATGGTTCAACAAGCATTATTTCCAGCAAAAAACCGCAGGTGAGTTAGCTGAACTTTTTAAGCCAGTTTTGGCAGACAAGGGAATCGACGCCACTGACAGCAAGATCGAAAGGGTGGTTTCAGAGATCAAAGAGCGGTGTGAATTTGTGCCGGACCTCTGGGAACAGGGAAGATTCTTTTTTGAAGCGCCTGCCTCTTATGATGAGCAGGCAGTAAAAAAGCGCTGGAAAGCAGAAACTCCCGGGCAGCTAACCGAAATAAAGGATATGTTTGCGGCCGTTCAGAAATGGGAAGCTTCATCCATAAAAGAAAGCTTCTCAACCTTTATGAATGACAAAGGCTGGAGTTTCGGGGCCATCATGAATCCGTTGCGGCTCTGCCTGGTGGGTGGGAATATGGGACCTGACCTGTTCGTCATTTGCGAAATACTTGGAAAAGAAGAGACAGCGCAAAGAATAACAAAGGGAATTAAAGAAATAGGCTGAACCGGTTTCATAAGAAAGGGTTTGCAGCGAACATTTTGTTCAATAATTCGTTGTACTGTTATCCAGTTTTGGGTATAACAAAGTATTCTTTTGAAACCTGATAATCAGTATGAACAGCCTGCCTCGTAATGTGTGGATCCTCACAATTTCCCAGGCGCTTTTACTATCGGTGAGCTCACTTGTAGTATTTGCAGGCGGATTGGTGGGAAGCAGACTGGCTCCGCTCGAAAACCTGGCAACACTGCCTGTTGCCAGTATTGTAGTAGGAACCGCTGTTACAATTCCGCCGGTGACGCTGTTGATGAATACAATTGGCCGACGGAAATCGTTTTTTGTGATTGGCATATTTTCAGTTCTTGTGGCACTTCTGGCAGCATATGCCATCTCCATTTCCCACTTCTATCTGTTTTGTGTGAGCACTTTTTTGCTGGGCGCCATGTATTCATGCGTAATGCAGTTCAGGTTTGCGGCAATGGAAAGTGTTACCGAGACATTGATTCCCAAAGCGGCATCGATGGTTTTGGTGGGCGGTATTGCAGCAGCCTTTTTAGGGCCGGAAATTGCAATGCTGGGGAAAGATATCCTGAATGTGGAATTTGCAGGATCCTTTCTAATGCTGGCTTTCCTTTTTACTATTGGCCTTGTTGCTCTGTATTGGTTCAGGAATCCTGTGGTTCGGTATAACAACAAAGGAGATGATCAGCGTCCGTTAAAAATAATATTAAAACAGCGCCTTTTTTGGGTTGCCTTGCTGAGTGCAACAATCGGCTATGCCGTTATGAGTTTTATAATGACAGCCACCCCCGTGAGCATGCACGTAATGGACGGCCATTCACTGGGACACACCAAATGGGTAATTCAAAGCCATATTGTTGCCATGTTTTTGCCGTCGCTGGTTGCGGCATGGATTATAAAAAAGCTGGGAGTTCCAAAAATGATGATTCTTGGTCTGATTGCATATCTTTTATGCATAGCTATTGCCTTTGCCGGAAAACACCTTGGAAATTACTGGATTTCGCTTGTGCTTTTGGGTATCGGCTGGAACTTCCTGTTTATAGGGGCAACAACTTTACTCCCGTTCACCTACAAACCCAGTGAACGCTTTAAAGTACAAGCAGTGAACGATTTTGTAATATTTGGAACACAAGCCCTGGCATCGCTTTCTGCCGGGTGGTTCATTTTTGCTGTTGGCTGGGAAAACCTGTTACTGCTAACCCTGCCCTTTATAATTTTCCAGATGCTTGTAGTGTTCATCTGGAAAAAACCCGATTTTCGCCGGGAAAAGAGAAAAGTACAAATTCTGGATTAGCACACAGCTGCTGCTTTCTTTTAATAATTATTCCCGGTCAGTTTACTTCAACAGTTCCCATACAGGCATATAAGGCAGAGCATAATTACTCATACCTTAAACTTTCCACCGGATTCCTGACAGCCGCTTTCCAGCTCTGTCCGCTTACAGTAAGAAATGCAATTGCCATGGCCAGCAAGCCGGCAAGGACAAATATCCACCAGTTCATTGTTGTTTTATAGGCATAGCCTTCGAGCCAGCGCGACATGGCGTACCAGGCAAGAGGGCATGCCAGAACAAATGCAATAAATACCCATTTCAGAAAATCCCGGTTCAGCTGGGTTAATACATCGATGGATCGGGCTCCGTTAACTTTGCGGATACCAATTTCCTTAGTGCGCTGTTGCGTCGATAACAGCGACAATCCCAGCATTCCCATACAGCAGATAAACAGCGATATGATTGTGAATACAGCCAGCAGGCGCGCCTGAAATATCTCGGTCAGGTAAACACCCTGGTACATTGAGTCGATTGGCTGATAAGTAAACGGATAAGCAGGAAACAATTCATTCCAGACTTCTTCCATACTGGCAAGAGCTTCATCCCGCATCCCGGGTTTAAAAGCTACAACAAAATTTATAAGCCACAGCTTGTCGCGTTTAAACAGCACAAGTGGATTAACTGCTTTCTTCAGGCTAGAAAGATGAAAATCCTTTACGACACCTGTTAGTTTTCCGGCAGGAATTTCGATTCCCGGAGAGGTAAAGTTTAATTTGAAGCCTTTCCCAACAACCTGGGCAGGATCATTATACCCTAAAAAATGCATTGCTGTTTCGTTTATTATGTATTCACCGGAGCCTTCAGCATCAACATTATTCTCAGAGAAGTTGGTACCTCCTAGAAATTCCAGGTTGAAAATCCGGGCAAACGAGTAGTCACACGGAAAGACTCCGATGCGGCTGTCGTGTTGGTTATCCTGTAGAACCATGCCTTCCATTTCAAAGGGGAACATGTCGTTGGCCTCCCCCCCCGGTGGTTCCATCATGGCAGATACCGATTCAATAGAACTGTATTTCAACAGTTCAGCCTTAAACAACCCGAATTTTTGCTGGACATTGGCATGCACCGACTCAAAGCAGATGAGATTTTCACTTCCCGATCCCATAGAAGTGGAAAGGGCATAATTGGTTTGTCTTGTAATAATTAAAACCGCTATGATAAGCACAATGGCTAAAGTAAACTGGGCAACAATTATTCCTTTGCTCACAAAAATGCTTTTCACTTTAAAAATACTGTAACCTGTTGACGGTCTAAGTTTATTAAGCTGCTGCTTAAAGTAAGGCTGCATTCCGGCTACAAAACCCAAAATAAGAAACAACAAAAGCGAAACGATTATAAGCTGTAAGTTTCCAGAAAAAATGCTGATGTTAAAATTGGTACGAATGAGTGAATTTGCAGGAACTGCCAATATCCCTGTCAACACAACAGCAGCAGCAAGAACAGCAAGGCTTTCGAAAGCAAAATACCTGATATTTATAGATTCGCGGGCTCCCAGCACCCTGTTCATTGCAATATATCTGGAGTAGAATCCAGCCATTCCCAGATTTAATCCGGCATAATTACTCATTGAGATGAGCAACAAAATCAGTGCAGCAGCAATAAATACATAAAGATTGGCGATTGTGCCATTGGGCTCAATTTCTCTCAGTTTACCTGAGAATAGATGGATGTGGGTAAGTTTTTGAAGAAAGGCTCTGCTTTCGGGCTGTCCTTCGGCCTGCATACCGGTCTGTTGTAAGAAATCAGAATAATTTGCTGTAATATTATCCGGAGAAGCATTATCTGCCAGCAACAGGTAAACGTAGGCCCACCAGTCGATTTGCCCATCTACCGGTGTGGCAATCAAATCGGGATGGAAATGACTGTTATGTGGAAAATCTTTCATTATTCCCGTAACTGTAAAATCCATTTGTTCGCCATAAAACTGACCGGCGGGAACTGAAATGATTTCTCCGACAGGGTTTCCTTTTCCAAACACTTTGTTGGCAAACGATTGTGTAACAACTACTGATCCGGGGGCCTTCAATACGGTATTCTTATCTCCTGTTAAAAGTTCGGCCATGAACAGATCAAAAAAAGTGCTGTCGCATTCGAAAGCCTGGTTGACTGCATAATATTTCTGGTTATACAGCATTACACCTCCTCTTATGGGGGCGAGGCGCACATAATTTTCGATTTCAGGGAAATATTCAGCCAGTTGAGGTACCTGTTCGGAATTTGGAATGCGTGCAAAATGACTGTTTTCCAAAAACAGGGGATTTGTAACAGTCAGGCGGTAAATACGGTCGGTATCGGGATGAAATTTATCGTACGACAATTCGTTTTTTAGAAACAGGATAATAAAAAGCATACCACCAAGCCCCAGGGCAAGTCCCAGAATTTTGATAAAATTGAGAAGGATTCTTTTACGCAGGTTTCGTATTACCAACTTTAACACCATGATTCCAGCTGTTTTGAGTTTATTCGTATCTCAACTCCTCTACCGGGTTTTTAGATGCTGCTTTCCAGCTTTGCCAGCTTACTGTAACAAATGTGAGCATTACGATTATAAAGGCCGCTCCCACAAACACCCACCAGCTGATGTCTATCCGATATGCAAAATTCATCAGCCAGGTTTTCACGGCATACCAGGCTGCCGGGATTGCCAGCAGAAAAGCGATTGCCACCCATTTAAGAAAATCTTTGTTCAGCAGTATTATAATCTGAGCTATTGTTGCTCCATTCACTTTCCGTAAACTGATTTCCTTTTTTCGCTTGCCCAGGTAAAAAACAATCAATCCATACAATCCTATTGTAAGTATGAAAATTGATAATAATGTAAGCCACAAATAAAAGCTGCTGTAACGGTTTTCCGATTCATACTGCCGGTTGAACTGCTGATCGGCAAACACGAAATTCAATTCATCTTTTGTATAATGTTTTTCCCATACTGTGCGGAGCCGGCCGACGGATTCCCGGATATTATTTGTATTTACCCTGATTGCAAAATAGCCAAATTCCCGGGGATAGGAATTGTTCCAGACAATAGGATAAATAGGTTTTTGCAGTCCTTCGTTGTGAAAATCGGCTACCACTCCAATTATCTCGTAACGTAATGTGTCGTTTCCGCGGCGATAGATCCAGCGCCCAATTGCCTCCTCCGGATTCCGGAACCCCAACAGGTTAAGCGCCGTTTCGTTAACAATTACATCGTTGTAGTTTTGTTCCTGTGCCGGATTAAAATTTTCGCCTGCCAGCAGATTCAGCTTATAAGCATCGATGAAGCCATCATCTGCATTGTTTTCATAAAAGGTAACCCCGGGCAATACCCCTTTATCGGGGTTATGAAATTCAGCATGTCCTAATCCCGATGGTTCGACTCCAGGGACAAACAAGTTAAAGGTAACCGATTCGAAACCGGCAAAACTCAGAAGCTCATTTTTAAATGCCTGGTATTTTTGCCTTTTCTGCGGATCGGGATTTAACGATGCCGGCCCGGTACTTAATATCAACCCGTCGAGAGCTATTCCCAGATCTTTATTTTTCATATAACCGATTTGCCGGTAAACCATGACTGTACCGATCAGAAAAATTATTGACAAAGCCATTTGAACAACAACCAGCCCCTGCTTAAAATGTCCTGCCCCCGGTTTATTTTTATCGGCCAGCATCCCTGACTTAACCAAATCGAGTCCGTAATACAAGCTTGAAAACAAAACCCCTAATGCAACGATTCCAAATAATATTAAAACGACATATCCCATTGGTATTTGTGCCTCCTGGAGCGGGACATTAAACAGGCGCGTAAATGGTCCCAGAAATACTCTGTACATAATAAAGGAGACCCCAAGAGCCAGCAGGTTTATTATTATACTTTCGGCAAGCGACTGGTGCCAGATATGCAGGTTGGATGCTCCCACAAGTTTTCGCATCTTTATCTGATGGATCCGGGTTCCGGTATGTGCCGTCAGCAGGTTCACATAGTTTATCCAGGCGATTATAAGTGTAAAGACAGCAATGATTGCCAGGCTCACAAGCGATGAGAAATTGGTAACCGCTCCCATTTCCCCATCGATTCCTTTTATAAAATGCAGGTCTTTCAGAGGCTGCAATGAAAAAGATGCCTGCCGGTTGTCGTCGCTCAAAAATCCCATATAGGAACTTGTAAAGCCGTTTATTTTGGCAATGACATTTCCGGCAGATGCCCCCTCCTTAAGCCGGATATAATTCCACCAGCCTCCTCCTCTCCAGTTCCCCCGTGCCGGAACGGCGCCCATTTCGATCCAGGTTCTGTATGCAATGAAATATTTTGCAGTAAGATGGGTGTTCGAAGGCAGATCTTTAAATATTCCGGTAATTTCGATTGGCATTTCACCATTGACTTCCATAATTTTTCCAATCGGGTCGGTATCACGAAAAAGAGCCTTTGCTGCTGTTTCGGAGATAATGCCAGCACGGGGGCGCGAATAATCGGCCACCCCGGCAACCATTTCAAGAGGAAATACTTTTTCAAAATCTTCCGATACCCATAGCACGTCCTGGTTTGCATAATAGGTGTCTTCAAACAATACCTGGCACTTCTCGAAATAGGCCAGGCCGTTTGCCTCTACTTCAGGGATTTCTTCCTTAATGGCAAAAAAAAGGCCGCTGGGAGATTTTGCCCCATTGTACAAGGTTTCCCCCTGTTTGGTAACTTCCCAGTTGACACGGTAAACATTCTCCGACCTGGGGAAAAAGGAGTCGTATGAAAATTCAAATAAAATGTAATGTAAGGCAAAAAGAAAGGAGCTCAATCCCACGATTAACCCAATCAGGTTGATTGTACTAATGTTTCTGTATTTTAACAGGCTACGGAATGCAGTTACTAGTATTAATTTTATCATAAAGCAAAAAAAATAATGAATAGCGATTTGCACTGAATCTTTTCAGTCAAATATAGAAAACATCAAGCCACAGAAACAGTTTCGGGTTTTTCCACCATACCGTCAACAAGTCTGATTGTGCGGTTACCATAGCCTGCATTTTCTTTTGAATGGGTAACCTGGATAATTGTCATTCCCTCCTGATTCAGCTTTTTCAACAATTTCATTATCATTTCCCCCTGTTCCGAATGCAGGTTTCCGGTAGGCTCATCGGCAAGCAGCAATTTTGGTTTACCGGCAATGGCACGTGCAATGGCAACCAGTTGCTGCTGCCCACCTGAAAGCTGGCTGGGAAACAAATCTTTTTTGGCAACGATGCTGAACCGGTCGAGCAAATCGGCAACGACAGCCTTGCGTTCACTTGATTTTATGCCCCGGTAGATCAAAGGGGTTTCAATGTTTTCGTAGACGTTCAGTTCATCGATCAGGTGAAAAGCCTGGAAGATAAACCCGATGTGGCTTCGGTGGTACTGCACTTTTTGCTTTTCTTTAATTTGATGTGCAGGCTGATCGAAAAACAAATATTCACCGGCACTTGGCACATCGAGCAGTCCGATTATGTTCAGCAACGTTGATTTGCCGGCACCACTAGGCCCCATGATAGTAATAAACTCACCCTGACTTACTTCAAGGTTTATGCCCTTCAAGACAAAAGTCCGCTGGAAGCGGGAATCGTAATACTTGTCGATGTTTATTAATTGGATCATATAATAAATTTATTTATTCGTAACGCATCGCCTCAATCGTTTTAAGAATAGCAGTATGGGTTGTAAGATAGTTTTTAACCATAATGATAACCGTTTATGAAAAAGATTTGTGTTCTCTGGTTTTGTTTAAATAACAATTTATTAGATTTACTCATACCGTAATGCCTCCACAGGATTTCTGGTTGCTGCTTTCCAGCTTTGCCAGCTAAGGGTGAGAATAATTATTACCAGGGCTAGCATACCTGCCAGTGCAAAGATCCACCAGTCCAATGTAGTTCTGTATGCAAAACCGGCAATCCATCTGTTCATGGTATACCAGGACACGGGTGTTGCCAACAGAAAGGCAATAAAAATCCAGATTAAAATATTCCGGTTCAACATCGCCAGGATTTCTACAGTCATGGCTCCATTCACCTTGCGGATACCAATTTCCTTTATGCGGCTCAGCGACACAAGGTAAATCTGCCCCAGGATTCCCATACATGTCAGTACAATAGCCACGATGGAAAAAAAGGTAATCGATTTTGCAAGCCTCTCCTCCTTTTCATACATCATTTGAAACTGGTTATCATAAAAAGAGAAATTCATCGTTTCATCGGGAATTACCTTTGCCCAGGTATCTCGCAGTTGTTCCAGATGCTGTCCCGTTAATCCCGGTGCCAGTCGGACTGACAATACGTTGTACTGTCCATTCTGCGAATCATAAAGAAGAGCTGTTGGCGAAATTTTTTGATGCAATGATTTTACGTGCACGTTTTTGATTACACCTACAACTTCATATCCTCCCTCGCGGCCGTTATTGAATTTTCTGTTTTCAAGATTATCCCAGCCAAACTGATTAAAAGCCTCCTCATTAATTAAACAGGCTTTACCCAAGTCGCTTTTCATTAGGAGCCTGCCTTTTAATAATTCAATATCCATGGTCTGCAAGAAATTTTCGTCCATGTAAATGCAATCCAACATAAAACTGTGTTCTCCCGAATTGCTGCCCATGCTGTTGTTAATCATACCCGGAGTACCAAAGCTCAATGTACTGTTTTTAACAAATGGGAATTTTTCAATTTCCTTCTTAAGGGTTATCAGGTTCGGATTATTAAAAGGAAGATCAATTCTAACCAGCAATTCCTTATCAAAACCTAAATCATAATTCCTGACATAGCCCAGCTGCTTAAAAATTATCAGCAAAACAGATATAAGGGCAATCGAAACAGTTATTTGAAAAGTTAACATGGCTTGTTTACCCAAATTCCTTCCGCTTTTTTTCCTTAGTCCTGAAAGGAATTCTGTAACATTAAAACGCGAGAGCAAATATACAGAAGCCAGGCTGTTGGCTATAATCACTGCAATTATAACAGCAAGAAATACAGGGATCAGCTTTACCACCCCTGGCTGAAACAGATGGAGCTGTTTACCAAACAACATTCCTGAATATGGCAACAGTAAAAAGACTAACAGCAGAGATATTGCAACTGAAAGCAATACACCAATAGTTACCTCGGTGATGAGACTGGAAAACAGATGTCGGTTTCCGGCTCCAACAGCTTTATTTATTCCGGTAACTTTGAGCCTGGAATACTGGATGGAAAGAATATAATTAAAGTAATTAATGCATGAAAGCACAAGAATCAGTAAAGCGATGAAAAGAAATATTGTAAGCATCCTACTGTTTCCCCTGTAATGCATGTCCTCAGTATTAAGTTGGGACAGGTAAATATCGGCCAGGTTCTGAAAGGCAAATGTATTATTGGCTGGAATGGTGGCATTCAGGCTTTGGGTTAAACCCTCAATATCGGTACCATCGCGCACGAGCAGGTAATGATTTGTAAGGTATTTACACACTCCGTTGTTACACGACTGAAAAATCCGGAAGTCCTCATTGTCGCTGTTCAGCAGTATTTCAGCCCTAAACGATGAATTCCGAGGCAAATCTTTCATTATAGCAGTAATCGTTGCACTGAACATCTGATGAATGTTAATTTTCCGGCCCAATGCGCTTTCATTTCCAAATAGTCTGTGGGCAACCGATTCGGTAATTATCGCCGATTGATTACCTTCAAATGGTAACACTCCCATCATTTGTATCACCTCAGGTTCAAATACAGGGAAAAAGGAATTATTTGTACTAATAAGGTTACTGATGCGGATGCTGGCGTTTGATTGTTCATCTTTTACTGTAAACTCCATTCTGTTAAAATAACCCATCGGGCAGGCTTGCTTAATTTCAGGATAGTCTGCGGCCAGCGTGGAATACAGCGCGTAATCAATATGGTATGAATCATCAGCCTTATCGTACAGCCTGTATATTTGATTGTAACGGGAAAAATCTTTATTAACGCTTTTCTCCGAATGATAATAGAGCCCAATGAGAAAACAGGCTGCAAAACCCATTGAAAACCCTCCAATGATGAGAAATGAATAAACTTTATTTTTTATTATATTTCGAATTACAAGTTTTGCATTAAAAAGTATCATAGCTTTCCGTTTTAAAAATCCCCAGCAACCGCAGAAGCAATAAAATTACGAGATCCATCTACAACAAGCTTTTTCCCATTCGGATTTACATTTCCAAAATATTTTTTAGCTGCCGATATGTTTATAATCACCTCATTTTTACCAGACTCATTTTCGGAATTGCCTTCAAACGGGATTGTAAACTGAGAATCATCCCCGTTAAATTTATTGCAACTTAATTCGAAAGCAACATACCTGAAATTAATTAAACATATTGTAATCCCAAATGCAAGGCCCAGAGTATTTTTAATCGATAGAAGTTTATTCTTTTTTATATTCCGGTAAGCCGAATTAATACTGATTTTATTCATCTGGAATATTTTTAGGTTAATCATACCTCAACGGATCACTCACATATTTACTTTTCTCAATTATAGTGCCTTTATGACAATTTATTAACCATCAGTGCCTTGTGCAGAAACAAGGATTTAATATTGTCAATTTTTTTGACAGAGATGTATAATAATTTGTCACTCCTATTTAAGTGCTGCCATTAGGGGATTTTGTCGGTTTAAAACCTCAGAACTTGCTTTCTCTCTTCAAACCGGAGAGCATCAACAGAAATACTTGTAGCATCCTCCATCTTAACCAACTAACGGTTGGGAAGCCAATTTCCAGCGCCAGTAAATCATCAGGGGCAAACATGCAACAACCAGGTTCTGTTTTGTGTACAGGTATGGTTTCATCTGAAATGGAGCCCTGTTCAATCATACCACAACGCCTCCACCGAATTCCCCGCAGCCGCACACCAATTCCGTCCGCTTACTGCCGGCAATGTGTTTATCAATACCAGCAAACCGGCCAGGGCAAATATCCACCAGCTGAGCTCGGGTCCATGCAAAGTTTCCGGGTCATTTATTCATCCCGTACTACACGATTGGGGGTGGCTATGACAGAAGACATATCATAACCACCCCCAACCAGATTTATAAGAATTCCAGAAACTTATTCCTTATTTCAGAAAAGTCAGGGGTCGAGAAAAAAGTATGCATCTCAAATGTCCTGCTTTCTGAACTATTTTTAAGATCTGTCTAATCTATTCGTTTGAAGAAGCATACAGTCCCATTACTGTACCAATAAAGCCACCTGCTTTTTCGGTACTCAAATAAGTGGCATCGATTCCATCCAGAAGTGTTTCCCATTCACCATTCGTATTGGCTTCAAAACTGAATTCACCATCCTTCATCGACGTTCTCAAAAGAATTTCACCGTTGTAATTGGCGGATATATCTTTTTTAGCCAATATTACTTTTTCAACCGTGCCGTCAAAATTGTCGCCCGACATATTGCGCTGGATGCTTGGATCTTCTTTTGCTCTTTGGACTACTACATGGGTTTTTCCATCTATTTGGGTAACACCTAAAGTCAGATGGTAAGCTTCGTTTTGAAAAAATACCAGCCCAGCCAATTCTTGCTCGGTTGTTGGAGTAAACACAAGTTTTGTTTCCAGGCTCATATTATGATGTTGCTGGCGACGTCCTACAAAAGATGGTTGTTTGAGCTCTCTGATATTGACATCTCTAAGTTTTAATGTGATACCAGGTTTTCCTTCCTCCAGGGTATACCATTTCTCACGCATTGTTCTTAAGAATATCCAATCGAAAGCAAGTTCGCCGCCGTTGAAATTTTCGGTCCATGAAAAACTGCCGTTCCCCATTACAGGTTTGTCGCCTGGTAATTTATTTTCCAAATTGGGTTTATCAAGGATTAAAGGCACTGTTTCATCTTTTGGCAGGATTTCGGGCCAATCCTTATCCCAGGTAAACGGCAATATAAATGTTTCTCTGCCAATGTTGTATTCATTTTTAGCGGTATAAGGCCGGCAACCCAGAAACACAGCATACCAGTCGCCCGTACTTGTTTGTACATAATCAGCATGACCCACGTTGGTAACAGGGAAATCCCTGTCGGCAGGTAAATGACGTTGTGTTAAGAGTGGATTGTCGGGATTGGTTTCATATGGACCCCAAATGTCCTTGCTGCGGAAAATCACCTGCGAATGGTTGATCGATGTTCCACCTTCGGCCGTTGTCAAGTAGTAATAGCCGTGAACTTTGAAGATATGAGGAGCCTCGATCCATATGGGTTTGTCGGCCAGATTGTGCCCACCATCACGAATCATCTTGCGGGGACCAACCATTTTATTGTTTTTCCAATCAAACTCCTGAATCCAGGTTGCTTTATGTCCCTGGTACAATGATCCTCCTTCAGGATCCTGGTTATTGGTAAGGTATGCCCTGCCATCGTCATCAAAGAATATTGAAGGGTCGATATCGGGCACCTCTGGCAACCAAATTGGATCGCTCCATGGTCCGGCCGGGTCTTTGGCTGTAACTACAAAATTGCCACCACCCCTTACAAAAGTTGTAACCATGTAAAAGGTGTCGTTATGTGGATTGTATGAAATAGCCGGTGCAAAAATTCCAGCCGATACCGGCAAACTATCATTATTAAATTGAGAAGGACGGTCCAGTACATGGCCTATTTGGGTCCAGTTAACCAAATCGGTACTGTGAAAGACCGGAATTCCAGGGAAGAATGAGAAAGTCGATGTAACTATATAATAATCGTCCCCTTTTTGACAAATGGACGGATCGGGGTAAAATCCCGGAAGAATAGGATTGTAGAATTGTCCCTGATCAAGGGAATGCTGATCATAATAAGGGTCGCTTCCTGTATATTCTACATATTCAAAATATGCTTCTCCCTGATTCACTTTAACAGATGAATTATTGTTACAGGAAAAAAGAAAAACGGCACCAATAATTAATAAATACTTTTTCATAATTTTATATGTTAACTTTGTAATTTCATTTAGAATTTCAATTAAGCAAGATCATAATACCGTCTACACAAATTTTTAGTTCTCAAAGAAAACACAAATCAGGTAAATATCATAGAAAAAAGACATGAATGAGAAAGAAAGCGGAATCAGAAATTGTTTTAATTGATTCTTCGATCTTCCTTAACCCAGAATCCTGGAGACAGCGAACCAGGGAAGAAGGTCTGGCATCTTGAATTTCCTTGCTGTTGTGTTCTGCTGATTTCAGCTGTTGCTCAGGTGCCTGCACATCGGTTTTCACTTTGTTCCAGTCACACGACATTGGAAAAGCCAATATCATTCATGGCTTCCAACGGGTTCCTCGTTGCTGCATTCCAGCTTTGTCCGATGATATTACCTTTAAGAATGGGATAATTTTTATGATTTTATTCGCAAATTTTTCAAAACATTATATATTGCACATTTTAAAGTGTTTTGTAATTTTAGTAAATAATCGGATATTATTAAAGAGATTAAAAAATGAAAAATCTGAATCGTGTTTCTTCCTTCTGGATATTGATTGCCTTTTTTATGGTGTTCACCTCATGCATACAGCAAACCGAACAGCTGGCAGATGTGCCGTATGGCACCTACGGCCATGAGTACGAGCTTCCTGATGTGCCGGGAATAATTTATTATGTTTCTCCCGATGGCGATTCCGCTTCTGATGGACGTAAACTGGAAAGTCCAACTACCATTGGCGAAGCATTCAAAAAGGTGGTAACCGGTGATGCCATTATTATGCGCGGGGGTATTTACCGTACTGGCGACATTACTTTCAATCAAGGCATTACCATTCAACCATATCTTAATGAAAAACCTGTGATGAATGGCACTCTGGTTGCCGATAACTGGGAAAAAGTGTCGGATAATTTATGGGTCACTGAATGGGAATATCTTTTCCCGGGAGGGCCCGAAGAATGGTGGAACCGCAGATCAAACGAACGTTTTACCCCGTTACACAGGTTTAACAACGATGCCGTCTTTATTGATGGCCGGTTTCTGCAGTCGGCAGGAAATACTGAGGAGGTAGATGAAGGTACTTTTTATGTTGATTACAACGAAAACAAAATATACATTGGCACTAATCCTGAAGGACGCTTTGTTGAAATTACCGCTTTCAGAAAAGCACTTTACCGCACCCTGGTGGCAGAACATGGCAAGGAACCCGACAAGAAAGGCCCTGTAATAAAAGGAATAACTTTCACCCAATACCCCGATACAATGGTACATATCGGCGCGAACGTTCTTGCTATTGACCAACATGGAAAAGATATAGTAGGTACAGTTTTCGAAAATTGCACCTTTTCGAATTGTTTCAGGATAGCAATGTTTGCCACCAGTGACAGCCTTGTAATGCGTAATTGTTCTGTTGTAAACACCAATACCGAAGGTATATATGTTGTGGCTTCAAACGATGTTTTGTTGGAGAGAAATATAATCGAAAATAACAATATTGAAAAATGGACAGGATTTTATCCTGCAGCGGTAAAGATTTTTAACCAAAGTCACAGGGCTATCGTTCGCGATAATCTGGTGCAGAACCATCCGAATTCAAACGGAGTTTGGTGGGACGTAGGTAACAAGGATGGCGTGTTTATAAGAAACCATTCCGAAAATATTGATCAGAGTGCTTTGTTCTTCGAAATTTCGGATGGGCTAATCGTTGCAGGCAATACTTTTGTGAACTGCGATCAGAGTATATTTTCATTAAACGCAAAAGATATGAAGGTATATAACAACACCTTTGTGAACAGCAGGGTAAATATCAGGCGCGACAACCGTGGCGATCAGCTTGGTACTTTTGGATGGCATGTTACAACCGGACCTGGAGTTGAAGAACGAGAAGGACATGAGTTTGTTAACAACCTGCTTTACATGACAAGTGAAAAAAACACACCGATGCTGCAAACCGGTCAGCCGGCTACCCTTTGTGAGAGGCTTCCAAATCCACACCTGAAGGTACTCGACAACAACCTTTATATAAGGGATGTAAATACAGAAAACGAGAAAGCAGCCATGATTCAATGGGGGCCACATCCAAACGATGAATGCCAGATCAATATCTCTTCTCCTGAAGAGCTTAATGCCCTGCACTCAGAATTTTCAGCTCACAGCAAGTATTTGGAAAATACAGAAGGGAAACTTTTTGCTGACATGGCCAACAACAATTATAAACTTAGCAGTGAATATATAAACCAGGTGGATGGGAAAGAAATTCCGGCTAATATTCTGGAATATTTAGGCCTGGATGCTAAAACCAAACCATTTATTGGAGCGGTCGCACCGTAATGTTCCATAAGATAAATAGAAAAAGCCTGAATCGTCGTTATTGGTGTTCAGGCTTTTTTTTTGTTCGTATATTTTTATAAAAAAAGCACTTTTGCATCTTTCCAAAGGAAAGATCCTGGTTTAGTTGCTTCCCGGCGCCTTACCGGGTTCGCCGTTGCTGCCCGCAATTGCTGCATTCACGGTAAATTGGGACAACCATTATATTTAAATTGTTAGCGTTTAGTTTTTAGATGGACTTTATTTTTCTTTCCGCAATCAATTAATTACCACATTTTTACACCTCTCACTACTGGTATCGAAACGCTTCCACAAGGTTCCTCGTTGCCGCTTTCGAGCTTTGCCAGCTAATTGTGAGCTACGCAATTCCCTTATTCATACCTTAACGATCTGACCGGATTCATCATGGCTGCCTTAACGGCCTCATAACTGCTGGCAATTAGGGCTATCAGGAGCGACATTCCAATAATGGCCATGAATTCCCATGAATTCATCTGGTATTTATAGATTCCGGGAGTAGTTTTTGTTAGCAGGTACGGAATTGGAAAAACAAACAGATTTGCTATAAGCAGCAAAAAAAACAATTCTTTAACTACCAGCACAACAATATCTGTTGATTTGGCTCCCTGCACCCTCCTGATGCCAATCTCCTTGACCCTGTTACGGGTTGTATGAGCAACCATACCAAATAAACCAACTGCAGCAATTATAATCGCCAGTACAGTAAAAAAGGCAGACGTGCGGCCCACACTAATCCATATGTCTACATCATCACGGTTGGCACGTTCATCAAAGTGATTAATTGTAAAAATAGTGTTCATGAAATTTCCCCGAAGCAGATTGTCGAGCTCAGCAGATGCCTGCTGATTATCTGTTCCCGAAAGTATAAATGTGAGTTCACATCCCTCCGACAACTCACCCTTGTGCAACTTCATTACATAGGGCTGAATATCCCACATCACCGAATTGATGTGAAAATCCTTCAGAACGCCAATCACCTGAAACCATTCTCCTCCAATTTTCAGCCTGTTTCCTACAGGTGAATCCCATCCGAAAGCCCTGGCACCTGCCTGGTTGATAACACAGGCGTTCATATCCGATTGCCGGTCCTTTGAAAAAAACCTTCCCTGATCCAACTGCAGGCCATAGGTAGATAAGTATTCAGGACTTACTTCATTGTAGCTGAAATTTATCCATTCATCAGCTGAAGCACCTTCTTTCTCTACTTTACGGGCCCAGTTTGAATGAAATGGGGTGGTTCGTGATACCGCCATATCTTCCACACCGGGAATTCTCAGAGCCAGTTCTCTTAACTCCTCAAATTTCCGTTCACTTTTATTCCATGGTATTGAGGCGTGAAACAACCGTGTCTTGTCAAAACCAAGGTTCTTGTCTTTCAAATACTGCGTCTGTCGGAATGTCCAAACTGTAGATGCAAGCAAAACAACAGTGATAACAAACTGTGCAGTAACAAGAAATTTCAAACCTGAAATTCTACCTTTTGTCAAAGGGTTATTACCCTTTAGAACAGTGACCGGTTTAAATCGCGACAGATGAAAAGCAGGATAAATTCCCGATACAATTCCAGTAATCAAAGTCGATCCCACAACAGTTATAAAAAACAGCGGGTTACTAAAGAAATCGAAGGTTAGGGTACGCTGTACCACATTATTAAAATAAGGAAGCATCAATCTTGCCAGCATCAGTGCAAACACAAGTGAAACAAATGCAAGGATGACTGACTCGGCGAGAAACTGTTTTTGCAGCGACCCGATTCCTCCTCCGCTTACCTTGCGTATTCCAATCTCTTTTGCCCTTGAAACTGAAAAGGCGGTGGTAAGATTTGCAAAATTTATACTGGCCAGAATCAGGATCAGTACACCGATGATTGAATAGAAGAAAATTACAACTATAAAATCTTTTATATTATTTGGATTTAAATGTAGCTCATTCATCGGCTTCAGGTAAACGAAGAACGGATTTGTCTCTACGTGCTCATCGAGCAGGTTTTTAATACGGTTGTTGAACTGATGGTAATCGACACCCTCACGAAGCAAAACATAAGTGCGGAAACTTTGATCATCCCAAACGGTAAAATCCCAGCTGCTCTTAGAGGAGATGGATAAAAAATAGGAAGGGGTAATGTGGGAGTTTTCGGGAATATCCTTCATAACACCAGTAACCCGGTATTCAATGTTCTTATCATCTTTAACCGGTTTCCCCATTGGATCTTCATCTGGAAAATACTTATCAGCAAGAGATTTTGACAGTACAACAGAATTAGGTTCAACCAGTGCTGTTCGTATATCTCCTGTCAGCAGCTCAAATGAAAAAATCTCAAAAATTTCATTGGGAGCAACATAACCCTGTTCTTCATAATACGTCCTCTCGGTTGAGGTAGAAAGATATCCATCCCATACTTCACGCATAACGATTGCCTTTTCCACGTCAGGATAATTCTCACTCAAGTAATGAGCCATGGCAGGAGGAGTCTGGTTGTAGGTAAAATCCCTGGCATCTTTCCAGTCGAGCTGGACCCGGTAGATCCGGTCGAAGTTTACATTAAACTTATCCCAGTTCCTTTCATACTGAACATACCGGAATATCAACAGAAAAGTTGCCAGTCCCACCGACAGACAAAGGATCTGGATAACTGAAAGCAGCCTGTTCCTACGAAGATTTCTCCAGGCTATTCGTAAAAAATGTTTGAACATGATCTTTATTTTTATTGGCGTTATAATTTCAAATCCAGGATCGACTGTTCGTCTTATTATTCATACCTCAGTGCCTCCATCACGCTTTCTTATTTTGTTATTCATATCGGAGCGCCTCCACCGGGTTTCTCGTTGCCGCCCGCCAGCTTTGCCAGCTTACCGTCAGCAGTGCAATTCCCAGTGCCAGCAAACCGGCCAGGGCAAAAATCCACCAGCTTAAACTGGTTTTGTAGGCGAAGTTCTCAAGCCATCTATTCATGGCGTAATACGCAATGGGTGTGGCAATGACAAAGGCAATGGCCACCCATTTTAAAAAGTCTTTATTGAGCATCGTCAGTATTTCAGAAATTTTGGCACCATTTATTTTACGAATTCCGATTTCCTTCATCCGTTTGCTGGTGTCGTAATAAGAAAAACCAAATAATGCCAAACAGGAAATCATCATTGAAATCACCATAAATCCATAAAATATTTTGCCAAACTGAAAATCGCTATTGTACTGACTATAATAGAATTCATTTAAATAGAAATATTCAAATGAGGATTGGGGGAAGAACATATCAAATTTTGTTTTAATAAATTCACGTATTTCAGCATGATTAGCTGAATTGTACTTAACAGAGAGATACCCTACATTCGGTGCTAAGCTAATAAGCATTGGAGGTACTTTTGATTTAAATCCTAACTGATGAAAATCTTTGAAAACACCCACAATTTTTGTTTTAATGCCAGCCGCATCTATTGAATCGTTTAAGCACTGTTCTGTTGTTTCATATTTAAGAGATTGTACGGCCGATTCGTTAATCATTACCGCCCCAAACATATTCTTATCAAGTTCTTCTGAAAATCTGCGTCCATGAGTCAGAGTAACATTATACTCATCGAAAAAATTATAATCGACACCTAACATGAACATTTCTGGAGGGGTATTCAGTTTCCTGTTTAATCGATTTACAGGCATCGAAAAATTGGTTTCCTGACCTACAATTTGTGTTGATGAAGTAAAACTTTCAATATTCTTGTGTTTGTTTAATTCAGATTTAAAAGCATCAATTTTATTCGCAGCTTCCTTATCATTCGGATCAAGAGGTACACTTTGCACTACAATAGTATTTTCAATATTAATACCTAAATCTTTATTTTTTATATACTTAAATTGTTTAACTAAGATCAAGGAGCCAATAATCAGGATAATAAATACAACGAATTGAAAAACAACAAGGACTTTTCTAAAAGATGCTTTACCTGATTTTAAGCTCTTCGGTGAAATTATCCGGAAAGTATCAACTGATGCTATTATTATTGAAGGGTAGGTATTGATTAATATTGAAAAAACACCAAAGGTAAGGAATAGAATTCCCATAAAAAGGAGGTTGTTTTTAATGGTTTGAGCAATTGAAATTTCTATTATTTGATTCAGCCCTTTTTCTGCCAATAATATAATTATCATCGCCAGGCCAAAGCTTATCAAATACACAACCAGACCATCTATTATAAACTGACTAATAAAATGATTTTTTTTGCAGCCAATAATTTTTCTGATGCTTACTTCTTTTAACTTATTAAATATCATTGAAGTTGATAAGTTTAAGTAGCTTAACCAGGCAATAACCATAATTACAGTTGCCAGCAATGATAAAAACCAAATCTTTGAAACATCTCCGTTCTTTTCAGCCTCTAAAAGCAAATTAGAATGAAGATGAATCTTTTCTAAAGGCTGTAAAAAAAGTTCTTCCTTTTCGTTGTTATCAGCAAGCCCAGGCTTATGTTTACTTATAAAATCAGGGAGTTTTTTAGCAAAGGTTTTATAATCAGAATTTGGGTTCAACAGTATGTATGTGTAGGCCTGTTGCCAGGGATGATCCCACTTTCGTTGTTCATAATCATGCGAATTTTGTTCAACGGAAACATACGACACAAGCAAATCGCACTTAAGATGTGAGTTAGCAGGCAGGTCGTTAAATACTCCTGTAATTGCAACGGTCTGCTGGTTATTAATAGTGATAATTTTATCCAATGGATTTCCATCAGCAAAGTAATTTTCGGCAACCGATTTCGAAATAAGAGCTGTATTTATGTTTCTTAATTGATCTTTGGTATCGCCCGATTTCATTGTTAAAGTGAATACTGAAAACAAGGTAGAATCGGCATAAAAGACATTTGAAAGATTAAAACGCTCATTTCCGTATTGTATGTTTGCTTCTTTATTATAACCACGTTCATAAGGGCGAATCCGGCAAAAATTCAAAACTTCGGGAAATTCTTCTTTAAGAGCAGGACCATATGCGGAAAAGGTTTTTGCATTTTGCGATTCAAGTATATTCTCTTTGTAAATATTATTAGCTACACGATAAATATTATTACTTTGTAAATGGAACTTATCGTAGCTCAGTTCCTCATTTACGAATAACGAAATTAAAATACATACCACTAAACCTGCCGTAATTCCAATAATGGTAATTGCAAAACCAATTGGGTTTTTACTAATATTCCGGTATGTTGATTTTAAATAGATTCTTATCATGGTATCCGTTTTTATTCATACCTAAGTGCCTCCACCGGGTTACGGTTTGCAGTACGTGTGTAGTTAATGGCAGCAATAAAAGCTACAAGCAATAATATAAACAGGCTGCATCCAACGAAAATCTCCCAGTGAAGCGGGACTTTGATGGCGAAATTCTGCATCCATTTACCTGCTGAAAACCAGGCTCCAATCAATCCCAAAAATAACGCCGGGATAGCAATATATTCGAGGTCGAGTATAAATACACCAAGTATATCAGGCAGGTTGGCCCCGCTTATCCGGCGAATGGCCAGCTCCTTACGGCGCCGGGCTGCTTCGTTCGAGGTATAGCCCAACAGTCCGATGACAGTAATTAACAGAATGATGATATTACCCGCCATCATTGCGTTGCGAAACCCTTGTGCTGATCGATAATTTGCTTTTTGTTCCATTTCCAGGCTTTTTACCACAGCATCCTGGTAGGGCAAAAACTGATTAAAATTATCTGTAAGTTTTTTCAACATACCGGCTTCTGCAGATTCGCTGGTTTTAATCAATACATAAAACAGGAACGATGAACGTTCGGCTCTTACCTGCTCAAACTTTTCAGCCGGATAATAATAGAAAACCGATGGACGAAGATCGGGCTCGGTAATGTTGTTCACAATAAAATCTGGGAAAACACCCCGGATAGTCGATATACCATGTTCGCTGATTTCTATCTGTTCGCCTACTACGTTATTCCATCCGTTGAATACTTTCAGTTTCTCAGCTCCTTTTTTACTGATAAGAAGGTCGTTAACCACAGAATTCTGTCGCGAAAAACCTTCTCCTTCTGTAACAGGAATATCAAGTATCGCCAAATAATTTTCGTCAATAAAATAGAAATCGGCAACGTTAAACAATTCTTTTTCCCTGCCTTCTGAAAAAATATTATTGCCCGATGCTCCTTCGAATGGTAAACTGAATCCTAAACCTACTTTTTCAATTCCGGGTAGTGCCCGCAACTCATTTAGTAAAGTTGCAATTTTGCCGGCTTCCATTCCGCCGGTTTCACCAAAATAAATACCTTCGGTCCGGTAACCATGGTCGGCAGTTATAAGGCTGTTGTATTGCATGCTTACTACCACCAGCATGGTCAGGATAAATGAAGCGCCGGCAAACTGGAACGAAAGCAATACCAATTTCCACTTGTTCTTTTTTTGCTGATAATTACGAAAAGCAGTTGCCACAGGGATTCGCGAGAAAAACCTGCCAGGAATGTAACTGGTTAGTACCACAAGCAATACCACAAGAAAAAACAGCGGCCATATAACCTGAGGATTTACTACCGAAATAAGTTTATGCCCTACCTGTGCTTCGGCAAGAGGTTTAATAATCCAAATGAGAAAAAGCGCACCAATCAGTGAGATCAGAAATAAAATAAAGGTTTCCGAAAAAATTAATTGCCGGAGGTCCCGGGCTTCGGCACCGAGGGTTTTATGAATGGCCGAACTTTTGGCCCGTTTGATAAGGGAGCTTAGCGTTAACAGGATATAATTCATAAACGATACAAAAAGAACTGCAAATGCAATTGTTGAAAGTATCAGTATCATATCTTTTGCACCGTCGGAATATATTTTTTTTATGGGTTTGAAAGAATATTTCAGGACCATTCCTCCCTGTTGCTTTTCCATTTCCTCAATATCCTGGTGTTTTACCTGCATTTGGCGCACAGCAGGTTCCAGGCTTTCGGGGTTTACTCCAGGAGCCAGTTTTACTGCGGCATAATAGCGGTCGTTACCTATCCAGTTTTCAGAGCCATCCCAGGAGAAAAACTGGTTGGTGGAAACCATTGAAATAAGTATATCGTATTGGTAGTTTGTATTCTCAGGCAATTCTTCAAAAACTCCTGCAATAGTCAATTTTCTGCCGGGGTATTTTTTTAGTTCTATTATCTTTCCGGCAACATCGCCTCCAATATCTTTTGCCACTTTCCTGGAAACCATACAAGTCATCGGGCTTTTAAGAATCTCTTTTGGATTTCCGCTGATTATAGGTACCGGAAGCACATCGAATAGATATTCATCGGCCAGTGAAAAACGCGCCTCGTAACTTTTTTTGTCTTCGGTATAAAAAACAGACGATCCGATACTGTTCAGCCGTGTTGCTGCCTCAATACCCGGCACCTCGGCTTTTAAGCCCGGAGCGATAGCACCGCTTACCCTTGGATAACTGTCCATCCTGTCCGACGATTTGTCCATTCTGAAATTCTCGTATACCAAATAAATGCGGTTTGCATCGGGGTAAAAGCTGTCGAAACTATAGTAATAAAATACTTCCGATAAAAGCAAAATACCGAATGCCAGTCCGGCAATCAGCGATATAATCCGCGGAACAGTGTGTTCGCCTTTTTGGAATAGGCGTCGAAATGTTGGTTTAATTAAATTTGTCATTGTTTTCATGGTTTTCTGTAATAATCATAATAGGATTCATTTAATCAATTTATTCAAGGTTCAGGCATTTTATAATACCTCACTACCTCCATCACCTTCGGTTTAATTTCTTCACTCATATCGGAGGGCCTCCACAGGGTTTCTCGTTGCTGCCCGCCAGCTTTGCCAACTCACAGTTAACAATGCAATTCCCAGTGCCAGCAAACCGGCCAGTGCAAAAATTGTCCAGGTAAGGTTGGTTTTATAAGCAAAATTTTCAAGCCATTTACTTGTTGCATACCAGGCTACAGGTGCAGCTATAAAAAACGCAACCAACACCCATTGTACAAAATTCATAATCAAAAGATTAATAATTTGTGTGATCTGCGCCCCGTTTACTTTACGCACTCCTATCTCCTTTATTCGATTTTGAGCGGTATAGCTTGCCAGGGCAAATATTCCGAGCGATGAAATAAGTATTGCGAAAATGGCAAAGTAGCCAACAATTTTGGCCGTACGTTCTTCTTTTTGGTAGGCAGCATTTAATGCATCATCAATGAACTCCAGAACTAGTGGATCTGACGGAGATATCTCTTTAAAAACCGCTTTTGTCTGTTCAACAACTGACAGTAAGTTACCACCCGAACCTCTTATCAATACGTAAGGAGCCCAATCCATATCGCTTAACTGAAACATCGTTGGACGGGTCTTTTGATACAACGACCTGAAATTCATATCATCCACAACTTCACTCACCTTTACCACATTATCGTAGAGTTTAAAATCGTTGTAAGGAGGTTCAAGCTCCAGGTCATTTACAGCAGTTTTATTTATAACAAGAGCAAATTTTTCATCTCCCCTAATATTATCGGTAATTGAAATCCTGTTTTTTAACTGAATTCCAAGAGCTGAAAAGAAAGCGGTATCGACCCTGAACTGGTCGAAACTTTGCGCTTTATCATTATAAACAAACGACTGGTTATTAATCGGACCTCCGGGAAAATCATGGCAAAAAGAAATAGCCTTTACGCCAGGTATTTTCATTAACTCATTTCCGAATGCATTTTTTTGTTTATTCGTATCGTCTGTCATTCTAATATAAAATGTGTGATCCTTATCGAATCCCAAATCATAATTTTTCATATAGTTATTTTGCTTCATAATGAAAGCAACAACAACTATTAATACAATGGAAACAGTATATTGAAAAACGACCATCGCTTTCTGGCTAAAATTGTTTTTTAACCTCGATGGAACTCCTTTAACAATTTCAAGCGATTTGAACCCCGAAAGGATTAGCGACGGAACAAAACCTGCAATAAACCCGATTACAAATACCACAAGCACACTACGGAACAGAAATCCATTATTAAATACATCGGAAAACGTAAGACTCATATTTACCAATTCATTAAACTTTGGCAGGATAAAGGCAGTCAGTAAAAATGCAATAGCTGTTGACACAAAACTTACAATTGTTGATTCCATTAAAAATTGCCTGATGATGCTCCAACGCAACGAACCAATAATCTTTTTTATTCCTACCTCTTTCGCCCTTTTAACCGATTGGGTTATACTTAAATTGATGTAGTTGACAGCAGCAATAAGCACAATTGAAAAGGCAATTATACCAAGAATGTTAAGGAACTTTTTATTGCCTTGCCGTGTCCCGATATAATTTAATGCAGCAAGATTAAAATAAACTTCCTCGATTGGCATAAAAGAGATTTCCTTACTCCTGTCATTTTGAAAAACCCAGTAAAACTCTTTGATTTTATCAAGTAGTGCGGCTTCATGTGCCTTAATGTTGCTGTTTTTTTTCGCCAGCACATAAAGACCAAAGGAGCTGTTCCCATAATCTTGCATAAAATATTTGGAAGCAGCTTCCTCATTCATTCCCCATATCCTGGGCAACATCGAAAAATTGACAATAATGTTTGGCTTTACAAAGTGGGTATTGTCCTTAAAATCATAATAAATACCCGAAACAACGAAATCCTTGCCGTTAAATGTTATATTTTCCCCCACCGGGTCCTTGATTCCAAAAATTTTCTTTGCATAACTCTCCGAAAGCACAGCACTTTCTTTTACTGACAAAACATCACTGGCATCTCCAATAAGTAGAGGAAACGAAAAAATTGTAAAGAATGTTGAATCGGCTAACAAGCAATTGCCACTTTCAAACTTCTTATTATCATAGGATAGGGTACCGGTCATTGTAAAGGTCCGGGTGTAGCTTTCAGCCTCGGCAATATTTTCCAGAATATACTGCCCGAAAGGCGGTGCAAAGGTTTGAATATTATCGCCATGTACGCGGTATAATCTCTCTTTATTGGCATGAAATGAATCTACTGAGATCTCGTTGGACACATAAGAAGATAATAACAATACTATGGTTATGGCAATTGCCAGACCAAAACAATTAATTGCTGAATGGAGTTTGTT
>OBJA01000586.1_pt1 | contig 30219 bp, 21 predicted proteins | sample 1519751 | NCBI WGS metagenome assembly OBJA01 (sample SAMEA3881238, study PRJEB22517) | soil metagenome | biome: lake sediment; feature: soda lake sediment; material: sediment, water from around vicinity | place: India | collected 2013-12-23 | depth 3 m
CTTGCCATGACGGGAGCCTTCGCATTTGAGCGCGCTCAAGTAAGCATTCTTCAACACTCCAGGAATTAGTAATCGGTGATAACTCAGTTATGATTGGCGAATCACTAGCAAGGATTGAGTAAAACCAACATATTATTGGGAAGAAACACACGAAAAAGGGGTCAAAAATGCCTATCACCACCCAGTTCAATTTAATGAGTTCACAACGCTGGAACAGTTTTTTGGAGAGTGCAGCGCGAAGCCTATGGGTTAATCTTGTGATGATATCCGAAGATACACTCCAATCACAAGTTCACTTGCCAAATATTTGTCCAGCTTGTAGTAGGGAATTCAACTCTCTTTCCGATGATGATTTGGCTTTATTGCATTTGATCTCCAATAGCCAATCGGAGGATAAGGAGTTCGTTACGTCCGATGGTGAGTCAGCATTAATACTACCTTTACCAGGTTTTTTACATATCATCGTTCGAGAATGCAGTTGTGTCTTAGACAGAGACTTACCTACCTTACAAGAAAGGGCGAGTCTTGCACAGAAACTATTGACTAATTTTTCAACTGCTCTATTCGAGGGGATCCAATGTGGGCAATCCAATTTAGAGCTTTCAGCTTTACGGCAGATAAACCAGATTATGCTGTCCCTATTTCGTGGTGAACCGGATATAGCAAATCGAACATTTGACCTTATATTAAGTGCCTTAATCATTATGTTGGATGCGGAATGCAGTTGGCTTGAGTTCGACGATGGTTCCCAAAAACAACGCATTGCTAAAGGAAATGCGGTACTTATTGGAGATATCTTAAACTCGACCCAAAATGCAGAAGAGCCTGAGTTTGTTATTGTTGAAATTGAGGGACACGCTCCAAATATCAACGGCCGTCTTTGCGTGCTAAACCCAAATGATTTATCAAGAGCTAAATCATTGCTTCCACTTATGGCACAGGAGTGTTCTTTCGTCTTCGAGATAGAACATCTTTTTTATTTGCTCAAGAATCAAATCTCAAGATTGCTCGGCGCATTAAACAGTGCAGTCGTTTTGGTCGATGAACGCATGAGAATTACTTATATAAATAAAGCGGCCGAAGATATTTTCCAAGGATCCGCTATCAACATAATTGGGCAACCAATTTCATTTCTACCTATTTTTTGGTCGAAGCATATCTTAAACCGCCTTGATATACCTGCATCAGATGCCAAAGCCCTATATGAACGGGAGGCGGAGTCTCTTTTGTTAGATTGGAGCATCCTCCCCATCAAAGATAACAATCATGTCAGCGGGTGGCTAATCCTCGCAGACGACCGAACCGACTATTACCACTGGCAAGAAATAGGCCGAAAAGCTGAGAGTTTCTCTGCAATAGCCTCTATTATCGGTCCTCTTGCCCATGAGTTACGTAATCCTCTGGCAGCAACGAAAGGTTTATTACAACTGATTCAACGACGGAAAAATCTAGAGAAAGCATCTGGACATATTGACTTAGTCTTACGAGAAATTGACCGAATGAACGTCCTGGTAAACGAGTTCTTACAGCTTGGTCGCAGTACCAAAGCCCACTTCGAACAGGTCGATTTAAATAGTGTTCTCCGCGAACTACTACCACTAATTTCTGGAACAGTTCCCGACAACAAAGTGGAGATCATGAAAAGCTTGGATCCCGTACCCTTCGTTCTAGCCGACCAAAGCCAATTAACCCAAGTCATTCTTAATATAGGAAGAAATGCGATTGAAGCGGTGGAACCAGACGGTATGGTATATATCAATCTAAAATCCATTGAAAAGTGGGTTATTATGGAGTTTAAAGATACCGGAGCAGGGATACAGCCCGAGATAATGGAGAAGCTTTTTCAACCTTTCGTATCAACAAAAGATCGAGGCACAGGTCTGGGTCTTGCCGTATCTAAGGCAATAATCGCCAATCATGGAGGGGTTATCTCCGCTGATAACAATCCTGATCGCGGAGCAGTTTTTACCATCAAATTGCCGATTGAACAAAAAAAAGATAACGGGCCTTACATAGTAGATGTCTTGATAGCCGTGGCGGACGAAATGCTTTGCTTCCCAATTGAGCAGGTTTTGCATTCGGCCGGCTTGTCTACCATTATGGTGCAAAGCCATGCAGACGCATTAGAGATAAACGGTCAGTATCAACCATTGGTTGTTTTATTGAACGATACAGTAACACTTGAGATATATAACAAAATTCGCAGGACCTGGCCTATGACCAAATCTCTTTTAGTAGGAAAACCTATTAATTTGACCGAGACATCTGTTCCTTATATGGCCAAACCAATAAACTACGCTCAGTTGGTTGAAACCATTTGCTCACTTATTGACCAATAAGAAAGAAACCACAGCCAAGTTTAGGAGGTTTTTCTTGTGGACAAGGTGCTTATAATTGACGATGAATCTACGATTGTCATGGTTTTAGAGGAAATACTGGAATATGCCGGCTACGAAGTTTTCACCGCTCCCAACGGTTTAGAAGGACTGGAATTAATAAGAGATGGCTTACAACCATCTCTAATAATTATTGACCTGTTAATGCCCATTATGGGTGGACGGGACTTCCTTATAAAACTAAACTCAGATTTTAAGGAACCTGAGATCAAAGTAATACTACTTACTGGCTCTATCCCAAATGAAAAAGACTTCCCACCTGCCGAAACCTACAACGATATCATCTGTAAGCCCTTTAATATTGACGATATTACCGTAACCATTGAACGACTGCTAAAGAAAGAATAATACATAGCGCCTTTAGGCGTCTATTTCATTCCAATAGTGCGATTGCATTGTCTCTATAAGTTATACATCTATAAGGCTCTCCGTCCTTTCAATAATAAAAGGGATCACACAATTGCTTTACGCAGTTTTCTTAAAGGAGTTCAAATCACCGAATCATCATCCTCTGTTTCTTGTATATACCCCGGATTATCCCTCCGCAGATCCACATAAAAGCTACCATTCGTAGCCAATGTCGCATAAAAGACATCCCTCACATCATTGACGTTCTTCTTAGCCAACTCCCCCATTAGCCATTCATGAGTTAGATTATTCTGCCGTAGATTTGCTTCGACGATCCGCCCATCACGGATGATCTCAGAAGAAACGCCTTGGTATGGCGTACTAACTCCGATATCGATTGGCCGGACCGACTGATATTGTGATTTCTTTAGCACACTTAACCTGCCATGGGGTTCCAAAATGGCAAATTCCACTTCATTGAGGTCAAAGACTTGCTGTTGGCGGAGTTGAGACATTAGGTCATCTACATTGGACCTTAGCTTGCCCAAGTTCTTTTCGAAGATCTTCCCATTTTGAATTACGACTACAGGCTCACCCTCCATTAGCTTTCTAAACGGAACATAACTCAACGAAAGCAATCCGGCGCAGAAAACAGCAATCGTTAATATAACAGGACTTAATAAAACATAATATCCACGAACCTCTTCCGTGATAAAGGCTCCTCCAGCGGCACCAATCGTCACACCAATAACAAAATCAAAGAATGTCATCTGTGACAACAGTTTACGACCAATGATCCGAGTGAGGGCTATTAAAAGAATGAAAACAATAATTGAGTTAAATATGACTCTAAAAACGGGATTCATCAATTGACCTCCTCATATGCGACATCGAAAACCACATGATGCTCTTTATTTTGCCCTTCAAACAGAATTTAACTGGTGTTGATAAAGATTTAATCTAAGGTTAATTTTTTCTTTCTCTTTACATAAACTAATTCTCTATGTACGGAACACTCAACAATGGAAATCGCATCTTAGTTATAAATAACCTTCAAGTTCTCCTACCACTCAGGCTCTCCGTTCTTACAGAATAAGACCAGCCTCGCGGCTGGTCTTAGAGCTACTATTATTTGTCTTAATTTAACCATTCCATGGGATTTACTGTATTGCCATTTACTTTTATGCGAAAATCCAGATGTGGACCGGTAGAGACACCGGTATTTCCAGATTTGGCAATAATCTGCCCATAAACCACTTTTTCCCCTGCTTTTGCCAACAATACCGATTTATGACCATACCAAGTAGTAATCCCCCCGCCATGATCAATGACTATACCAAGTCCAAACCCACCCATATTCTTTGCCATCGTTACTTTTCCAGCCGCAGCCGCCCTAATAAATGTCCCAGTGGGAACAGCAATGTCTATCCCTCCATGAAATTGACGGTTTTTATATACCGGATGGGTTCGCCATCCGTAGCCTGAAGAGATCGGCCCTTTTACCGGCCAACGAAAACTTCGTTTCAACGTTCGGTGGCCTGGTGGCGGGATCAATATACTTTGTCCAATCCTTAGCAAGGATGGATTCTTTAAGTTATTAACAGCTTGAAGCGCTAATACAGTTGTGTTAAATTTCTTGGCGATGATGTAAGCACTCTCTCCAGGTTGAACCTTATATGTCATCATGGCTGGAGCGGCTTTACTCCCACTCTCTGAAGCCTGTCGCTTACCCATATCCTCATTTTGGTTATTACCTTTCTTGGTGGTAGCAGGTGGAATAACCAATTTCTGCCCGATATAGATAGTATCATCCGTCATGTCATTGGCATCCATGATATCTTCAATAGTCGAACTATAATTTATTGCCAGTTGGGACAAGGAATCTCCCCGCCGAACTTGGTGTGTCCGATTCTTACCTGCGGATCTCATAGCTTGAAGCGTTTCAGGACCTATAATACCGTCAGCAGGAATTCCGCTTTCTTGCTGAAATGTTCGAACAGCGTTTTCCGTTTGCGCCCCGAAATGTCCATCCGCGTTCACATTATAGCCCAACGATTTAAGTGCTTTTTGGATTTCCACCACATCGGCTCCTTGCATGGAACGTTGAAGAACTCGTCCCTCAAACGCCTGGGCACTGAGAACAGTGAACAAAAGCAACACCAGCAAACCAGCGATCATAACATAAACACTTTTAATCGTATTAATCGGTTTAACTCCTTTCTTTGATGTTGTAAAGAATCTGGTCTCTAGACATTAATTTTATATCTTAAAAAACGAAGCGATTTTATCATTGTTCCTCGTATCACCTTAATACCAATGAATGCATAAGGCTCAACTAATAATGAATAGCGCCACAAGGCGTCTATTTCATTCCTATTAAGATTCTCAGGCTCTCCGTTCTTACATAATAAAATTGGATATAACCGTTATATATTATAACAAAATACTGCTGCAGGTAATTATGAAACTCACTTAAAACGATATTCATTCTTTTATATCGGACAAAAAAAGGGGGAGCTATAGTCACATGGCCACTGAAAAATACGGGGATTTATAAAGATAGTTTTTCAGTGGCTTAATAGTCATCCTAATCTTTATTCATGTTTCGCTTTATGTGTATAGGTAACTCTACCCAATGAATATTTGATTTTCGACCAGATATCGGGGTGTTTATATCGAAAATCCGGTTCGATTATTTGAGCAATTTTAAAAAACGAGTACGCATCATCCCATTTTAGTGCTTCAGGCTTAAAGACTCCTCCCAAATTCTTTAGGAGAGTTAGCCTTCTTCTGAAGAAAGGAAGTTCAAGCTTTTTCGAGTCAAGTTTAACGGCGGTGCTATAATCAATCAACACCACTCTCCGGATCGTGCCTTGATGAGACATTTGTACTATTAGATTAGCTGGACGAACATCCCGATGAACAACTTTAATAGCATGTAACTCTTTTAGAATTCGGCTCATACGAAATAATAATACGCGTTTTTGAACTCCACTCATGCTTTTTTGGGCAAGCAAACGTTCCAACGTTATGCCCGGTATAAATTCCGTAGCAATAAATGGAATTTTTCCATTTGCATCAAACATTGCTAAGTGGGGGGGAGAAACTGTGCTTACTTCGATTTAGGAGCTGTAATATATACGCTTCTCTTTGAGCCGTTTGACCGTACTCATAATCCAGCTTTATGAAAATCTTTTTACCATGAGGGCTGTTGCCCAGGAAATACTTTCGCTTTTTTATCTTAGCATTTATATAAGGCTTAACGCCTGTGACTCCATAGTTCGTATATAAATAAGACGCCAATAATGAAAAGTTCATCACCAAAAAGCCATCCTTTCAGATAATAATGAATAGCGCCCTTGGCTATTTGCGTTGTCAGTATTTTGATTTATAAACTAAATATCGATAGTCTATCTGCATGCAAAACACTATATTTAGTTTATAAATGTATAACTTAAGAAACAACGCAAAAAGCATAGGCGTCTATTTCATTCCTATTAAATATCTCAGGCTCTATTATCTTATGCAAAACAGCTGACGAGGGAAGAAAAAGAATACCCCCGGATTTCCCGGAGGCAACTACTTCATCTTATATTAGTTTTAAATAAAGATTTGAATGAACCAAGCTACTCCCCTTTTAATGCCGCTTGCAATCCATAATAAGCCTGCTTTTTGGCATAGTTCTTATCGAATAGCAGTGCATCGCCATAACCATTAAAGAAATCCGGTACCCAACTATGATTATCTGTGAACCCCCAGGTTAAAAAGGCAGTAACCTTCGGGTTGCGTAGACAAGCAGCCATCAGATCGTGATAGACCTGCGCTTGTAAGTTTCGCGAGGTCTGAGAGGAAGGAATACGGATCCTCACATCCGCTTCGGTGATATGTACTTCCAAGCCAAGATCAGTGAACCGTTTCACATTCTCTTCGAACCGATTAGTTAAGGGATAACCATCCGTAGTAATATGCATCTGCAATCCCACCCCATGGATAGGAACACCACGATCAAGCATGCCTACAACCATATTGTACATGGATTGGGCTTTTCCGTTCATTCCTTCAACGCCATAGTCGTTATAGAACAACAAAGCGTCCGGGTCTACCAGATGCGCGGCACGAAACGCCTCATCAATATAATCTTGTCCTAGCTTTGTAAACGGGCTATCTCCCCGCAGACCATAGGGCGACTGATCAGACAAAGCTTCGTTCGCCACGTCCCATGCCACAATCTTACCCTGATAGTGTTGCGAGACCGCAGTCACGTGGTTTTTTATGATATCCATCAGTTCATCATTAGTCCATGAACCATTTGTTACCCAGTCAGGCGTTGCTTGATGCCAGACTAAGGCATGTCCACGCACCTTCATTCCATTGGCCTCGGCGAAGTCAACCAACGCATCTCCTCCTGAGAAATCAAAGCTGCCTTGGGTAAGTTGAATCGGGTCCCATTTCATCTCATATTCTGCAACTATCATATTAAAATGTTCAGCCAAAGTATCCGCATATTGTTCTTCAATTAGCAGGGAGCTTATTACTGCAGCGCCAATTCCAATCCCATGTTGGTCGGCTAAGTCGCGCAGAACCGATGGATCACTAGTATCAAAGAGCGGTTCTTCAGGTACTCCACTGCCACCGCATCCCACCAAGCTACCAGTTACGAGGAGCAGCAAAACAACTGATAATAATGAATAGCGCCACAGGCGTCTATTCCACTTATAAAGAACCTCAGACTCTCCGATCTTACATAATAATATTGGCCAGTTCCTTCCATGGTTCATCATAATTCCTCCTTAAACTTGCTAAATATGAATAGCACCAGCGTCTCTTTTAAACTGCCATCATAAATATTCAACGTCAGAACACTTAATCCTTTATTTACCTGGGTTTTATATGTGATTACCAACATACTGTCTATTTCAGTCTAAACTATGCAATATAAATATGGGGATGATATCTGAAAAAGTCGAAAAGGTTCGTTCTAGAAGTCAACCTTTTTACATCTTGCTAACTTAGTGATATATTTTAATAGTCACTAACCCTCAAGACCAAAATAAGTAATTAAAGGGGTTTTATATTTATGGGACATACGTTGGTACTGGCGGAAAAACCCTCGGTAGGCCGGGAATTGGCCCGAGTTTTGCATTGCAATCAAAAAGGCAATGGCTACTTCATGGGTTCCAAATATATCGTCTCTTGGGCCTTGGGCCATCTGGTAACTTTAGCGGATCCAGAAGTGTATAACGGGAAGTATAAGACTTGGAAATTAGAAGACCTCCCGATGCTGCCTGCCAAAATGGAACTTGTCGTTATCAAGGAGACTGCTAAACAGTACCGCGTCGTCAAAGACTTAATGAAATTGCCGAATGTCGAAGAGTTAATCATTGCCACTGACTCTGGGAGAGAAGGAGAATTAGTGGCCCGCTGGATCATTAAGAAAGTCGGTTGGCGTAAACCCATTAAACGTCTGTGGATCTCATCTCAAACCGAACGAGCAATTAAGGATGGTTTCGCCAACTTAAAACCAGGCAGAGAATACGAGCGACTGTATGCCGCCGCCGAAAGTCGCGCCATCGCCGACTGGTTAGTCGGACTAAATGTAACAAGAGCACTTACTTGCAAATATAATGCTCAACTCTCCGCCGGAAGAGTCCAGACCCCCACCCTAGCTTTAGTGGTGGAACGAGAGAATGAGATCAAGAAATTTGCTCCAAAAGATTACTGGACTATAAGCGCTTCCACCGCCGGATTATCTCTCCGATGGCAGGACAAGAATGGCGGCTCACGTATCTTTGATAAGAAAAGATTAGATGAGATCTGCATGAAAACCACTGGGCAAACCGGAACTATTATTGAGGTCAAAAAGGAAGCCAAAAAGGAACCACCTCCATTGGCGTATGACTTAACGGAACTACAGCGGGACGCTAACCGAAAATATGGCTTCTCGGCCAAAATGACCTCGTCCATTATGCAACAACTCTACGAGGTTCACAAACTAGTCTCCTACCCGAGAACAGATTCCAGATATATCAGTGAGGATATAGTACCGACATTACCAGAGCGCCTAAAGTCCATTGCTACCGGCCCGTACACGGAGATGGCCCGTAGCATCCTACGTAATAAGGTCACACCAACAAAACGATTTGTAGATAACTCCAAGGTCACAGACCACCACGCCATCATCCCCACGGAAGAACCGGTCTATTTAGGAAAACTAAAGCCGGACGAGTATAAGGTCTATGACCTAATCGTCCGAAGATTCATCGCCATCCTTTCCCCGGCATTCGAATATGAACAGACCACTGTAAAAGCTGATCTTAACGGAGAGATATTCGCTACTAAGGGAAAGATGATTAAAGCTAAAGGTTGGCGTGATATCTATGACGATTCCAACAATTCAGATCAAAACGAAGGTGACGAAGGAGAGCAAACCCTCCCAGCGTTAAGCAAAGGGGAGCGTATAAAGATTCTGACAATCAAATCAGCAACTGGGATAACAAAGCCTCCGGCCCGATATACTGAGGCAACCCTACTATCGGCAATGGAGCACCCGGGGAAAACGATTGAGAACAGAGAGCTACGAGAGACAATCGAAAACACTAGCGGCCTCGGAACACCAGCCACTCGCGCCGAGATCATCGAGAAACTATTCAGTTCCTTCTATTTGGAACGCAATGGTAAGGAGATCTTTCCAACCTCTAAAGGGATTCAACTAATCGGGCTTGTTCCAGAGGAACTACGCTCAGCGGAACTGACTGCCAAGTGGGAGCAGCAATTAACTGATATTAGCCGTGGAAAAGCTGATGAGAATGGGTTTGTCACGAACATCCGAGAATATGCTTCTAAACTAGTGGCCACTGTCATCAGCGACACCAAGACATACAAACACGACAACATCACACGAACTAAATGTCCTGAGTGTGGCAAATTCCTGCTGCAAGTCAAAGGAAAGCGAGGTCAGATGTACGTCTGCCAAGATCGTGAATGCGGTTACCGTCAGGGCATCTCACAGACAACCAATGCTCGCTGCCCCAACTGTCATAAGAAGATGGAACTTCGTGGAGAAGGCGAGAATAAGCTCTTCACCTGCGCCTGTGGTTATCGGGAGAAACTTGCGTCTTTCAACAAACGACGGGAGACGGATAAAAGCAGCATGAACAAATGGGAAACCGCCAAATTCCTGCAACACCAGAAAAAAGAAGATGCACCAATCAACACAGCGTTAGCCGACGCTTTAGTGAAACTCAAAAAATAAAGGCTATAAATTTCTTAGATATTAAGATAATCTCCACATTTAAACAAATAATGAATAGCACCCTTGGCGTCTATTTCATTCATACTAGAAACTCTGTCTCTCCGTTCTTACAAAATAAAAAGAACAGTCGCTTTCTTGAGCAACTATTCTTATGATAAGTTATTGATTCGCTAATAATCTAGATATAAAGTGTGATTCCTAAAGACCGCACTATAATTCTCAGATGCAAACTTGTTGTTTTTTTACACCGGTTTTCTTCTTAATGTTCTTATGGATACCTCATGTTCACCAAGTATTTCATGAATCGATTTGTTATCTTCCATGATACTGTTTAACTTAGAGATAGTTTCGGCGCGAAATTCGCTTAAACCCGCCGTTTGCTCATAAACCGCATTTAGTTTTTGTTCAAACCGATCTTGCCTCTCGTCAGACTTGTCCATTCTGGCTTCAAGTCTTATCTGCCCTTCTTTTAAACTTGCTACGTCGTACTTTAACTCTGATACGTCTTCCTTTAGTCCCGATACATCTTCCTTTAATCCCGATACATCTTCCTTTAATCCCGATACATCTTCTTTTAATCCTGATACGTCTTCCTTTAGTCCCGATACATCTTCTTTTAATCCTGATACGTCGTTTCTTAATCCGCTCAAATTAGCATTTATGCTTCTAAACTCGTCGATGACAAAATTTTGGAATTCTTCATTCATCATCACTTCACACCTCCTTTCCATTATGTATAATTTTATCAGATTGCGTTTGACTATGCTATAAAAACATCAATATGAAAACAACGCCAAATTGAATCGGAGTAAAAATAGAGAAGGTCCGCACCTTCTCTATTTAATCCCCATAATATGTTCCTTGTCACATGTAAAGTTTATATAAGTATGATCTTCATCCTATATGATATCATCCATGATATCATCTGGCGTATTTCCACTGAAGGCATTGCCGCCTTGGTCGTCAAATGTCGCTCCGCCATATAGTAGAATAGCGTAGTTTTGGTTATCTTCAAAACTATTTCCGCTAGCTGTAAGGGTTTTACCCTCATGGACAAAGACTCCACCACCTCCACTGTTTGCCGAATTGTTACTTATTACATTATCACTTAATGTAAAATCTCCATAGGTGTAAATACCGCCGCCTCTTCCCGCACTATTGTTGTCAATAGTATTACCTGTCAATACCAGATCCAGCGAAGAAATGGTTATGCCGCCGCCAACGGCATTAATAGATGTTGCTTGATTATTGGAGATGGTATTGTTTTGAATGACTGGAAAGCTATTTGAACCAACTAAAATGCCTCCGCTACCATCTATTGCCGTATTATTAGTAATTTGATTGTTTATGATACTAGGTGACGAATAGTTGAGGCAGATTCCTCCTGCATACGTGTGGGCAGAATTGCTGTCAATTGTATTCCCTGTCCAGCTTCCATTAACATTCCAAGTATATATACCACCACAGCTCCGATCCGTAGAAGCATTATTTTGAACAAAGTTGTTGGTCAGAACCACATTCATTGTATTGCCGACTCCGGCATAAAGATGAATACCGCCGCCCTCTAGGTAAGAGGAGTTGTCTTTAATCATGTTACCTTCCAATGTCATGTTACACATATATCCGTAGACGCCGCCGCCGCCATTGTGCGCTGTATTGTTAGATATAATATTCTTGCGCAGAATTGTTGTAGCAATATAAGCATATACTCCTCCACCCTTATATACCGCACCGCTAATCAAATCCGAGCCGCTACCGCCTGTAATGGTAAAGCCTTCAATAGTAACTGTATGCATGGAGCCTCCGTTGATCAAAACGGTCGATCCATTATTGCCGCCATTGATGATTGTACTTGCAGCCACTAAAGAATCATTCGGATTCGTACTCTTTATCGTAAGGCTCTTATTTTCAACTCTGATGCACTCGTTATATGTTCCTTCCGCAACAATGATGGTTCCTCCATCAACCGATGCATCAATAGCTGCCTGAATCGTACTATGATCCTGAGGAACGCGAAGCGTAGTGGCTATAACCGTCACATTAGCCGAACCCGAGACTGCGCCTTGAGTGGCTACAACTGTACCGCTACCGGCTGATGTTGCACTAAACACAGTAGAATAGCCCTGTGTAACAGTACCGATACCCCCTGTTACGCTCCAAGTTAGGTTTGTAGCAATAACATTGCCGAACTGATCTCTTCCATTGGCCGAAAAAGTCTGGGTCTCGCCCTCTTGTAAAGTGGCGGAAGACGGACTAACCGTGATCTCAACTAGTCTCGGAGCTTCATTTACAGTTACGTTGACAGACTTAGTTACGTTGCCATCAGTGGTGGTAATTTGACCGGTTCCTGCACTCGACGCAGTAAATGTAGTCGATGCTCCACTCGAAGAGCTAAATGTCCCAAGTCCATCTGAGACACTCCAAGTTGGATTAGAAGCAATCTGTTGGTCATATTGATCATAACCGGTAGCTGTTAAAGCTTGTTGACCGCCTACTGTTAGAGTAATGTTCGCCGAGGGGGAGAGCTCCAGTCTTGTAAGAACAGGAGGTTGTTCTGCCACAGTTACCTGCGCAACACCGGACAGACTATCGAGTGAAGCTGTTATTGTCCCATTGCCACTGGTGGATGCAGTAAATGTAGTGGAGTTGCCTTCAGTTGGAGAAACCATCCCGATATTTCCTACAACTTCCCAAGTCGGTGTACCAGTATAGGCAATCTCTCCACCGTATTGATCCTTACCAACAACTGTAAATTCTTGATTTTCACCATTAACAACCGTTATTGAAGGAGGCGTGATTTCAATACTCGTCAACACAGGAGGCTCTTCACTAACAGTAACGTTTGCACTCGCTGAAACATCACCTACTGAAGCGACGACAGTTCCACTACCGGCTGAATTGGCAGTAAATGTCGTGGTATCACCTGTTGTAGGAGCAACCACCCCGATATCTCCTGTCACAGTCCATGTCGGTGTAATACTCATCGGCTTACCATTTTGATCCTTACCAACAGCAACAAACTCACATGATTCATTCAATTGCACGCTGGCTGTAGTCGGAGCTATTTCGATTGTCTTTAAAACAGATTTGGAACCGCCCCCACCGCAGCCTGCTAGAGCAATTAAGAGAGGAACAATTACCACAATGATTCCAAATAACCTCAGTTTATTTTCTTTCATCCGCACTTAACCTCCTCTGTTAAATATAATTCCATTCTTAATAGTTTAATGTTACATTAGTATGCAAGAATCGGATATCACCCCTAGGTAGTATTTCAATATAATTTACTGCTAAAATGCATTTTTCACATATACAACTACCCGTAATTAATAACTCTCCGAATTTACGCAACCAAAATACACTTTACAGTTAATGCATTAGTTCAAAAATGGACCCGCCGCTCATGCAACGAATCCATCAAATAATGAATAGCGCCCAAAGGCGTCTATTTTATTCTTATTAAGAGACTCAGACTCTAACGCTCTTACATAATAAAAATTCAGCGAGTAAAATCAGCTCTGACACTTGACGACTCTCGTCAACACATCCATCTTTTCTCTGCTTTAGTAAGCGTCGGCTTATAAAATAACTAAAAATAAAACTTCGACTGTAGTCCGAGGGCAATACTAGAGCCTGAATCCACAGAAATGCTGGCTTTGAGATCCAAACTATCGGACAGCTGTAAACTGACCATTCCGATTAGTACAACTTCATTGCTATCCATATCATAGAGACTTATAACGTCAAATGATGTTAACTCATCCCAGGGGATCTGAATCCCAGCGCCAAGATAGTTCTGACTAACATTTAAACTCTCATTCCTATAATACTCTATAAATAAAAGGTTATTATTGCCCAATACCTTTTTACAACCCAACATGATTACAGGCTTCCCATACCGAAAATGATTAAACCATTGGTAATAAGCCTCTCCATAAAACCCGGCCAGGCCGCCCTGAAAATCGAAGCCTAAGATATTTGCTCCTCCGGGAAGTGTCATCCCTAATATGCGCAGATTGATCTCATCGACCCGCCAATCCGAACGGATGGCGATGGTGTCTTCTCCAGCCACCAGTTCAAACATGGTTAGCGGAGAAGTTGCCTGGGTATAGGTGAACAAGTCTTTACCAGGTCGAGTCTCTTCTTCTTTATAGCTTTGCATTGGTGTCAGCAGATCCGTAGGTCGAAATATCCAGCCAATACCCCAAACCACTGTTTGACGACCTATTTTTACACGATACGATTCACCCTGATACTGTAGATAAAAGCGTTCAAGGCAGTTGTTCCAATCGCGATCAAATGAGTTGAGACCCACTTTATCACGGAGAAAAAACGCCCAGTCATTCCCCAATGACCAGTCACCTGTTATTTGGAAACCAGCATCCCAGGCAAAAGCTGAATCACCAGTGACATCACTGTAAAGTACATTTGTCTCCCAATCAACTTTAACAGCAGCTTGCGTTGGGAACGACAGCACAAATATGACTGCAAAGACGAAGACAAAAACAGCATAACTCTTACACATTTTATTACCTTCCCTCTTATGTCCCAGTCACATACCACTGGACGCAAACACTACTGCCGCGCCGTTAAGTTTTGTCTGGAAAATGTTCCCGAAGGTAAATCAAGATCAAACTGCATTTTTTCAATAACAAACCTCGTGCTGGAGTTTTTTCGCAACTTATCCGACATGACAACAACTGTAGGATAAAAACGTTCACCGAACTGTTCAACTTTTTCAGCGCGAGAGACTTTTAGCAGCTTACCGCTGGGTGCATAGAGTTCTTCCTTTATCCCCACAAACCGTTTCTTATCAATCCACATTTTTCGCCTATAGTAACTGACCTCCACATTTTCCTTGGCTGTTAGTTCCAATACAAAACATGGACGTTCATCAATAATCTCTTCTCCAATACGTTCCGCCTGGTACAGATCCTTGAAACGTTGGGCTTCCAATGCATCTTGGTAAGAAAAATCACTACCCGCCATCCCTTGTTTGAGCATATCCCCTGAGAGTTTTAGTTCAGTTTCAGCTGTGGGCGAAAACAGCCAGAGGTCATTTTTTATCTTGAGAATCCGCGACTGGTCACGCTTGTCTATAAACTCCACAAAAGCTTTATCTTTCCCCTCATTCCAAGCGCGCATCCGTTTCGTTACCTTTCTTCTTCCTACGGTAATCTCCATGTGAGACTCAGAATATGCGGTCTGATAATCGTGGTTTTGGTCCACTTTGGTCAAAATTTCCTCCGGCGAGAGTGCATCCGCATAGACCCACGAATATGAGACAACTGTTAGAATAACTATTCCCATAAGGATAAGGATTGTTTTTAATGAGTTCATGGTACGATCTCCTTCCACATTATCTGGATATATTCTAACGCATAAACAGACTCCGGCAGCGACATAAGAACTTAATACCTCTGACTACCATACCGCCTCATGCTCTCTTAAATAGTTCGTAAAGCTTCTGTCGGCTTCAAGGCAGCCGCTCGACGGGCTGGCAAATAGGCAGCCACCGTCGTAACTACTACTCCCAGACCGAAGCTGAAGAGCAGAACAGCCAGACTATACGCGGGGAATATCTTAGGTGCGATGGTTAACTCCGACGGCGCGATACGTAAGGTCTGAGATATGTCGATACCCGTTTGGGACAAAAACCAGTTTAACAATCCACCCAAAATCGTACCGATACCGCTGCCAATCAGGGCGATGGTTACTCCTTCAAGAACGAACAAATACTTTATCTCCCGCGGAGTCATCCCTAGGGCGGTCAGCATTCCGATCTCCTTTGTTCGTTCAGCCACTACCATCATCAGAGTGTTAAAGACAACAAACGACGCCAGCAATAACATTAAGACGTAAAGACCATTATAGATGACACGGGTTTGTCCCAGCATAACAATAAACTGATTATACTGATCCCAGGTGATCACCTCTAGTCTTTCATTTCCAGCAGCTAAAAGCGTGCTTACTTCTCGCTCAATGATTCCTGTTTTTCCGATGCTTTGACCGAATACAACCACCTCGGTAACCATATCCTCCATCTCTAAAAAACCCATAGCCTGGTCGAGAGGCAGGTACACGGAAGCTTCATCCAACATTCTTAGTCCACTAGCCATACGGCCTACGATTTCAAAGGTAGCGATCCGAAAAGATCCTAGGGATGTACTAAAAACAGCATTCACCTTATCACCGACATTTAAGTGAAGTTTTTTTAACAAATCAGTACCCATGAGAATCTCCTGCTGGCCAGGTCTTGGTAATCTGCCTTCACCTTGACCCGCCAAAAAACGATCTAAACGGCCAACCCTGTTCTCTACATCAAGATCCGCGCCAATACCCAACACCGTCTCTTGTATTTCGTTGTTTACCAAAACAATGCCAAAGCGAATCCGCCCAGTAGCTACAGTAACATCTGGCAAACGCCGTATATCCGAAATAAGCTGAGAATAGGATCTTCCTGATTCAGGTTCACCAACTGGATAGGCTAATGACAACAGCCGCTCCTTTACCCTATAATCCGAGTTAATTATCCGCACATGACCAGAGTTTAGATTAATATTATGATTTATAGACGTATCCAACATCCCATCAATAAAACCCTTAAAGAGAATCACTACGAAGACACCTGTAATAACGGCCAGTAAACTCAGTCGGGTTCGGGCTTTATGCCTGCCAAGATTGCGCCAGGCCATACGAAAAAGTTGCATCACTTAACCCCACTCCTTATAAAACAAGAGTATTCTCTTTCAAAGGTTATATTTTCCGGAGACTAATGGCCGGATCGATCTTTGCGGCTTTCCACGCCGGAATCAGACTCGCCAAGACAGAAACGAACAGTCCAAACGAGACGGCACCAATTATCGTCGGCAAGTTCCAGGCCCCATACATTTTGCTCACAGATAGACCCATATTAGTTCCATAGAGCTTCGAAAAGTCCAACCCTACATAAACCAAGTAGACATTGGCCAAAATTCCTAAAGCAGCCCCGATTAAGCCGCCGATTATACCAATACCCATAGCCTCAAAAGCGAACAGCTTAGTGATCTCTCCTTCGGTCATCCCCATTGCTTTTAAGATCCCAATCTCCCGTACCCTTTCCAAGGATGACAATAAAACTGAATTTACAACACCTATAAAGGAGATGACGCCAACTAAAAATAGTATGATATAGGCAAATCCTCGTTTGGACTCCATGGTAGCCACGAACCCCGCAGCTGCTTCTCGCCATGTTTTAACACGAATTTGTTCAGGAGCCAGTTCTTTCAGTTCTTGCATAATCGGATCCAAGTCAGCAACCGACCCGGTTTTTACCACGATCATTGACACGGCTCCACCTGTTCCTAAAGCTTTCTCTATCGTATCAAGAGGAATAAAGACTTGGCCTTCATTTACCGCTGGGTTCGGAGAATCAATCAAGCCGACTACTGATAAATCCAGGGCTTGAAAGGTATTGGTTCTCGTCTGAGTTCTAATTGTTACCATATCATTCAGTTCGATTTGGAGTAGTTCAGCAATACTTTTCCCTATAATAATCGAGTCTTCACCATTACGAAACCACCGACCCGAAACATACCCCGGTATCCTAAAAACAGCAGAATCCCCCACAGGATCCACGCCAACGCCAACCAGCGGCAACTCCTCCATCCCAGTAGTGACCGATACCGGAAACATTAACCGGGGTGTTACGCCAACAACACCCGGAATCAGCTTTATCCGCTCGACCATCTCCCCACCCTGAGGTAGAAGATATTTCAAGCTGACCCTATCCTCCTCGGCAGATGCCTTCGGTATGACTTGTAAGTGACCGACCTCCAAATCGAGTAAATTTTGAACAGTCTCCCGGTCCATACCAGTCATCACAGAATCAAAGAGTATATAGTAGAAGATCCCAAAAGCAATAGCAAGGGTTGTTAATAGAACACGACGCTTCTGGCGCAACAGATTCTTTACTGCCATACTAAGATAAAAGCGCAGCATCCCTTTACCTCCTCTCGTCTTCTACTATTTGGCCGTCGCGCATCAAAACCAAACGACGGGCGTACTTCATCACTAGAGGGTCATGCGTGGAAAAGACAAATGTCGCTTTCTTCTCTTCGTTAAGTTCTTTCATCAAATCTAAGATAGCTACAGCATTGTCAGAATCTAGGTTTGCAGTGGGTTCATCAGCCAAGACTAGCTTAGGCTCTTTTACCAAAGCCCTAGCAATCGCCACCCGTTGTTGCTGACCTCCTGACAGTTCCGCCGGCTTCCGATACTCCAAACCTTCCAAACCGACTTCTTTAAAGATTTCCATGACACGTTCACGAATCTCCGCATCAGAATGCGCTCTCAGTAATCGCAAAGGCAATTCCACATTTTCGTAAGCCGTTAGGACCGGGATTAAATTGTAAGTCTGAAAGATAAATCCAATCTTTTCCCGGCGAATACCAGCCAATTGGATATCGTTTAAAGAAGCCAGATCAATCTGATCTAGAGTTATGGTTCCCTTAGTCGCCCGATCCAAACAACCGATTAGATTCAGTAGTGTGGTCTTGCCAGAGCCTGAAGGACCTGCCAAAGAGGTAAACTCGCCCTCTTCAATGATCAATTCGACTCCGCGCAATGCTGGCACTTCTATCAGACCTTGCCTGTAGCTTTTAACAATCGCTTCCGCAGTAACAACAACCATTTAATCAATCCCCCTTTTCCCCACATGTATAGAATAACCAGATTTAGCAGTTGAGATTTCTCGATTTGGCTTTTGTTTATATTATAAACCTGTTTATATTATAGTATATTTTGCGCCGTTAATCAATGGCAACTTAAGAATTTAGTATATATAATAAAACCTTAGATTTAGGAGATGTGATAAAAAAACCAGTACAATCCTGTGGACAAATGTTTCGTCCAACATTTAGTATATAATTAGGTGCTCCAACCAAATCTGAACATTATTGTTGTAAGCAAAAAGGGCTTGAGTTTATTTCGTAAAGCTGAGCAAAGACTCCGAAGACCGTCTTAACTCCAAACGACGAGTAACGAGTCTACGAGTTTTATTAGCAACCCAACTGTTTCAATGGTAAAATAATGAATAGCACAGTAGGTGTCTAAGCGAAACATATCATTTCATCCCACTGTCGCTTACCTTGCAAACTCATTAAGCTGCGTTCTTTCCGAAACAAAAGCAAAGGAGCAATATTCTCATGAGAAAAGCAGTCGGTTTGCTCATTATAGTCTACTTATTCTGCAGTACGTTATACGCCGAAACAACTGCCTCTTCAGCTTCATTAACCAATAATCCAATACGAATTGTTCATCCACCTGAAAAGGCGCAAATACCAGCATTGTCTTCCACCTTTGTTCTCGGCTCGGTACCGCCAACCGGAAAGCTTTCTCTGAACGGAACACCGATTACGATTCATCCAGATGGTGGTTTTTTGGCCATGGTCAATCTTGAACCTGGTGAATTTCAGATCAAAGCAGAGTATGAATTAGATGGTAATATATACTACTTTATTCGTACTGTAGTTGTTGCTAAGTCCCAACAAGCTACTCCAATTCACCCACTAAAAATCGAGTATGTTACCCCGCGTCATGATCATGAGCTGTTGCCCGGAGATTATATTGAGGTTGTTTGCAAGGGTAGTCCTGGAGCAAAGGCTTATTTTACGATCGCAGGTATCCAAGGATTATTTCCAATGACCGAATCCACAGTCGCCCCAGGAGGGATATATCACGGGGTTTATCAAATCCAGGATAAAGATCGACTCAAGAATTCAAGGATTAAAGTTACCCTCGTCAACAACAAAAACAAGAAGGTATCAAAGGAATCAGACGGGTTCATATCAATGTTTCCTAGTAACCCTCCGTCCATGTTTGAAGTTACTTCAGCTAATACCGTGCTATCCGCCGGTCCTTCCTTGTCCAAATCTGATAAAGCTGGATATCTGATGTATCCACCCGAGGGAACCATTCTACAGATAACTGGGCGAAAAGGAACCGAATACCGGGTACGTTTGACAAATAGCAAAACAGCATGGGTTAACTCCGGTCAAGTTGAGCGTCTACCAGAAGGGATTTTACCAGTGCGTGCAGTTGTAGGAAGTATTTCGGTTAACCAAGCCCAAAACTCCACTTTTATACGCGTTCCTCTAGGCCGGAGGCTTCCTTTTGAGGTAAATACAAATGTGGAAGGCAAGCATATTGAACTTACGTTATTCGGCGCTTTCTCCAATACCGATTGGATCACAAATGCAGCAAACGATATAATCAAAAATATCAGTTGGCGGCAGGATGACGAGGAGGCATACAGTTTACGCATTGATACAGTGGCTAATAGCTGGTGGGGCTACGATGCCCGTTACGAGGGAAATACATTAATACTTGAATTGAGAACGCCTCCACCTGTCAAAGTTAGCGACTCTCCTTTAACCGGCCTTACTATAGTGATTGACCCAGGTCATTCAGCTGATACAGGCGCTATCGGTCCAACCGGTTATATGGAGAAAGACGCAAATCTCGCTCAATCTCTTATTCTAAAAGAAAAGCTGATAGCAAAAGGTGCCCACGTCGTTATGACCCGTGAAGGCAATGAAGATGTGCCCTTACGAGAGCGGCCCAGAATTGCCTGGAGAAACAGGGCTGACTTGCTTGTAAGTATACACAACAACGCCCTTGGATACAGCGGAAACCCCTTCGTCAGAAACGGTTTCGGCGTATATTACTATACTCCCATGAGTCTACCGCTGGCAAAGGAGATCCATAGTGCTTACCGGGAGACATTCGGCAATTCGGATAGATTTAGTTTACGTGATGATGGATTATACTACGGCAATCTGGCAATGACCCGAATTCCGCAGATGCCAACGGCGCTGATTGAGTCAGCTTATATCATCGTCCCCGAAGAAGAAGCTTATTTAAAAACAGATAGTTTTCGTATCGCCTGCGCCGAGGCGATCATCAATGGCTTAGAACGTTATGCCCGCCGAATGCGCCCTGTTCTTTCTACTTATACAGATTGATACAACTATTTAATGGTGATTCCATTATATGTTATTTGGTTTTTTTGCAGGAAATCGTCCCCCGAGAGTGAATAATTACTGTCACCCGTCAAAAATGTTGGGAAACATTCTCAAAAGAATTAATGCGCTATGGATTAATCTTAACTAAGGAGAGATCACTATGAGCAAAAAAGATATGGCTAAGCATATCGAGAAGATCAATGAATTAAGCACCCTAGCTGAAAAGAGCAGCCTAATAAATCCGGAGCTATACTTAAAATACGAAGTAAAACGTGGCCTGCGGGATATCAATGGTAAAGGAGTCTTAGCCGGGCTTACCGAAATCGGTGAAGTCCATTCGTATATCGTCGATGAAAACGAGATGGTTCCAGTACCCGGCCGTCTTATATACCGAGGAGTGGATATCACAGATATAGTTGACGGATTTATGAGCGAAGGACGCTTAGGCTTTGAGGAGACTTGTTATTTACTGCTCTTCGGCACCCTCCCCAACCAACAAGAGTTGGTAGATTTCCAACACCTTTTAGCAGACCATCGCAGGCTTCCCAAAGACTTCGCACGGGATATGATATTAAAAGCGCCGAGTAAAGATGTGATGAATGTACTGGCAAGAAGCGTATTGGCTATGTATAGCTATGACGATAACGCCGATGATGTATCTATTCCGAATGTTCTAAGGCAATGCATCCGTCTGATCGCTACATTCCCTTCCATTGCAGTTTATGGCTACCAAACGTTATCTCATTACCATGAGAATAAAAGCTTATTTATCCATAGCCCACATCCGGAGTTAAGCACTGCAGAGAACATTCTACACATGCTAAGACCAGACAGCAGTTACACCAAACTTGAAGCGTCTTTGCTCGATCTGTTGCTTGTGCTCCACGCAGAACATGGCGGCGGCAATAACTCTTCATTCACAACACACGTCGTCACGTCTTCTGGTACAGATACCTACTCCGTTATAGCCGCTGCCCTAGGATCTCTGAAAGGTCCACGCCATGGCGGTGCCAACATCAAAGTGGTGCGAATGTTCGAAGACATAAAGCGGGAGATCAAGGATTGGAATGACGAGCAAGAGCTTGAAGAATATCTAAAAAAACTCCTAAAAAAAGAGGCTTTTGATCGTTCCGGTCTCATTTATGGTATTGGGCACGCTGTATATTCCATCTCCGATCCCAGGGCTGTTCTACTCAAAGACTACGCTGCACGTCTGGCAAAGGAGAAAGGCTTGGAGGACGAGTTCAACCTCTATGCAAAAGTAGAAAAACTTGCACCTGAGGTGATAGGTAAAGTCAGGAAAATGTATAAAGGCGTCAGCGCCAATGTGGACTTTTATTCCGGTTTCGTTTACCAGATGCTTAATATTCCACCGGAACTATACACCCCGCTCTTTGCCATCTCCAGAATCGTTGGTTGGAGCGCTCACCGAATAGAAGAGATCGTCAATGCCGGAAAGATCATCAGACCCGCATACAAGAGCGTTAGCCCTAGACGGGAATACACGCCACTCGCGTCAAGGTAAACGGATTAATCTTCAACTCAAACCGCCAATTTTGGCGGTTTTTATGATGCTTTCAGAATAAACCTATTGTATTTTTTTACTAAGTAAGCCAAAACCAGACCGTATATAACGTGACTGGTTAACGAGAATATAGCCGTCACTAAATCAAGTCGGTCCGGCTTCCCAGGCATTCCAATTGGAATAAAGGCATTTCTCAAAGTTAACCAGACAAACAATCCATAAATCGCCCCCTTTAGTAAATAAAAGTCGGTTCCGCTTTTGGCGAAAATAATAGAAAGCCCAATTGCCAGTATACTTCCAAACCCAATATATCCTAAGAAAGAGATGATTATATGTCCCGGATCAGCGGGAACATCACTTATATTAAAAATAGTTTTCCCCATTTCAAGGATACCCATATTATTTGTTATATTAAGGTAGTAAGGAACAATAGTCAGTATTGTTTTGATTAAAGTAGCAATGGAACCCATCACAATTGAGAAAGTGATTAAGTCTTTTTGAAACTCCTTATTAGCCACTATTTTCAACTCCTTATTCTTAAGTAAGCTAGTTTTTCTTACACAATTAAGAACTAAGATTTTGCGAACTTTCTCATTGTTAATAGATTGTTTCCTATTATTCGAGTTTTTATCCCGCAATACTATGACATAATTACCTTTAGAAAATCGGTTTATGGTTTATATAATACCGCTTATAATAGACCAGTTTATGAAGAAAATTAATTTTACTTGTATAACAAATTGACCCACAATATATAATGATTAGCTTGTTAGGCTATCAAAGTATTATAGGTCAATTTAGTACATGTTGTTTTAGAACCTGATTTTAGACAGTTAAATAAAGACTTACAAAGAATATAATATAATATGCTTAGTTATTAAATTATCCGTCTAAAAACCCAAGTATAGCACCAAGCACATTTACAATTAAGTTCACGAGGCTGGTGAGAAATTGTTCAATTATAGAAAGTAACGCTTTAGCATTAACTTCACCTTGCAGCATTCTATTTCCCCCTTTCTCTATTAACTTATGTAAAGTTATGCATTCTGTTTCAAGGACATTTGAATGACTTTCTCCAATAGAAATTTAGAAAATGACAATAGTTATATCAACTTCCCTAAGCAAAAAACGTATTATGGGATTGAGTCGAAACGAAGGGAGGGCTTTTTTAATGGGCGTTGGTAAAGGCGCAGGATTTCTCGACGGACTCGTTGGTCAATACTTCCCATATCTATTATTCCTTATCCTGATTCTGTTAGTTCTTGGTTCCTCTTCTGTAGGAGTATTCTAAAAGAAATAAATTAGGCCCACATAAACGGGCCTAATTTTTATCTTTAATATCATGGCGTTTTCCCAACCTTTGTTCTAGCCAAACAGCAGACCATGTGAGCGATATACCAAAGGCTAGATGCGTTAAAAATGCGATTTCAGCTTGTAATATCGACCCAACGGGGTAAACACGGCTAAGCAACTTACTTAAGACATTATAAAAAAGCGCCCAAGTAATTAAACCAATCATTGCGCCTTTTATAATAAAGTGATCCTTTCCCCAACGCCGAAGAATTAGCACTGTCGTTACTCCAATAACAATCCCGACTATCAGATCAATCTTAAACCCTATTATAAAAGGCCAAAACCCGCCTTTCATCACCTGCTCGGGCGTTAATATTAAGCCGCCTGCTATCCGAATGCAATTAAGAAAGGGAGGCCAGATCATGTATATAATGATAACTCCCAGCAAATCTTGAACTACAGTGGCCACTATACCAGATAAAGCGCCTATGATCAGAGCATCCTTTTCCATTCTTCCGCTTCTCACCCCCCCACCTCCAAAGTCTAGTATTTCCATAGTGCAAAAATGTAAACACAAATAAACTCTCAGTAAAATGAGGATTTTGGGAAAAGCTATGTTATCGGGTATTACTTGGAGGTATTCAAATGAAGAAGAGTTTAGATAGAACCTTAGGCTATTATTCCGCATTAACCATTTCTGTTGGAACCATGATTGGCTCAGCTATCTTTGTACTAGCTGGGACAAGTTATGCTACGGCTGGGCCTTCTGCTTCACTATCCATTTTTCTAGCTGGTTTTGCCGCGCTCATGACTGGTTTTTCCTTCGCTGAGCTCGTGACGCTGATTCCTAACGCTGGAGGCGGGTATGCTTATGTTCGCGAGGCTACTAATAACGGAGTCCTCAGTTTTCTCTGCGGCTGGGGCTTTTTGCTCGGTTACGCCATGTCATGCGGACTCTTCGCCCTAGGTTTCGGCAACTTTCTAAACTACTTCTTCCCGTTTATTCCCCAGATGGCAGGTTCATATCTCCTTACCATCTATATAGTATACACCAATATTCGCGGGGTCAAAAGCTCCGGCAAGCTTCAGGATGTTATCACGACCGGCTTAATCCTTTTATTGTTGGTTTATATAATCTACGGCCTATTTCATATTGATATAAAGCATCAAGTACCTTTCTTCCCTAATGGCACGGGAGGCATGTTAAATGCTATGGGTTTTCTTTATATGACCTATATCGGGTATGGCCTGATCACCACCGCAAGCGAGGAGGTGATCGACCCGACCCGCACTATACCCAAAGCGATCATCGTCTCTATCTTATTTGTAATCCTCATTAAGACAGCAACTTTCTTCGTAGGCGCTAGTATCATCCCCTGGACCAAGCTGCTTCCTTCCGTTACTCGAACCCCGTTGACTGATACAGCAGTAAAAATAGCCGGACCTCTGGGTGGATATCTATTCGCTTTAGCCGGAATACTAGCCACACTATCTTCTATTAACACAGCAGTTATGGCTTCATCACGCACAGCATTTGCTTTAGCGCGGGATCAACGTTTTCCGGCAGTATTTAAAACGATCAACTCCTCAACCAGAACTCCAATATTCGCAGTCGTATTCACAGGTCTTATTGTTCTTGCGTCAGTCTCAATCCGGAACCTAGAGCATATTTCCACGATCACCAGTATTTTTTCTCTCACCGGTTACACCTTGGTCAACTTCGCATTAATCATTTTCCGAATTCGAGAACCCCATAAAACCAGACAGTTTAAGGCCCCACTTTACCCTGTTACACCTATTCTTGGGATCACTCTCAATATTTTCCTCGTCAGTCAGCTTGCTAAATCGGACGTCATTGCATTAAGTATTGCCATCATCATCATATTATTGGGTTTATCCTACTTTTATTGGGCACTACCCAGATTAAAGAGCGCTCCCAAAGGGATTTCACCGCTGGATATCCCACATTATCAAAATCCACAGTCTGTCCCTGATGACATAGGAGAAAAAATAGTTGTTCCTGTAGCAAATCCGTCCACAATGGCAGGTTTAATGGCTTTAGCCGCAAGGCTGTCTGAACATGAAAAAAATACAGCAATCGTACCGTTACATGTTATGTCTGTCCCCAATATTATCTCGATGGATGCTGAAGCTTACAAGGAGATTAAAACAGCTTCTAAAATTCAAGATAAAACTATGCTGGCTTTGTTAGATTACGAAGCATCTAATCCGCTGGTTAAACCTTTATTGGTTTACTCTAGAGACGTGGTTCACGCTATTATTCTCACAGTAAAAGAAATAAAAGCAAACTTGCTTTTAATGGGTTGGCATCCTTCCGGATTGGCGTCAAAGATGCAAGGCGGAATCGTAGAAAACGTTATTAAAACAGCCCCTGTCACGGTGGGCATATTAAAAGCTAATCAAACGTGCGAGTACAAAAGAGTACTTTTTCCATACGGAGGTGGTAGGTATTCTCAACTCACAGCAGAGATCGTTCGGAGGGTAGCGCATGCCTACACTGCTGAGGTTACTGTCCTCAAAGTCATAGACGATTGGGATGGGCACAATAGTTCTGTTCTAGAAGAAGAGATCCGAACAGCCCTGAAAGAATTAGGAACAAGAATCCAAGTCCGGATTGAGAAAGGTGATCTAATCGATAAAGTAGTCGATATCTCCTCTGATTACGACTTACTCATTCTAGGAGCTTCACTTGATTGGGGATTCAAAGAATATATCACTGGGTTCCGTTCCGACTCCATTGCAGAAAAAGCCCGTTGTTCCGTTTTGATTGTCAAGAGCTATCAAGCTCTTCTGCAACGTAAAGGAGTTCGTCGATATCTAGAGAAGCTTAAAAACCTGTTGCACTAAGTATCATAAAACTTCCAATGGCAACATTTTCTTTTGCGGTATATTGCTTTATTTACAGGGGATAATAGATTATACAACTTTTAAGAAACATTGATGGAGGAAGAGCCAGCTGATTTACCTTTAACCTTTATTACGGAATAAAAAATCCCGCCATGTTTCCGTTCGTGATAAACATGGCGGGATTTTTATAGATGATCTTTTATTCTCCTGATAAACTTATTATTCGAATACAACTTCTATACTGTGTTCCTTGGCGTCCGTAAAGAGCGGAACCAAGTTGCCATCGATTTGTTTACCGTCAACCTTTATGGTTGCCTTGCTGTCCGACACACGATAGAATCCTACAGGCTTACTAACTTTCACATTGTAAGAAGCTTTACCGGCGTTGACGACATATGCGATGGATGTCTGTTCTTCACGAAGAACAGGATCGATTACAATACCCTTCGTGTTGTACTCCAACCCGATGGCGTTTATCAAGGTAAGATTTAACCATGTTGCCGTACCGCTCAAGAGAGGCCCAATGTTCTCTCCGGTATCACTGTTATTGTACTGAGTGCAGATTCTTGGGTTTCCGCAGACAGCAAACGGGTTTTCTAATGTCTTATATGGTAAAACCAGATCAATCATCCAATAACCCAGGTTCGCCAGCTTTGTCGCCAATTGCTTGTTGGTAACCGCCTTAGCAGCCTTAAACATTGCCCCGGTAGCCATCATGGCAGCATGTTTGAATATCGCTCCGTTTTCCCTGTCACCCAAGAAGTAGTTGCCTGTTGCCGTATCTTTAGCCACTTTGCCAAGATCTGTAGGTGTTACAAGTTTAATTCCGTAAGGTGTCTTTAGTATCTTTTCAATCACATCAAGCATGCTGTTTATCTGTTCCTCACTTGCGCAATCAGCCAGCACCGACCAGCTAAAGGAGTTTACGAAGTAGGAACCGTCCAAATCCGGATCAGCTGATAACTTATCTCCCTTAGAACCTAGGTAAGAGAACTCACCATTCTTATATCTGTTAAATAACGCACGGGCAAAAAACTCCTCTTTCCATGCGTGTTCTTGAATATTGTTATAAAGAGTCTGAGAAAGCTGCTCCAGTTTTGCATTGTATTCGGCATCGCCTTTGGCTTTGGACAACTCGATCATTTCGTTGATTGCGACCTTTAACAAGAAAGCATTCATAACACTTTCAGTATAGTCGCTTTCAAATGGATCCCCGAGTTTACCGCCGCTCTTTTCTAACTGTTCTTTATATCGTCTTTCTTTCTCGACACCGTTGATGAAGTCGTTATCCAATCGTAGGCAGTCATTCCAGTCGGCGAAGTCAATCAAAGGAAGTCCGTGTTTTCCAACAGAGATCTCCGCTGAATATCTGATTAATGCCTTGATCGTGTCGTATACAGGCCTTTTTAGAACAGGTGAAGTTCCGGCTACGGTCACTTCCTCATCCAAAAACGCTAAGTCTCCTGTAAGATTGATATAACGATACGCAGCCTGGACAAACCAGAGTGCATCATCAGACCATTTTCCTGGTTCTTTACCTACCCAGTAGAAATTATGATTAGCATACCCAAGTTCAAATATGTTTGAACACCAGACTTTTAGGAGTTGCTTGACAAAATCACCTTCCCCCATGCTAACAAAGTAGTACATGGTGGCGTAAACATCCTGAATCTCCCTGAATCCGATCTCTCTATAACCCTTTTGTGTCTGACCAAAAGACCTGGAAACGAAAGTCTGGTATAGGACCTGGAACGGAAGATTTCTATTAAAATACGTATTAAGCTCTTCATCCTGTGAGTTAAGCTGGATGAAACTTCTGTATTGATCGTAAAACTTTATATTGGCTTCCAACGCTTTAATTACTTCTTCTTCGTCTAAGAACCGATTAATAAGATTGTTTACTTCCTCGATGAGTGTATTGTTCTTGTCAAAATTCGGGTTTTCTTTATTCGAAACCAACCCGGTGAAGTTATCGACTACGCCCACGGCATTAGGTTCAAGCTGCAGATCACCGGATAAGGCGAAGAAACCAGGACCCTTCCTGTTAAAGTTGTTGCTTAGTTTACTAACATTCTCAGGATTCTCTAGGGTTCCATTCCCGACGAACTCATTGTAGTTTGAGCAAAACTCCTTGGGAAACAGCACTCTATTTCCGTTTCGAACCATCATAGTGTTAAATCTAACATCTTCGTTGCATGATTCCGGGTAATAGTCCGGCGTGATTGCAGCAATACCGCCGTCATCTTGACTTAAGACAGAAGCCTGCATGATTATGTTCGTATAGATCACGTCTTCAAATAAAGCTCCGGGAGCTCCCGAACCGAACATTCCGGTATATACGACCTTTATAACTCTTTTTTTCTCAGAGGTATTTTTCACCTCAATACGCTGTACTTCTGTAGCCAACGGTAGCCCCTTGTATTGAGGCAGTATAAAAATGGTTCTTTTAATCTCCAGTCCGCACTTGGTCTTATACTCAATAATCGTACGGTTTTGCGAGTGGGTACATACCGCAGATTCGATGTTGTTATCTTTTATATCAGCGGAGTAGAATATTTTCTTACTATTCTCCACTAAGTAGAATTGGCGATTTGCTGGAAAACCATTTTCTTCCGCCCTCATATCCCATCTAGTAGCTAAAACCTGAGTATCGGCATGAGAGCGAAATGAGCCCCGGCCAAGCCTATCCACAACACTCTTCGGAGTGGTTTGCAACGCATAATCGAAGCCCATTCGGTTACCCATTAGTAGATTCGCATAGAAATGCGGCCCGGGCGCGGGTGTGCGCAGGTCGATGACGTGTTCACCCTTTTTATTTAAGTAACCGGCCCAACCCTTCACATCCGATAGGATCTCTCCAATTGTTTCTTTAATCTCAGAAGGAGCCGCTACCTCTTCATTTGAACCGTTCTTATAGACCTTAACACTATTGTCTTTTAAAGATATCAGAAGGGAATTTGCAGTTCCAGATTGCGCTAAGCAATAGGAGGATACATCTGCGTCTTTAAGCAGTTCTAAAACTGCAGGGGCTTTAAACGGCAAGTTTGCTACCCCGATAACAGTTTTATAAGTAGTGTCAATAAACATCGCATCGACAATCTCTTTCTCCGCGATAATCTCTCCAAAAAGCTCTCTTACTAATGCTTCAGGTGATAATTTGAATTCTCTGGCAACAAGCTTTTGTAACATAACTTAACCTCCGTCTTCTCATGTGTTTGATGTTCCAGGTCATGACCATTGTTTCGGTTTTCCATGAAGAATAGCGCATTTATGCGCTATTAATTGCCTAAACAAGAGTCCTGGATTCTCAGTCTTGTAAAAGGCAATACACAAAACTTTAGGTTATTTATAACATGGTGGAATAATTGAGTCAAGGGCGTCGGTGATAAAATTACTCATATTCAATTTCATTATCATTACACAATTCAATTGCTATTTCTCTTAATGCTTCGTCTCTAAATTTGTACCAATTATCTTCGAACCCAAGTTGAATCATATCTTTGAATCTCCTAAATGCGCCTGAACCCCTAATCG
>OBJA01000589.1_pt1 | contig 30048 bp, 30 predicted proteins | sample 1519751 | NCBI WGS metagenome assembly OBJA01 (sample SAMEA3881238, study PRJEB22517) | soil metagenome | biome: lake sediment; feature: soda lake sediment; material: sediment, water from around vicinity | place: India | collected 2013-12-23 | depth 3 m
GGATCGGCGAAGCGAAACTGTTGCCGGCGGTACGGGCTTCAGGTCTCGATACCTGGATAGTGGCCGACGGCTTCAGCTGCCGGACCCAGATCAAGGACGGCACCGGCAGACAGGCCCTGCACCTGGCCGAGCTGATCGAGGAAGGCTTCCGTTTGAACGACAGGGGGGACACCGCCATGGAAAAACCGAGGAACTCAAGGGAAAAGGACTCCCCGGTGGTGGTCATCACCGGGGCGAGCGCCGGCCTTGGCCGGGCCACCGCCCAGGCCTACGCCCGGCAGGGGGCAAGGCTCTGCCTGGTCGCCCGCGGCCGGGAACGACTCGAGGAAGCCAGGCGGGAAGCGATTCATCTCGGCGGCCGGGCCATGGTGGTGGCCGGCGATGTGGCCGACCCGGAGGTGCTCGAGCGGGCGGCGGAGGAGGTCGAAAAAACCTTCGGCCCCATCGATATCTGGGTCAACAATGCCATGGCCACCATTTTTGCAGAATTCACGGATATCACTCCGGAGGAGTTCAGGCGGGTGACCGAGGTGACATATCTGGGATACGTCAACGGCACCATGTCCGCCCTGAAACGGATGCTGCCGAGGGATCGCGGCGCCATCGTCCAGGTCGGCTCGGCCCTGGGCGTCCGCGCCATCCCCCTGCAGTCCGCCTACTGCGGAGCCAAGCACGCGATCTACGGGTTTACCGAGTCGGTGCGGACCGAACTGTTGCATAAAAACAGCAAGGTTCGGATAACGGTGGTTCACATGCCGGCGCTGAACACCCCGCAATTCTCGTGGAACCGATCGCGAATGCCGAAAAAACCGCAGCCGGTGCCGCCGGTCTTCCAGCCGGAGGTGGGGGCCGAGGCGGTGCTGTATGCCGCCAGGAGCGGGAAGAAAGAGATCTCCCTCGGCTTTTCCACCCTCAAGGCGATCTACGGGGACAAGATGGCCCCGGCGCTCCTGGACCGCTATGCCGCGAGGATCGCCTACGACGGCCAAATGACGGAGGAACCGCCGGAACAGGACCGCCCGGACAATCTCTTCAGTCCCGCCCCCGGCCTCTATTCTTCCCACGGCAGCTTCGACGCCGTGGCCAAAGGCCGCAGCCTGCAGTTCGCTTTGTCCCGCCACGGAAGAAAAATAGGCCTTGCCGCCCTGGCAGTGGGGGTGGGGCTCGCCGGCATAGCCTACCTGCGCCGCAGCAACGGCGGCTATCTTCTCCCACCACTATAAAAGGAGCTTCCTCATGAAAAAATCGATCGGCAAGAGGATCTGGGCGATCGCCGAGGGCTTCATACCGAGCCGGAGCACCGGCCCCGAGCCGCAGATGACCAGCCACGAGACCGCCTGCCTGCTGAACACCTCCGACCAGGACGCCGCGGTGACCATCACCGTCTATTTCAGCGACCGCGAGCCGGCGGGACCCTATCGCGTGACGCTCCCGGCCAGGAGGACCCTGCATCTCAGGTTCAACAGCCTGACCGATCCCGAACCGATCCCGCGGGACACCGATTACAGCTCGGTCATCGTCTCCGATATCCCCATCGTCGTCCAGCATACCCGGCTCGATTCGCGGCAGGCGGCCAACGCCCTGATCTCCACCATCGCCTTTGCCATGGAATGACGATGAGGGAGATGCGCCCTGCAGAACCTGAAAATCATCCAAGAGGAGATCGCCATGAAAAAGACAGCCAGCGACTTTTTGATCCAGTGTCTCTATGACTGGGGTATCCGGAGGATCTACGGCTACCCCGGCGACGGAATAAACGGCATCATGGGCGCCCTCGGCCGGGCCGATGACCAGGTCAGGTTCATCCAGTCGCGCCACGAGGAGCTGGCCGCCTTCGAGGCCTGCGCCCACGCCAAGTTCTCCGGGGAACTGGGGGTCTGCCTCGCCACCTCCGGCCCCGGCGCCATCCATCTGCTGAACGGCCTCTACGACGCCAAGAAGGATTACACCCCGGTGCTCGCCATCGTCGGCCAGCAGGCCACCATCGCCATGGGCACCGACTACCAGCAGGAGGTCGACCTGATTTCCCTCTTCAAGGACGTCGCCCATCACTACGTGCAGATGGCCTCGACCCCGGCCCAGATCAGGCAGCTGGTGGACCGGGCGGTGCGCATCGCGCTGGCCGAGCGGACCGTCACCTGCCTCATCATTCCCCACGACGTCCAGGAGATGGACATGGTCACCGCCCCGCCGCGCAAGCACGGGGCCAATTTCACCGGCGTTGGCTACCGGCGGCCTCGCGTGGTGCCGGCGGAGGAGGATCTCGATCGGGCGGCCGCCATCCTGAACGAGGGCAAAAAGGTGGCCATTCTGGTGGGCGCCGGCGCCCTCGGGGCCACCGACCTGGTGATGGAGACGGCGGAGACGCTGGGAGGGGGGGTCGCCAAGGCCCTGCTCGGCAAGATGGTCCTGCCCGACGACCTGCCCTACGTCACCGGCTCCATAGGCCTCCTGGGCACCAGGCCCAGCTGGGACCTGATGATGAACTGCGATACCTTCTTCATGATCGGCTCCTCCTTCCCCTATTCGGAATTCCTGCCCAAGGAAGGCCAGGCGAAGGGGGTGCAGATCGACATCCAGGCCCGGATGCTCTCCACCCGCTTCCCCATGGACGTCAACCTGCACGGCGAGACGAGCCTGACGCTCAAGGAACTTCTGCCGCGCTTGAAGAAAAAGGATGACAGGGCCTGGCGGGAAACGATCGCCAGCGACGTCGAGGAATGGTGGACGGTCATGGAGGCCAGGGCCAGACTCGCGGCCAAGCCGATCAACCCCCAGCGCCTCTTCTGGGAGCTTTCGCCCTTGCTGCCGGAGAACTCCATCCTCACCTGCGACTCGGGCTCGGCCGCCAACTGGTATGCCCGGGACATCAAGGTGAAGCGGGGCATGATGGGCTCGCTCTCCGGCGGACTCGCCACCATGGGCTGCGGGGTGCCGTACGCCCTCGCCGCCAAGTTCTGTCACCCGGACCGGCCGGTCATCGCCATGGTGGGGGACGGCGCCATGCAGATGCTCGGCAACCTCTGCCTCGTCAACATCGCCCGCTTTTACGGCGAGTGGCCCGACCCGCGCCTCATCGTGCTGGTCCTCAACAACCGCGACCTCAACCAGGTGACCTGGGAACAGCGGATCCTGGCGGGCGACCCCAAGTTTGCCGCCTCCCAGGACGTCCCGGCCTTCAACTACGCGGAATACGGCAAGCTCCTCGGATTGGAGGGCATCGAGGTCACCCGGCCCGAGGAGATCCGGCCGGCCTACGAGCGGGCCCTGCAGGCCTCGCGGCCGGTGGTCATCGACGCCCACTGCGACCCGGACGTGCCGCCCCTGCCGCCCCATATCAATTTCGAGCAGGCCAAGGGGTACATGTCGGCGCTGTTCCAGGGGGATCCCAACGAGATGGGCATCATCCATCAGTCGGCGAAACAGATGATGGCGGAGTATCTCATGCGGTGGAAGGGGTAAGCCATGCCGGGGAAGACCAGGATCGAGCGGGTAGCGGCCCGCTCCTACACGATCCCCACCGAGGTGGCGGAGTCGGACGGCACCCTCGCCTGGGATTCCACCACCATGGTGATCGTTACGGCCGAAGGCGGCGGGCAGACCGGCCTCGGCTACACCTATACAGAGAAAAGCGCCGCCCTCCTGATCAACGACAGACTGGCCTCGCTGGCGGCAGGCCTGCCGGCGATGGACATCCCGGCCATCTTCGGGGCCATGGTCGGGGGCTGCCGCAATTACGGCGACTCTTCGCTGGCCATGATGGCGGTGGCGGCGGTGGACGCGGCCTTCTGGGACCTCAAGGCCAGGATCCTCGGTCTGCCGCTGGTGACGCTCATGGGCGCGGCCCGAAGGAGCGTGCCGATCTACGGCAGCGGCGGGTTCACCTCCTACGACCTCGGCCGGCTGACGGGCCAGCTCGCCGGCTGGCGAAACCGGGGTATCACCCGGATGAAGATCAAGATCGGCCGCGATCCGGCCCGGGATCCCGAACGTATTCGGGCGGCGCGAAAGGCAGTGGGCGAGGAAGCGGAGCTGATGGTCGACGCCAACGGCGCATATTTCCCGAAACAGGCGCTGGCCGTGGCCGAAACGCTGAGAGAGTGCCGCGTCGGCTGGTTCGAGGAACCGGTGCACCACCGGGACCTGGCAGGGCTGCGGCTCCTCCGCGAAAGCGCGCCGCCCGGTATCGAGATCAGCTCCGGCGAATACGGCTTCAACCTCGACTATTTCCACCGTCTGCTCGACGCCGGCGCGGTCGACGTCCTCCAGGCCGACGCCACCCGCTGCTCCCCCACCGTCTTCCGCGAGGCGGCCGTCCTCTGCCAGGCCAAGCTACTTCCCCTCTCGTCCCACACCGCCCCGGCCCTGCACTGCCACCTCTGCTGCGCCCTCCCGCCGGCCAGGCACCTGGAATACTTCCACGACCACGTCCGGATCGAACAGCTCTTCTTCGACGGCCTGCCGGAAATCAAGGGCGGCGAGATGTTCCCTGACCTCGACCGCCCCGGGACGGGACTGGTTTTCAAGGAACGGGAGGCGGAAAAATTCTTAGATTAGTCCCCCGCCGGACGTGGGGGCCGGTGAAGGGAGGCGAGCCCCCTGCCTTCCCCGAAATCGCAGGAGAATAGGTTCATGACTTCGAAAGCACTTGTCCTCATCAACTTTCGGGCACGCCGCGGGGATGACGAGATCGATCCGGTGTCCGAAGTGCTGCAAACCGGCGGCATCGAACCCATCTATCATCGTTTCGACAGGATCGAAGAAATCGAGCGGTCGATCTCCACCCATCGCGACAGCGTGGACCGCATCGTCATAGGGGGTGGCGACGGCACCCTCAACGCCTCCATAAGAAGCGTCCTGGAAAGTGGCTTGCCTCTTGGCATTCTGCCCATGGGCACGGCCAACGACCTGGCCAGGAGCCTGCAGATTCCCTTTGGCATCGAAGACGCCGCGCGTGTTGTGGCCGAAGGCAGGATCAAGCGGGTGGATCTGGGTGTTGTCAACGGCATTTATTTTTTTAACGCGGCCAGCATCGGCCTCCCGGTCCAGATAACCCGCAAGCTTACCCCGGAAACGAAGAAGAGATGGGGCGGTCTTGCATATGTGATCGCTTTCTTTAAAGCATTCAGGGAGAATCGGCCCTTCCGGGCCCAGGTACGATGTAACGGGAGGGCTGAAAACTTCAGGACTATCCAGATAACCGTCGGCAACGGCAGGCACTACGGCCGGGGCATGACCATCAGAGAGGACGCGGACATTTCCGACCACCTGCTGCACTGTTACAGTCTTAAGCCCAGGGGGGTCTGGGATCTGCTCAAGACGGCGCCTGCCATCTACAGGGGAACCTTCGGGAAAAGGGACCCGGTACGACTCATGGAAGGCCGCCGGATCGACATCATCACGGGCAGGCCGATGGCAATCGATATCGACGGCGAGCTCATCGGCCGGTCTCCCGCCCACTTCTCCATCGAGCCGGCGGCCCTGCCGATCATCGTGCCGAAAGGGAATGAGTGAACCGATAAATCATGAGGTCATCGCACAACAACCAACTCTCTTTCCACCAACTCTCTTTCCGCCAACTCTCTTTCCGCCAACTCTCAACGGCCAGCTCCCAAAGAAATCTCCCCATACCAGGCAACCGCACTGCCCCCCGTATTGTCGGTGTCGGTCATGATGGCGACGGCGCCGGCCTTCGGCGGGTCTCCACCGAAAAGCTGTCTGTAGTCCTCCAGGATATCGCGCTCCTCCTCCAGCCACCTGCCCGCCAGGTCGGGGCCTGACTGCACGGCCACCATCATGGCATTGGCGGTGAACGCATTGGCGATGCTTTCGCCCTTGGGCAGTCTGTTGGCCCAGATGTAGTTGATGGCCCTGGTCTGCCAGAAGAAAAAACCGGGGAAGACCACATAGACGCGGGCGGCATAGTCATCCCCGGCCTTTGTCCTCTCATCCCCGCCCTTGACGGTATCCGCTATCTTCCACGACCAGCGCAGGTACCTGAACTTCACCGGATCGAACTCGATTTCCTTCACCAGGCCGGATGCCGTCCCACGGCTCTTCGCCCGCACCACCAGCCTGCCGTCTTCCTTTTCGAGCCGATACTCGGTCTCTCCCTTGAAGCTCTTTGAAGTCCACCCGCTCAAGCCTTCGCTCGCAAAACGACTCACCGCGAGCTCTTCCGTGGCGCCGATCGAAGCCGTCAAGAAGATGAAACAAGCCGGCAAAAGGCAACCGATTACCACTTTCAGTAAAAATCCCATGCCAAACCCCGACTCATGCGGCGACGGCCGCCGATCGCCCGTTCAACCAACAGTACGTTCTTCCACCGATCATTTTATCAACCTCGGCAATCAGCAGGTCCATAAGTCGAACTTTCGAACCGGATCAGGTGTGGATCCGGCTCGATAATCTGAAAAATCGCTATCTATTTCTTCGGCGGCAGGAAGCGTTCCTGCAGGCCGAAGGGATCCTTGATCTCCTGCTCGGGGCGGCCGACGAGCTTCTTCTCGCCGCGCTGCTCCACGTATTTGGCGAGTTCCAGGTCGATATCCATCGGCACCTTCTCGCCCGCCTGGACGAGCATCTGGCGCAGCAGGCCTTCCGATTTGCCGGCGAAGGCTACCGCGTCCCCCAGCACCCGCATCGCCTCCGGAGGATTATGGAAGCCCACCGAGTTCTCGGCGCCGATGTACAGCTGGCGGTAAAAGGCTTCGAGATAAAAATCCTTGGCTCTGTCGTAGAAATCCTTGTCGAAAACGGCACCCCTGGCCTGGGCATTGTGGGCGATCTCGAAGAGCTTGGCGACGGTCGCCGTGGCATAACCCGCCCGAAGCATGAGCGAGACCGTATGGTCCTGGATCGAGATCACGCGCTGCTTGAGCCATTCCTCATCCTGGTCGTGGCACTGGCTGCAGGCTCTGAGATCGGCCTTGAGCGGGCTGGTCACGCGATGGTCCGACACCGTCTGCTCGCCCACCCTGGTCGAAGGCATATGGCAGTCGGCGCAGGAGGCACCGGCCAGCCAATGGGTGCTCCCATTGGAATAGAGTTCGAACTCGGGATGACGCATGAAGGCCATCCTGAAGCCCGTGACCGACTGGGTCCACTCTGCCACCTCTGCATCGTTGCGGATCTGGGCGATGATGTTTTCCACGCTGATGTTGCCCCAGCTGCTCTTCTGCCAGGGGAAATAGATGCCCTTGGACTTGCCATCGGCGGTCTTCGGGATGTTGTAGGTCACGTGACACTGGGCGCAGACCACCGAGCGCATCTGCTGCTTGGTGAGCTCGTCCGGCTTGACGTTCATCGACTCGAGGGCGTTGACGAGGGAAAACCCGCGGGAGATGAGGAGGGACATGTCTTTGTTGTCGTGGCAGTCGATGCAGGCTACCCCCAGTTCCCGATGCGCTTCGGGAATCTGGTCCACCACCTCCCGGAAGGGTTTCATGTAAAAATCGGGTCCCATTCTATTTTCGAGTATCGGGGCATATGGGGATTTGCAGCTGAGGCATACGCCGCCCGCGCCCACCCTCTTGGCGTCTATCTCCAGCTGGTCCTTGAGCATGTAGGCATGGCCCCGCGGCTCGTTGTACTCCACGCCGAACCCCCAGCCGTTGAACAGCAGCGCCATATACGGGTACATGGACAGCTTGTCATAGGTGATGTTGTCCGCATCGAAACCGAGCTTGTACTTGCTCTTGCCCACCGGGGTCGGCTCCTCGGTCTGCTTCCAGAGTTCGTACTGGGCCGGATGAGCCTTGCCCCAGACTTCCGGGTCGATGACGTTGTCGGGGATGGCCGCAGCCTGGTTCTGCGGTATTTGCTCCGCGCCGCCTGCCCAGGCCGGACCGAACAGGATGAGCAGCATACAGATCCCGGCCGATAATTTCTTGTCGATGACCATGTTCTCCTCCCTGAAAAATGAGTTGCTCTTACGGATTCGCTCCTAGAAAAGGAGTCGTCAATCCCGTGCCTTAATGGCAGCTGCGGAAATGATGCCGATATCTCTTGAAGGTTATGAAACGTCAATGCACCCGGCGCACCTCCTCCTGGTCCGCAAAGCGCAGCCGGGCAGTTCCTGATCTCGATCACGAATTTGTAATATTCTTTCCAAGGATGCCAGAAGACCAAAGGGGTGTCAACCCCAATTATTGATCAGGATCAGCCTGGACCCTCATTTGACACGGAGATGAAAAAACGTTTTCAATCAAGAGGGTAGCATCCTCGGAAAAGATTCCATGCCGCTTCTCCGCTGCATGATTATACTGGCTACATCATGGCGCTGAAAACGGCCGAGCCTATACTCGGGTGATGGAGGGGAAGGAGCAGGGCAGGGAAAGGTATCAACAAGCATGACAACGTTTGAGCAACTTCTGCATGCCGACAGGGACGATGAACTGGCGACCAGTCTGGCGGGATATCGCCGAATCCTCCTGCAGGGTGAGATCGGCGCCGGCAAGTCCACGCTGGCCCTGAAGCTGCTACAGTCTCTTGACAGGGAGGAAGGATCCTGCCAGCTCCTCGAACTCGATCCAGGTTCGCCGCCCGCCGGCATTCCGGGAACGATCGGCTGGTTTTCATTGCAGGGGGACGGCCTGGTTCTGCGGGAGTATCAGGCCCTGTGCACTCTGGATGCCGGACGTTTCCGGCTGCCGCTCATTCTCTCCGCCCGCCGGCTGATGTCGACAATCGGCAAGCACAGCGACCGGGACACCACCGTCATCGTCGACCCGCCGGGAGTGGTCAGGGGAGTCGGCGGCGCCGAGATGTTCATGGCCCTGATTGAGACCCTCGATGTGGACGCAGTCGTGGTCCTCCATCGGCAAGAAGGATCGATGCCGCTCGCCCGGGAGCTGGCCGCCCTGCCGATCGCCGTCCTTCATCTGGCGGCTTCGCCGGCGGCAAGGGCCGTGGCCAGACTCGAACAACTTAAGAATCGTGTTAGGCTGTGGGATGGCTTCCTCGCCGATGGCGTGGAAGAGAGAATCCACCTCGATCGCCTTCCCGTCCTGGGAACGCCGCCTCCCATGGAGATACCCGAGGCATGGGCCGGCAGGCAGGCGGCACTGCTCTCGGCCGGGGGCGGGACGTTGCGGATGGGGGAGGTGATCCGCCTGCTCGAAGGGGAACTCCTCCTGCGCCTGGTCCCCGGCAGGACAACGAAGCCGGCCGGTATCCTGATCCGGGATGCCGGCCGCACCTCGGCGGGCAGGCTGGAGACGTTCAGACGCCCCGCCCCCCCTCCCGCCGCGAACCCGCGCGAACCGCTGGAGATGGTGGCCCCGGCCATCGCGCAGCGGCCCGGCAAGGCCCCTGTTTCCAGCAACCTCGGCCAGGCCTGGGCCACCCTGGTGGGTGGCGTGTTCGGCGATCCGCTGGTGCATGTGCGCATGCGGCGCCAGAAGCAGAGCCTCTTCTTCGATCTCGGCGAACCCTCCCGCCTGGCGGCAAGGGTCGCCCACCAGGTGAACGCCATCTTCCTGAGCCATGCCCATATCGACCATATCGGCGGCCTGACCTGGTTTCTCCGGTCGAGGCTCGGCCCCTGCCGGATCTTCGGGCCGGACAGGACGATCCATCGAATCGAAAGCTTCCTGAACGCGATCACCTGGGACCGCATCGACGATCGCGGGCCTGTCTTCGAAGTGTTTGAAATAAAAGGGTCAGACCTCCGGCACGCCAGGCTGCAGGCCGGGAAAGAAAGGCTCGATTTGCCGGAGGCGCCCATCCTGAACGGAATCATCCTGACGGAGGACAACTTTGTGGTAAAGGCTGCCGTCTGCGACCACGGCATCCCCTCGATCGCCTACTCTCTGCTCTTGCGCCGGGAAATCAATGTGCGAAGGGAACGGCTGGAAGCACTGAAGCTGTCCGCCGGCCCCTGGCTCGGCACCCTGAAGTGGTGCATAGCCGCCGATGCCCTCGACACCGACATAGAACTCCCCGACGGCCGGACGGAAAAGGCAGGCGCCCTGGCGAATGACCTGACCATCGTAAGGCCCGGAAAGAAGCTGGTCTACGCCGCCGATATGGCGGACACTCCGGAAAACAGAGAAAAAATTATCGAACTGGCCCGCTCCGCCCACACCTTCTTCTGCGAGACGGCCTTCACCGCAGCCGACCGGGACAAGGCTGACGCCTCCCAGCACCTGACGACGCTTGCCGCCGTGCGGATCGCCCGGGAAGCCGGCGTCCAGCGCCTGGTCCCCTTCCACTTCTCGAAACGCTACGAGCACTACTACCGGCAGGTCTACGATGAGATCCTGGCAGCGGCGGGAGATATGCAGGGGTTGGGCTGCCCATCTTGAATCACGACAAGGTAAGCCGTTGCACAACCCGTTTACGGCTTCTCACCCCAGTGCACGCCGATGGTGCCGCACATGAACTTTCGGTAGCCGACTTCCACGAGTCCGCTCGCGGCAAAGAGTTCGGCCAGAGCCTCGGCCGAATGGAATTCCATGGTCGACCCGGTCAGATAGGCATAGGCAGCTTCGTCATCGGCGATGAGCTTGCCCAGGGCCGGGATGCCCCAGCGGAGATAGCCGCGAATAAAGGGGTAGAGCAGGTTCTTCGCCGGTGGCGTGGTATCGAGGCAGACCACCCGGCCCCCGGGTCGCAGCACCCGGCATACCTCGCGGAGGACCCGCCCGGCCTCGTCGACGTTGCGCAGCAGGTAACCGAAGGTCACCGAGCGGAAGGTGTCGTCGCCGAAAGGCAGGTGGTTGGCGTCGCAGGCATGCCAGGCGATCCGCCGGCCGGCGAAGCGTCTCCCGGCCTCGGTCAGCATATTGAGGGAGAAGTCGCCGCCGACCACCCGGGCCGCGGGATGGGTTGCCGCCATGAGGGCGGCGATATCGCCGGTGCCGGTAGCCAGGTCGAGCGTCCAGCCGTCGCCGGGGTCGCCGGCCATCTTCACCACGAACTTCCGCCACCGCTGATCCTGGCCCATGGTCATGACCCGGTTCATCAGGTCATACCGATGGGCGATGGCATCGAACATCCTCCGTACTCCCGGTTCCTTGCTCAACGGCTTTCCTCCCCTGCCGGAAAAATCGACTGTACGTGCATCAACAGGGCGCGGAACCGGGCGTTCTCGGGAAGGGGATGACCTCCCGGATGTTCGGCATGCCGGTGACGAACTGGATCAGCCGCTCGAAGCCGAGGCCGAAGCCGGCGTGGGGCGCCGAGCCGTAGAGGCGCAGGTCGAGGTACCACTGGTAATCGGGTATATGGATTCCCGCCTGCTGCATCCTGGCCAGGAGCACGTCGTAACGTTCCTCGCGCTGGCTGCCGCCGACGATCTCGCCGATCCCCGGCACCAGGATATCCATGGCCGCCACCGTCCTGCCGCCGTCGTTGACCCGCATGTAGAAGGGCTTGATGGCGGCCGGATAGTCGGTGACGGTGAGGGGCCGCTTGAAGACCTCCTCGGTCAGGTACCGTTCGTGTTCCGACTGCAGGTCGAGCCCCCACTCCACCGGAAACTCGAAATCCTTCTTCGCCGACTTGAGCCGGTCTATCGCCTCGCTGTAGGTAATATGGGCGAAATCCTGGTCGACCACGCCCCGCAGTTTCTTCAGCAATCCCTTCTCGATGAACTTTTCGAAGAGTTCCATATCCTCGGCGCAGCTGGTCATGGTGTCGGCAAGAAGGTACTTCAGCATCTCCTCGGCGACCTGCATGTTGCCCTGGAGATCGCAGAAGGCCATCTCCGGCTCGATCATCCAGAACTCGGCGAGGTGCCTGGAGGTGTTCGACTTTTCCGCCCGGAAGGTCGGGCCGAAGGTATAGACGTCACCCAGGGCGAGGGCATAGACTTCGGCCTGGAGCTGGCCGCTCACGGTAAGGCCCGCCGCCCGGCCGAAGAAATGGTCTTCCTTGGCGCCCGGCTTGCCGGTGCTCACCTGGAACATTTCGCCCGCCCCTTCGCAGTCGCTGGTGGTGATGATCGGGGTGTGGACCTGGATGAAGCCACGATCCTGGAAGAATTGGTGAATGGCATAGGAGAGCCGCGAGCGGACCCGGCCGACCGCGCCCAGGGCATTGGTCCTCGGCCGGAGGTGGCTGATCTCGCGAAGGAATTCGAAAGAATGCCTTTTCTTCTGCAGGGGATAGGTGTCCGGGTCGGCCTGTCCGACCACTTCGAGCCTTTCGGCGACAAGTTCCACCGCCTGACCCTTGGCCGGCGATTCCTTCAGTTCCCCCTCCACGACGACGCTCGCCCCGGTCGACAGGTGCTTCACTTCCGACTCGTAGTTCGCCAGGCGGGAATCGGCGATGACCTGCAGGTTGGCAAGGCACGAGCCGTCGCCGACCTCGACGAAAGAGAAAGCGCCGGTATCCCGCCGCGTCCGCACCCAGCCGGTAACGGTGATCCTTTGCCCGATTCTCTTTTCCTGCAGGATATTCTTGATGCGTGTCTTCATTACAGTCACCTTTTGTTATTTCTTTGCCGAATGGAATACCGCCATCTCCCCCCTGCCCGGCAGCAGGGCAGGGTCCATGCCGGTGAGCGCGGCCATGTGCCGGGCGGCAACCGGACACTTGACGGTCAGGAGGAAGAATATCTCCCGATCCGCATCGGACAGGCTCTCGAAATTGCCCTGGCCCTTGGCGATGATGAGATCCGCCGAGGCAAAGACACTGCGGAATTCGGGGGAGCAATCCGCGAGCACCGTCCCCGGACATCTCGAGCCGTTGGAAATGATCCGGGCAAAGCGGTCGAGTCCCGCCGCCAGGGCATCCTCGTGCAGGGCATCGTTGATGATCGGTCCGTCCTTGACCGCCACCGTGAGGATAAACCCGCGGCGGAACAGATGCTCGATCAGCAGCGAATCATAGATTATTTCACCGCAGTTGTCGGCAAGATAGAGAACCTGTGAGCCCTGCCGGAGGGTATCGAGCCGGTCGACCAACGCCCTGGTATGATCGACGGCCGGCATCTGCCTGCGGCTGTTGTCAAGAGCCTGCTCAATGTCGAAGCTCTGGTAGGCGCCGTAGTCGATGATGTTGCCGGCGATGGCAAAGCGGATGGCCAGCGTCAGCTCATCGGCGGAACCCTCGATTTCCCGGCGCAGGACCGGGAGGGTCTTCAGCGCCTGTGCATTGCTCTTTCTTTTCTCCTGAAGATAGGGGTCTTCGCAGCCGGTGACCTGGCTCAAACTCCGGTACACCAGCCGGGCGTTGGCGGGCGGGCTCAGGGCGGGATCGAGCCCGGAGACGATTGCCGCAATCTCTTTGACCGTCTGCACCTCCACCTCTTCGCTGCAGCCGCAGACCCGCGCCACCTGCAGCGCCTGCCGCAAAAGGCAGGGAAAGCATTCCGCGGCGGTTCTCATAGCAGATATTCCCGGCGAACGTTGGCGAGGGCGGCGAAGACGGAGTCCTTCGCCCCCGGCTCGTCGATGTAGAGTCTCTGGAGCAGCGCCCGCACCTTTTCCCGCCGAGTGTCGTCCGACAGGGGACAGAGATTCTTGACCGGCACGATTCCCAGTTCGTCGGCGATTTCCCCCACCTCGTGCTTTTCAAGATATGCCATCGGCCGCACCAGAGAAAGGGTGCCGCCGAATAAATCCTGGCGGGGCACCATGGTCGAGATGTTGCCGCTGTAGATGGTGTTGAGAAAGAAGGTCTCGATCAGGTCATCCTTATGGTGGCCGAAGGCGATCTTGTTGCAGCCATGGTCGCGGGCCAGGTCAAAGAGCTGGCTGCGCCGGTTGCGGGCACAGAGAAAGCAGGTTCTCGATGCTTCGGCAATGGGTTTTTCTGAGGCTATATGGAGTGTGAGGCCCATGCCGGACAGCTGCCCGGCGATGACGACCGCCGGATCCAGATCGGGGTCCTGGTTCCGCCAGAAGCCGTGGTCGATATGGTAGGCGGCAAGGGTGAAGCGGATGGGCGCCTTTTTCCTCCAGATGGCGAGGATGCCCGCCAGAGTCAGGCTGTCAACCCCTCCCGAAACGGCGATCATGACCCGATCCCCTTCGGAAAACATCGAGTAGTCATGCATGGCCTGGCCGATTTTCCTGTTCAGCCGGGGGGGAATCCGGTAACCGCTGATCATGCGTAATACTGACAATTTGGACTCTTTCAAAAAACAATGGAGACCTGCGGCTCACCGAGGCGCCGCCGCAGGTCCTGCAACCGGGGAACTACAGATGATTACATCAGGTAGGGACATGTGGCGAGACGTTCCTTGACCTCCTGTTCTACCAGTTGCTCGACCGTCACCCATTTGAATCCCCTGCGCTGCGCCTTTTCGTAAGACAGGATGTTCTCCAGCAGCGACTCCTGGGTTTCCCGGAATTCGGCCGTCCACAGTACCTCGCCGGTCGGGGCATGGATGAGCTTCATCTGAAATTCGGCCGAAGCGGGTTCTTCGACGGCGTACTCGGTCCCCTCACGCTGCTTGAAGCGACTGACCGTCGTCATGAGAACCGCGTCACAGCTCACTTCCCTGCCGATGGCGGAGAACATGCCGGGTAGTCCCAGCGACATTGTCGGGGCAAACGAGGCGACCTGGTTTTCGGTAAGCAGACGAACCTTCTCGTGGCCTTCCAACTCCCGGGCCATTATCTCGGTGAGAAAATCCGCACCCTTTTCGAGTTCCGGAATATCCTGCAGATCGACGGTGGGGCTGGCCGGCAACACGGCGATGCAGGAGACCGGTTTGAGCGGAACCTGGGCATCCCTGTTGCTGCCGAGGTTGGCGGAACAGGATGCCAGAAGGACTGCACAGCAGAAGAGCAAAAGCCGAGCTAATTTCTTCACGTAATCACCTTGATATATTGTTAAGAGTGCACTGCGAAAAAAATAACTACAAGCATCCTTTGGACGAGAGAGGGCCCTCGATTCCGATTCTCGCCACCGCCATACGCAGGGCCCGGCCGAAGCCCTTGAACACGGCCTCTATTATATGATGGCCATTCTCGCCGTGCAAGAGATCAATATGCAATGTGAGACCGGCATGTTGCGCCACAGCCCGGAAAAATTCCCTGGTCAGGACGGTATCGAAGGAACCTACTTTCTGTTCCGCAATCACCACCCCGTAATGGAGGTAAGGTCGGTTGGAAATGTCGATCACTACCCTGGCAAGCGTTTCGTCCATGGGCAGGTAACAGCTGCCGTATCGGGCTATCCCGCCTTTATCGGCCAATGCCCCGGCGATTGCCTTGCCGAGGCAGATGCCGATATCCTCGACGGTGTGGTGATCGTCGACCTCGGTATCTCCATCCGCCCGCAGGATGAGGTCGAAAAAGCCGTGAACGCTGAAGAGGGCCAGCATATGATCGAGGAAAGGCACGCCGGTTTTGATATCGTGCCTGCCCGAGCCGTCGAGAACCAGCTCGAGTTCGATATCGGTTTCTCCCGTTTTCCTGGCGACAGATTCCTTGCGAGGTGAGATATTGTGGGTCATGAGTGCAGTTCGGTAAAGGTTCCGGTGTCGTTGCGGGCATCCCACTCGAGGGGAATACCATTGCACGGGCATGGAAGGGAAATACTTGAATGGCGAACAATACCCGATACTGCAAAAACCTTCTCTATTTTTCGTGACACTTGGAAATAAAACAATTATATTGCATAGCTCAGCTCAATCTTTTTTATTGACACCCCGTTGAAGACCTTGTATAAACACCGCAGTTTTGATACTCCAAGACAAAATGAGCGGGAATAACTCAGTGGTAGAGTGCAACCTTGCCAAGGTTGAAGTCGCGAGTTCGAATCTCGTTTCCCGCTCCACTATACAAGAAAAAAGGTTCGACGCTGTTCGGACCTTTTTTTGTTAAAAGATCGACCATTCGAGGGATATAATGAAAACTTATCTTGCCCCAGTCAACGAGATCGAGAAGAAATGGTACGTTGTGGATGCCGAGAACAAGGTTCTGGGCCGTCTGGCTTCCGAGATTGCCAATCGCCTGCGGGGAAAACACAAGCCCACTTTTTCCGCCTTTATTGACAATGGCGATTTCATAGTGGTTACCAATGCCGCGAAAATCGTTTTGACCGGCAACAAACTCGAAGACAAGAAATATTATCGGCACACCGGCTACATGGGTGGTTTGAAGGAGTCTACCGCCAAAGAACTCCTGGCCAAACATCCGACCGATCTCATCATGCACGCGGTTCGGGGCATGCTGCCGAAAAACAAGCTTGGCCGGGCGCAGCTCAAGAAGCTCAAGATATATGCCGGCAAGGAACATCCTCATGCAGCCCAACAGCCTGCTGAATTAGATATCTAATCTGGGAGAATCGATATGGCTCAAAATCGCTTTTACGCCACCGGGAAGAGAAAGAATGCCGTGGCCAGAGTCTGGCTGACCCCCGGGACCGGCAAGGTCACCGTCAACCAGATGGAAGCTGACGCATACTTCGGTCAGATCTTCAAGAATCAGAGAATTGCCAAGCCCTTCAAGGTCACGGAAACCACCGAACAGTACGATGTGGTCGCCACGCTCAAGGGAGGCGGCAAATCCGCCCAGGCCGACGCCCTCTGCCACGGCATTTCCAAAGCCCTGCTCGAGACCAGCCCGGACAATCGGTTGCCGCTCAAGCAATCCGGCCTGTTGACCCGCGACCCCCGCATGAAGGAGCGCAAGAAATACGGCCAGAAAGGCGCCCGCGCCAAGTTCCAGTTCTCGAAACGTTAATCATCGAGCCGAGCCTTACTGCCGCCCCGTTTTCAGGCAGGCTGCGAGGAACTACGGATTTCACAGAGTATTATCGAGGGGAGTGACAGTTCCGCTGTCGCTCCCCTTTTCTATTGAATAGAGCTCAGTATCATCCCCGGGAGAGAATAGCCATGATAAACATCGGAATCGTCGGGGCTTCGGGCTACACCGGAGCCGAGCTGGCCAGAATCCTCGTCAATCATCCTGAAGTCAACATTACCGTCGCCACCTCCCGGCAATACGCCGGCCGCCCCCTCTCGGAGATCTTTCCCCATCTGCGCGGCAGAGCCGACCTCGTCTGCGAAAACCTGCCGGTAAATGAGCTCTGCCGGAGGGCCGATCTCTTTTTCACCGCCGTCCCCCACAAGACCGCGATGGATCTGGTTCCGGACCTTCTCGCCGCCGGCAAGAGAGTGATCGACCTTTCGGCCGATTTTCGGTTGCGGGAGCTCTCGGTGTACGAGGAGTGGTATCAGCCCCATTCCTCCAGCCACCTGCTGGGCGAGGCGGTCTACGGTCTGCCGGAACTCTATCGCAGCCAAATCGCCGGATGCCGACTGGTGGCCAACCCCGGCTGCTACCCGACTTCCATCATCCTCGGGCTCGCCCCGCTGCTCGCAGCCGGCGCCGTCTTGCCGGAGACCATCATCGCCGACTCCAAGTCGGGGACTTCCGGCGCCGGGCGCAGCGCGCAGACCGGGACACTGTTCTGCGAAGTCCATGACGGTTTCCGGCCGTACAAGGTCGGGAGGACCCACCGGCATACCCCGGAAATCGAGCAGGAACTGAGCGCGGTGGCGGGCCGGCCGGTGAAGGTGACATTCACTCCCCACCTGCTGCCCATTTCGAGGGGCATCCTGAGCACCGTCTATTCCTCTCTCGCTCCGGGTTTCGACCGGAAAAGAATAGATGAACTCTACCGGGAGAAATACCGGGACGAACCCTTCATCCGGTTGCTGCCCGAGGACGCATTCCCGGCCACCCAATACGTGAGGGGATCCAACTACTGCGATATCTCCTGGAAGATCGACCCCGCCACCGGCCGGGTCATCGTCATGACGACAATAGACAACATAGTCAAGGGGGCCTCCGGGCAGGCGGTCCAGAACATGAACATCATGTGCGGCTTCCCCGAAACGGCTGGCCTTGGCGTGGTACCCTTCTGCCCCTGAAACCTTTTCTTTTTTTGCCATTTTGCACCCTGCTGTCATGAACCACGAAGCTCCCCCGCCACGCACCATCAGGCTGCTCATTAGTTATGACGGGACGGGTTTCAGCGGTTGGCAGCGGCAAAAGCAGGACCGCACCATCCAGGGCGAGATCGAAAGTCGCCTGGCCATCATGACCACCGAAGATGTCTTTCTGCATGGCGCCGGTCGCACCGACGCCGGCGTCCATGCCGAAGGCATGGTGGCCCATTTTCAGACCCGTTCGTCGATCTCCTGCCGGGCCATTGTCCGCGGACTGAATGCCATGCTCCCGGGGGCCATCCGCATCTATGAGGCGGAGGAGGCAGATTCCTCCTTTCACGCCCGGTTCTCCGCCACCGGCAAGCAATACCAGTACACGGTCTTTACGGGCAGGATCCAGCCGCCCCGGTTGCGGCTGTACTCGCTCCATGTCACCAGCCCTCTGGATTTTCCCGCCATGCGGAAATGCCTGGGACTGCTCGAGGGTACCAACGACTTCTCCTCTTTTGAAAACAGCGGCTCAAGGGACAAGGATGACTGTTCGGGACGGGGGGCGGTACGGACCATCCACGAGGCGGTGATACAGGAAAAGACTGCGGAACTCTTCGTCTTTCTCTTCACCGGCGACGGCTTCCTGCGCAATATGGTGCGAAATCTGGTGGGAACGCTTCTGGAGGCTGGACGGGGGAACATCTCATCGGCGGATTTTGCCCGGATACTGGATGCCAGGGATAGAACCATGGCCGGCCCTACCGCCCCCGCCCACGGCCTGCAGCTGAATAAAGTACTGTATTGATGCAGGTATCGGATATACTACTTTTTCATCGAGGAATGCCGGGCCAGGAGGGACTGCAGCTTCCACGGGGACGAGAGACAGACCCGCGAGTCGTCGCATATTGACATAACGTCACAGAACGAAAGAAATTCTGCGAGGGCCTCGCTGATCTCCGTATCTCTTCTCTGGATGATCCGCAACTGCCGTTTCATGTCGAGGCCTTCCACCTTCAGGCCTTTCAGCCAACCGTGCTCCGCCTCCCGGCAGATGCAGAGAGCGGAAAGACAGGTGATGCCGGCTCCCGATTCGACCGCCCGCTTGACTGCTTCCGGGTGCCCCATTTCCATCACGACATTGACATCTTCCATGTACTTGCCGAAACGCTCTCTGATCGTTGCAGCGGTGCCTGAACCGCTCTCCCGCATGATCCACTTCTTCCCTTTCAGGTCACGGTTGATATCGAAAACCTCATTATGGGCAAGCGGATCTGTCGGGCCGCAGAGAACCATGAGCTCGTCTTCGAACCATGGCCGTGACTGGATCTCCTCCCGGCCGGAAAGAGGCCCTTCCACGAACCCGATATCCATATCCCTGTCGAACACGAGTTTTTCCGCATATCGTGTATTATAAACGAGCATATTGACATGGACATTGGGATGCACCCGTTTGAACGCCCCGATCAGGTAGGGGAGAATGTAGTTGCCCAGCGTGGTGCTGGCGACGATTTCGATACGCCCGTCAAGGGTATCGTTTCGTTCGGACATAATCTTTTCGATATTACCTACTTGGCAGATGATGTCCTTCGACAGCGGCAGCAGGAACCTTCCCCTGGCGTTCAACAGCAGGCTCCGGCCATGCCGATCGAACAGCGAGCCGCCCAGCTGGTTTTCCAGTTCCGCCAGCGCCATGCTGACTGCCGACTGGGTGACAAACAGCTTTTTACTCGCTTTGGTTACCTGGGCCGTTTCCGCGACAGCTATAAAAATTTCCAATTGTCTTAAGGTGATAGACATAACAAGTCTCCGAGAGACTGATCATTATTATTGATAATAATCATCTTTTTTATTTACGTTCCTTTTTGTCACTATAGCATTTCTGTTAAGTTTCACAAGTTTTTTCCATGAACGATTCCGCGCCACTAGCCGGCCTGCCCTGCCTCCACAAAGTGGTACATCCAGCGTGTTTTAGTGTTGACACACCTATAACAATTATTTAAGATACGCCCCATTCGAGCTAGGCGAATGATGCTAACCAGCTGAGACGTAACTTGGTAGTCTTGCGTTATTTCCAGGGAAAAGCATAACAAGGAACAGAGTATGGAACATGAATTCACAACGTTTCTCTACCAGGAAAACGTCCTCTGGATCGCAGCCTTCACCCTCGGTGGGCTGGCATTCGCGCTCGGCCCGATCGCCATCGTTTATTTGTTCATGCCTTTGAAGACCAGGCAGATCAACAACAAGGCCCTGCAGTTCATTGAGTGTGGTATGGATCCCATTGGCGACAGCTGGATACGTTACGGCGTCGTCTTCTATCTCTATGCTCTCATATTTCTCGCTTTCGATGTTGACGTTCTCTTCCTTTTTCCTGTAGCGGTTGCCTATAACGATGCGGTGTTCGCGTCTTCGATCCGTGATTTCATCGAAATTGTTCTGTTCGTCGGAATTCTTTCGCTCGCAATTGTCTATGCATGGATAAAGGGAGTGTTCAAGTGGGAAAGGAAAATATTCCTTCGTCGGTAGTACAGTTCGCTCTAGCCGACAAACTCATCAATATCGGTAGAGCCAACTCTTTCTGGCCTCTTACCTTCGGTATTGCCTGCTGCGCCATCGAAATGATGGCTACGGGATGTGCCCGATTCGATATGTCGCGATTCGGCGCCGAAGTCTTTCGTCCCTCGGCCCGGCAAAGCGATGTCATGATTGTCGCCGGCACCATCACCAAGAAGATGATGCCCGGCATCAAAACCCTTTACGATCAAATGCCCGAACCCAAATGGGTCATGGCGCTCGGCAACTGCGCCATCTCGGGCGGACCGTTTGCTTTCGATGGCCAATATAGTATTGTCCTGGGGGCTGACGAGTTTCTTCCGGTCGATGTCTACGTCCCCGGATGCCCGCCTCGCCCCGAGGCCCTTTTACAGGGAATAATCGAGCTTGAACACCTGGTTTCCAAGTGGAAACGATGGAAAAATCCCGAGGCTGCCTGACATAGGGCCTTGGATCGACCAGCCAGTCGCCAGACAAGGCTGTTTCAGCGCCCTTTGGAGCATTGAAATGATCTGTGAAAAAATGAAGCAGGCTCTTCAGAGTCTTTTCCCGGAACCACAGCCGGAGCCCGTGAAAGCCATTCCGGACACGCCCGCAGCAGAACCCCAGGACAAGAAAGCGAAAGCACCGGCGCCGAGGAAAAACGGCGTGGTTGAGCGGGACTACGCCGTCCATGGTTATCACCTCGACGCCCAGCTTGCACCTGACCAATTGCTGAAGGCTGTGTCCATTCTCGACGAAGCGGCGTTTTTCATCGAAAGCATCACTGGTGTCGACTGGATCAAGGAGAACCAGTTGGAGGTCGTCTACGACTTCAGTCGGTATGACTTCGATACCTGCCGGGTGGTGCTCAGAACGAGGGTTGACCGCAGCAACCCCTTTCTCCCGACCATAACCGGCATATATGCCGGAGCCAACTGGCACGAGCGGGAAACCCATGACTTCTTCGGCATCAAATTCGCAGGCCACCCCCATCTGATCCCGCTCCTGCTCCCCGAAGACGCCGATTTCCACCCACTCTTAAAGGACTTCAAGGCATGAACTCACCTATACTGCTCCAGCCGGACGAGACGTTCGTTCTCAACGTCGGTCCCCAGCACCCCGCCACCCACGGCGTACTGCGGGTAAAAATGGAAATGAACGGAGAGTATATCGTCGATGCCGAAACCGTCATTGGCTATATTCACCGGATGCATGAAAAGATGGGGGAATTGAAGACCTACCCGCAGTTTCTGATGAACCTCAGCAGGATGGATTATCTGGGCGCCCTCGGCTACAGCCACTGCCATGTACTGGTGGTCGAGAAGGCCTCGGGGATCGTGGTTCCCGAGCGGGCCGAATACATCCGGGCGATCATGGTGGAGCTCAACCGGATATCCTCCCATCTCTTCTGGTTCGGCGCCTTCGTCATGGACCTGGGCGGTTTCAGCCCGCTCATGTACGCACTGCAGGACCGGGAGCATATCCTCGACATGCTGGAGGCGGTGACCGGTTCCCGCCTGACCTACTGCTACTTCCGGTTCGGCGGTCTCTACAATGATGTCGACGATGATTTCATCGCCGCAGCCAGAAAGTTCATTCCGCGGATGCGCAAATCACTCAAGAAATACCGCAGACTGGTCACCGGCAATATCATCTTCCGGAAACGGCTCGAGGGAAATGCCCCCCTCACCCCGGAGATGTGCCGGAAATACGGCGCCACGAGTGCCGTCGCCAGGGGCTCGGGCATCAACTTCGATGTCCGCAAAAACGAACCATATTCGGTCTATCCCGAATTCGACTTCGACATCCCCGTCTACCACGAGTGCGATTCCCTCGCCCGCTACATGGTGCGGATGGATGAGATCGAACAGTCGCTGCGGATCGTCGAGCAGGGCCTGGACAAGCTGCCGGGCGGCCCGATCATGCCCGACAAGAAGCCCAAGATCATCAAACCGCCGGCCGGCGATTACTACCAGGCGGTGGAGACCGCCAGGGGCAGTTTCGGCGTGAGGCTGGTCAGTGACGGAGGGAAGAATCCCTATCGCCTGAAGCTCCGTTCGCCGACCTATTCCAACATGCATCTGTTCGATGAGGCATGCCGTGGCATGATGATCATGGATGCCCTCGCATTTATGGGAAGTCTTGATCTGGTTATCCCCGAGATAGACAGATAAGAGGAAAAGCGTATGAGCTTAACACTGATAAATGTTGTCACCGCGGTCATCATCGCCATAGCCTTTGCCGCTCTCAACGCCGCCTACCTGGTATGGGCGGAGAGGCGGGGCGCGGCGCGCATTCAGCGCCGGCCTGGACCGAACATCAACGGCCCGCTCGGTCTGCTCCAACCGCCGCTGGACGGCATCAAGCTGATGGCCAAGCAGCTGACCATCCCCGGCGGAGCCGACCGGGCGATGTTCATCGCCGCCCCGATACTGGCCATGTTTCCGGCCATCATGAGTTTCGTGACCATTCCCTTCAGCGAAACGATCGTGGCCAAGAACATGAACGTGGGGGTCCTGATGATCTTCGCCTTTGCCTCCATGGGCAGCATGTCGCTGGTGTTCGCCGGCTGGAGTTCGCGGAACAAGTATGCCATGATGTCGTCGGTGCGGGCCGTTTCCCAGGCGGTCGCCTATGAAATACCGATGCTCATCACCACGATTACGGTGGTGCTGATCGCCGGCACCATGGACCTCATGGAGATCGTCAGACAGCAGGGCGGCTCCTTCCTGAGCTGGAATATCTTTCCCCTGCTCGGCAAGTCCCACAACCTGCTGATGCCTTTCTCCTTTCTCATCTTCTTCATCTGCACGCTCGCCGAAACGAACCGGGCGCCGTTCGACCTCGGCGAGGCGGAAAGCGAACTGGTGGCGGGCTTTCACACCGAATACGGCAGCATGGGCTTCGGTCTCTTCTTCATGGGGGAGTACGCCAATATAGTGATAGGTTCCTGTATGACCACCATCCTCTTTCTCGGTGGCTGGAACGCCCCACTGCCCTTTCTAAGCTTTATCCCGGGGGTCTTCTGGTTCCTGTTGAAACTGTATCTGCTTATCGGCACCTTTATCTGGATTCGCTGGACCTTCCCAAGGACAACCATTTACGGACTCTTAAACCTCAGCTGGAAGATTCTCATCCCGCTTTCCCTTTTCAACCTGCTGTTTACCGCAGGATTAATAAAGGTATTTTAAATGGTCGCCTATTTTACCGAAATTTTTAACGGCCTGATGAGCCTTTTCATCGGCATGGGGATCACCTTCAAGGAGTTCTTCAAGCCCACCGTGACCGTCGCCTACCCCTACGAGACCCTGACCATGTGCGACAGGTATCGGGGGCATATAGAGCTGGTGCCGGATGAAGAGGGCAATTCCAAATGCGTGGTCTGCGGACTCTGTGAAAAGGCCTGCCCCTCCGACTGCATTTCTCTTGCTGGTGAAAAGCCGGAAGGCGGAAAAAAGAAAGAGCTTACCAAATACATGCTCGACTTCACGAAATGTTCCCTGTGCGGCTCCTGTGTCGAGTCCTGCAGCTTCGGCGCTATCGATTTTTCCAAGGAATACAATCTGGCAAGCACCAGGAAGGAAGATTTCGTCTTCAATCTTCTGCAAAGACTGGAGGAAAAGAAAAAATGAATCCGTCAACGGTTGCCTCCCCCTCGCTGCTCAGCGCCGATGGGCTGGTCGGGGTAGTTTTTCTCGTCATGGTGGCGATCACCCTCATCGGCGGCCTGATCGCCTGCAATTCCGACAGGCTGGTCCGGTCCGTCGCCGGCCTGATCGTCTGTTTCATCGGGGTGGCCGGGATCTACTATTTTCTCAACTCGCCGTTTGTCGCCATGATGCAGATTCTCATCTACGTCGGCGCCGTGGCGGTCACCATTTCCTTTGCGATCATGCTTGCCGCACCCGAAGAAAAGAAGAGGATCGGGATCGCCGGCCCTCTTGTCGGTCCCTTGGGTTTCGGCACAGCCGCTCTTCTGGCCGGCGCTTTCACCATTGTTGCCCTGAAGACCGACTGGCCGGTTCAGGCAAAAGTCAATGACGGTTCGGTCAAGCTCATCGGGATCCAACTGCTGACCGACTATTCCATGGTTTTCGAGCTTGTCTCAGTCGTGCTCCTGATCGCAATACTTGGCGCCCTGGTCATTGCCCGGGACGGGAGGGAAGGTCAATGATGCTCACCCTGTACAACAATCTCACGACGTTCCTCATCATTGGCGCCGTGCTGTTCGGGATCGGCATATACGGTATCGTCACGCGCAGGACACTCATCGGCATGCTCATCGCCGCCGAACTGATCCTGGCCGGCGCATCCGTCAATTTCATGGCCTTCAACCGGTTCACGGCTCCCGATCCGGTCACCGGCCAGGTCTTCACCCTCTTCATCATGGCGATCGCCGCGGCGGAAGCGGCCATCGGCCTGAGCATCATTATTGCCGTGTACCGTCACTTCAAGTCCATTGACACGGAAGACACCGTTCAACTCAAAGGCTAGCCAAGGAGTCATCGGGAATGGAATACACATTACTCTTTGCCCTCCTCATCCCGCTCTTCGGTACCCTGGGGGTGATGTTCAAGGGCAACAACGAGAACGTCCGGGAGGGGATCTCGTCGATCTCTTCGCTGCTGCTGCTGGTGGTGGTCTGCTCGATGATTCCCGCGGTCTGGCATGGGGAGACGCTCACCTTAAGGCTATTCACCATTATAGATCCCGGCGTCACCGTCACTCTGCGGGCCGATTCGATGTCCATGATCTTCGCCCTGGTGGCATCCTCCTTGTGGACGATCGCGGTGTTCTATTCCATGGGGTACATGAGAGGGTTGAACGAGCATGCCCAGACCCGCTTCAACGCCTGTTTCGCCCTGGCCATCTTCGGCGCCATCGGGGTTGCCTTCTCCGACAACCTCTTCACCATGTACCTGTTCTACGAAATCGTCTCGGTCTGCACCTATCCGCTGGTTGCCCATCACCAGGACGAGGAAGGGTACCACGGTGCGCGGAAGTACCTGATATATCTCACCGCCACCGCCAAGGCCTTCCTTCTGCCGGCCATGATCCTCATCTATGTCCTGACCGGCACCCTTGATTTCGCCACGAATATCACCGATGGCATCTTCCCCGCCGAGGCCAACAAGATCCTGGTCATAATGCTGTACATCTTCTGCCTCTTCGGCTTTGCCAAGAACGGCGTCATGCCCTTCCACCACTGGCTGCCCGGCGCGATGGTCGCACCGACCCCGGTTTCCGCCTTGCTCCATGCGGTTGCCGTAGTCAAGGTGGGTGTCTTCTGCACCACCCGGGTCATGCTGTATGTATTCGGCACCGATACCATGCATGTCCTGAATCTGGGCATCCCCACAGCCTACTTCGTGGGCTTCACCGTAATCGTCGCCTCCATCATCGCCCTCTCGAAGGACAATCTCAAGGCACGGCTGGCCTATTCGACGGTCAGCCAGCTCTCCTATATCATCATGGGTGTGGCCCTGCTTACCGCGCCCGGCATCCAGGGCGGCTTGATCCACATCGTCAATCACGGCTTCTCCAAGATCACCCTGTTCTTTTGCGCCGGTGCCATTTACGTTGCCACCCACAAAAAGAATATCTCCGAGATGGACGGCCTGGGCAAGACCATGCCCTTCACCTTCGGGGCCTTTGCCATCGCCTCCCTGAGCATGATCGGCGCTCCCCCGGTAGCCGGCTTCGTCACCAAATGGAATCTTCTGGTGGGATCGGTGCAGGCCCATCAGCTCGGCATCCTGCTGCTGCTCATCGGGAGCACCATGCTGAACGCCGCGTACTTCGCCCCAATCACCTACAGGGCATTCTTCGGCAAGAGGCCTGCCGGCGAGGCGGTCATCGGCATCCGGGAAGCCCCGCTTTCGATGCTTATCCCGATAATAATTGCCTGTGCGGTCTCTGTATTCATAGGCATCTACCCCGATTTCATGCTGCATTTCGTCAAGGCGGTGACCGGATGATCATACAACTCATTGATTACCTCAAGGAGCGACTGCGGACTGTAAGGCTGCTATTCGGCATTGCGATCGCAATCATGGTGGTGTGGACCGTAGTCGGCGTCGACAACCATCACGCCCATACCTGGATGGAAGCTCATATCCCGGGCTTCTGGTCGATCTTCACCCTTCTTTGCTGCGTGGTGCTGATCTACTTCGCGAGGTGGTTCGGGAAAAGCGGAATCATGACCCGAGAGGATTACTATGGAGACTAATTTCATCCATCCGTCTCTGATACTGATATTCGGCGCCCTGCTGCTGCCGTTGGTGAAAGATCCGTTCCGCAAGATGTATCTCTGCGGTGTGCCTCTTCTGACTTTTATCGATGTCCTCTATCTCAACTGGCATCCCGGGACATATGGCATCGTCACCTTCATGGGCGACTGGACCCTCACCTTCGGCAGGGTGGACAGTCTATCGATGATCTTTGCCTTCATCATGTCGCTGATGGCAATCATCGGTACCGTTTACGGGCTGCATGTCAAGGACGATGTCCAGCACATCGCCTCCTGGTTCTATGTCTCCGGCAGCCTTGGGGTCATTTACAGCGGTGACTACCTGGTGCTCTTTCTTTTCTGGGAGATGATGGCCTTCGCCTCGACCTTCCTGATCTGGCTGAACAAGGATGCGGGGTCGCTCGCCGCAGGTTACCGGTACCTGCTGGTTCACACCTTCGGCGGAGTGTTGCTGCTCCTCGGCTTCGTCCTGCGCTACCAGGTCTCCGGGGATCTGTCCTTTGTCCAGCTCGACGAGCAGAATACGCAGCTCTTCACCTGGCTGATCATGGGCGGCCTGATGCTGAACGCCGCAGTGCCGCCGCTCCATTCATGGCTACCGGATGCCTACAGCAAGGCTACCGTCACCGGAGCGGTCTTCATGTGCGCCTTTACCACCAAGACCGCCGTCTATACGCTGGCCCGCGCCTTCGCCGGTTTTGATATCCTCATCGTTCTGGGCGTGGTCATGGCCATCTACGGCATCATCTACGCCATGATGGAGAACGACGTCAGGAGACTGCTCGGCTGGGAGATTGTCAGCCAGGTCGGCTACATGGTCGCGGGAGTGGGCATTGGCACCGCTCTGGCCATCAACGGCACCTGCGCCCACGCCTTTGCCCACATTCTCTACAAGGGACTGCTCTTCATGGCCGCCGGGGCGGTTATCCATGCCACCGGAAAATCGAAATTCACCGAGCTTGGCGGCCTGTACCGGAAGATGCCCAACACCCTCTTTTTCATGGTTATAGGGGGGATATCCGTCTCGGCCTTTCCCTTTTTTTCCGGCTTCGTCTCCAAATCGATGATCATTTCGGCAAGCTTTGAAGCGCATTTGGTGTGGGCCGGGTTTCTTCTCACCATGGTTTCGGTAGGTACCTTCCTGGTCGCAGGCCTGCGTCTGCCCTATTTGATCTTCTTCGGCGATGACCGCTGCAGCAGGGAAACGAGGGAAGCAGCAGCCGATCCGCCGTGGAACATGCATACGGCCATGGCCGCTGCGGCATTCCTCTGTCTGCTGATCGGCTCGTATCTGCCCTTTCTCTACAGCATGCTCCCCCACCAGGAGGTTTCGTACCATCCCTATAGCGGGTATCACCTGAGCGAGACCTTGCAGATTCTGGCATTTTCCGCCGTGGCCTTCATCTTTTTGAAGGATAAGCTGGGTGCCCGCCCCACTATCAGTCTCGATCTCGACTGGTTCTACCGGATGGGCGGACGAGCCTTTCTCTGGCTGGCCACAAACCCCATCCAGTGGCTGGATACGGCCTGGGGAACCGTCTACCGGGTGGTCGGCCTTTACTCACTCATGGTTATCGCGAAATTCTCGGCGTGGTTCGACTGGCACGGCATCGACGGAGTGGTCGACGGCAGCGCCAACTGTGTCAAAGCGATCGGCCAGAGGGTGGCCGCCGTTTTCCAGAGGGGGCATATTCAGCAAACTCTCTATTATTCGATAACTTTTGCCGCCATTCTGCTTATCTCGTATGTCTGGTTATAACCTTATAGAATCCAAGGAATATTGGCAATGGATCAACTACTGAGTGTGAATTCCGGCTTCCCCATCCTAAGCGTGCTCATATTTCTGCCGCTTGCGGGGGCTCTGCTGCTGCTCTTTGTCAAGAATGAGTCGATGTGCCGCAATCTGGCATTGCTCACGACCGGCATTGTTGCAGTTCTCTCCATAAAACTGCTGACCGGTTTTGACAGGGGCACCGATAAATTTCAGTTCGTCGAGAAACATGACTGGATCGAGGCCTTCAACATTCAGTATATTGTCGGCGTAGATGGCATTTCCATCCTGCTGATCATCCTGACAACTTTTATCATGCCGTTCTGTGTTCTGGCTTCCTGGTCATACATCAAGACCAGGGTCCAGGCCTTCATGGTCTGTCTTCTCATCATGGAAACAGCCATGGTCGGCGTCTTCGTCGCCCTTGACTTCGTTTTGTTCTACATCCTGTGGGAAGCGATGCTCATCCCGATGTACATGCTCATCGGTATCTGGGGAGGGCCGAGGAAGATTTACGCCTCGGTCAAATTCTTCCTCTACACCCTGGCCGGCTCGATTCTCCTGCTGGTCGGCATTATCTGGCTGTATGTCGCCAACAACTACAGCTTTTTCATTCCCGACATGATGTGGCAGAGTTACTCACTCACTGCCCAGATCTACCTCTTCCTGGCCTTTTTCCTCGCCTTCGCCATAAAGGTGCCGATGTTCCCCTTCCACACCTGGTTGCCGGCAGCGCATGTCGAGGCACCTACCGCAGGTTCCGTCATCCTGGCCAGCATTCTCCTGAAAATGGGGACCTATGGCTTTCTCCGCTTTGCTCTGCCCATTACACCGGATGCGACACAGCTGCTCATGCCCTATGTCCTCTGGTTGTCCATCGCCGGCATTATCTATGGCGGTCTGACCGCGCTTGCCCAGAGTGACATGAAAAAACTCATCGCTTACTCTTCCGTAGGCCATATGGGTTTTGTCACCCTCGGTATTTTCGTCCTCAATGTGGACGGGGTTGAAGGAGCGATCCTGCAGATGGTCAACCACGGCATCACCACCGGCGCCCTTTTCCTCTGTGTCGGCATGATATACGAGAGAACGCACAGCAGAGAACTCGCTTCCGCTGCCGGAGTCGGTAAATATATGCCGATCTATATTACCTTCCTGGCCTTCTTCTCTCTGTCTTCCTTCGGTTTTCCCGGAACAAACAGCTTCGTCGGGGAATTTATGATCATTGCCGGCGCCTTCAAATTCGAGACGGCCCTGCAGAGGTTCCCGTACCTGGCGCTGGCCGCCATCCCCGGGGCTGTCCTGGCCGCCGCCTATATGCTCCGGATGCTGCAGAAGATTATCTGGGGCGGCACGAACAATCCTGATCAGTCCTGGATCACCGACCTCAACGCCAGGGAAATCGTTACCCTGGCACCGTTTCTTTTCTTTGTCTTCTGGATCGGTCTGGGACCACAACCCTTCATCGACCTGATGCATACCAGTGTAACGCAGCTTCTTCAGCAGTATGACGCGCACCATGCCACCCAGGCGATTGCTGCGGCTGGCGCGGTTTTACAATAAGATTATCAACCCAAGTCCCGGAAAGGTAACCCAATGCTCTTTCTACCTGAATTGACACTGTTAGGAACTGGACTGGTTTTT
>OBJA01000590.1_pt1 | contig 30022 bp, 25 predicted proteins | sample 1519751 | NCBI WGS metagenome assembly OBJA01 (sample SAMEA3881238, study PRJEB22517) | soil metagenome | biome: lake sediment; feature: soda lake sediment; material: sediment, water from around vicinity | place: India | collected 2013-12-23 | depth 3 m
GAGGTCTTCCTCGCCACCAATCCCCGGTCGGCCCTGAAGCTCGGCCACGCCCGCGGGGCGGCGGTGGTCGCGGCGATGCAGAACGGCCTCTCCGTCTACGATTACAGTCCCCGCGCCATCAAGCAGGCGGTGGTCGGGTACGGCCAGGCGGCCAAGGAGCAGGTTCAGCACATGGTGCGGGTCCTGCTCGAACTCTCCGGCAGCCCCAGCCCCGACGCCGCCGACGCCCTGGCGGTCGCCATCTGCCATGCCAACCATTTTCGTCCGTAAACGACCATGATCGCTACCTTATTCGGCAGAATCCTCTTGAAGCATACCGACCGGGCGGTGGTGGACGTGGGCGGCGTGGGTTATGAAGTCATTCTTTCCACCGATGGGGTCGCAAGACTCCCGGAGAAAGGCGGCGAGGTCTTCCTCCACATCCACACCAACGTGCGGGAGGATGCCATCACCCTCTTCGGTTTCCTCGATGAGCGGGAAAAGGAGCTCTTCCTCGTGCTGCGCACCGTCACCGGCATCGGCCCGAAGCTTGCCCTGGGCATCCTCTCCGGCCTGCCGGTCGAGGCAACCTGCCAGGCGATCGTCGCAGGCGACATCAAGCGGCTCGCCACCCTGCCGGGAATCGGCAAGCGGACGGCGGAGCGGCTCTGCGTCGAACTGAAGGAAAAGGTCGGCCATCTCCAGTACGGGAGTGTGCCGCCACTGCCCCAGGGCGCCCGGGAGATCGTCGCCGCAGAAGGGTCGGCGGCTGCCGATGCCCTGTCGGCGCTCACCAACCTCGGCTATCCGGACGCGGTGGCGCGCGGGGCCCTGGCCGCCGTCAGGAAGCAACTGGGAGATGAGGGCTTTGCCGGAATGAAATTCGACATGCTCATTCGGGAGGCACTGAGGACACTGGCATGAATATAGAAGAAAACATCACCGGCAACCGCCTGGTCAGCCCGGAGCGGCAGAAGCGGGAGCCGGTCAGCGACAACGTCCTGCGGCCGCAGCGGCTCTCGGACTACATCGGCCAGGAGCAGGTGCGCAAGAGCCTCGCCATCTTCATCCAGGCGGCGCTGGCCCGCCGGGAGCCCCTCGACCACGTGCTCTTTCACGGCTTCCCGGGCCTGGGCAAGACTACGCTGTCCTATATCATCGCCAACGAGATGGGGGCGGGCATCAAGGTCACCTCCGGCCCGGTCATCGAGAAACAGGGGGATCTGGCGGCCATCCTCACCAGCCTGCAGGAGGGGGATGTCCTCTTCATCGACGAGATTCACCGGCTGAACCACGTGGTGGAGGAGGTGCTCTACCCGGCCATGGAGGATTTCCAACTCGACCTGATCATCGGCCAAGGGCCGGGCGCCCGGTCGGTGAAGATGGACCTGCCGAAGTTCACCCTGGTGGGGGCGACCACCCGCACGGGGCTGCTCACCCCGCCGCTCCGGGACCGGTTCGGGGTGGTGCTGCGCCTGGAGTTCTATACCCCGGAGGAACTGGTGACCATCGTCCAGCGCTCCGGCAGGATCCTCGGCATGAATATCGACCGGAGCGGTGCCCTGGAACTGGGCCGCCGGTCCCGGGGGACGCCGCGGATCGCCAACCGGCTCCTGCGCCGGGTGCGGGATTATGCAGAAGTGGGCGGCCATGCGGTGGTGGACAGCGCGGTGGCCGACGAGGCCCTCAACCTGCTCGGCGTCGACCAGTTCGGCCTGGACGACATGGACCGCAGGATCATGCTGGCCGTCATTGACAAGTTCCAGGGCGGCCCCATCGGCCTCGAGACGCTCGCGACCGTGGTCTGCGAAGAAAAAAACACCCTTGAAGATGTCTATGAGCCGTTTCTCATCCAGTCGGGGTTCATCAAGCGGACCCCCCGCGGACGAGTGGCGACCGCCCGGGCCTACGAGCACTTCGGTCGCAAGGTGCCCCGGCAGGCGGCTGTCCAGCAATCCCTTTTCGATGAGGAGTGAAAAGGGCAACAACTGACCCTCTGAAACAAGGATACGACGATGCGCAGAACAGTGACGGAAATACGGGCGATGAAGGCGAAGGGGAAGCGGGTCACGGTACTGACGGCCTACGATGCCTCGATGGCAAGACTGCTCGCCGAGTGCGGCGTGGACATCCTTCTGGTCGGCGACTCCCTGGGGATGGTGGTGCTGGGCTACGATTCCACCGTGCCGGTGACCATGGACGAGATGCTGCACCATGCCAGGGCAGTGCGCCGCGGCGCCCCGGACAGCTTCGTGGTGGGGGACATGCCCTACGGTTCGTATCACACGGGGGGGCGCGATGCGGTAGTGAACGGCCTCAGGTTCCTGAAGGAGGCCGGCTGCGATGCGGTGAAGGTGGAGGGGGGGCTGGCTTTGTGCGAGACCGTGAAGGCTCTGGTTGCCGCCGGCGTCCCCGTCATGGCCCACATCGGCCTCACCCCGCAGACCGCAAGCCAACTGGGCGGCTACAAGGTGCAGGGGAGGGGGATCGAGGAGGCGAAAAGGCTGCTCGCCGAGGCCAAGGGCCTGGAAGCGGCGGGGGCCTTCGCCATCGTCATCGAGTGCGTGCCGGCCAAGCTCGCGAAGGTCCTGAGCCAGTCGATCGCCATCCCCACCATCGGCATCGGCGCCGGGGTGGACTGCGACGGCCAGGTCCTGGTAATCCACGACATGCTCGGCATGTTCGAAAAGTTCACCCCGAAGTTCGTGAAAAAGTACGCCGATCTTGCGCCCCTCATGAAGGACGCCGTCAAACGGTATGATGAGGAAGTCCGGGCCGGCGCCTATCCCGGGCCCGAGCACGGCTTTGCCGGCGAGGGCGACTATCTCGAGTTGCTGGCCCAATAGGTCCCTTTCATGGTGATCGCTGTTTGGTAAGCGATCACCTGTCAGCGGTCAGCATCATCGTTCCACCGCTCCAGCGTCCCGGGAGTTGACGGAGAAAGCGCACGGCCAGAAGCCGCTGTGATCGTGGGCCCGGCTAAGCCTCATCGTCGACTGGCCTGTCGAGAGTAACGATGGGATTCGGCCTGCTTCTATCCTGTTAGAGCTGAAAGCTGACAGCTGATGGCTGAACGCTTACGCTTTTGTGTGGTCACCATTTTCACGTTGTTCTTCCTGTTTATCCCCACTTTCCACCACGGCAGTTCCCGGGCCAGACCTCTGTGTTGTAAGTATTAGAAAACATTCTGGTTTTTTCAATTTATCCTTCCGGCGGACTTTGGCCGTCGTCTGTCCGGGAGGACGAAAGTATCCCACTGGTGGTATTGTTCTTTTTGTCGTACTCAATATGTTGTTGGTTGCTCCTTTTGTTATGGAAATGCTTTTATCATGCTGAAGTCACTTATTTTTTGCTTGACGTTGCTGAGTCGCTACGATAAAAAGGTGGATAGTGGTGTAAAGTGGGGGAGAGGGGTGCAAAGGTGGCTGTGGTGGTTTTCGGGGGATATCGGTGGCGAAAGGCAGATTTCGAAGCAGGTCGGAACACATCCTCGATGCCAAGGGGCGGCTCAACTTCCCCAGCCGCTTTCGTGATGCGTTGCGGCAGAGCGGCTCCGAGGTTCTGATGGTCTCCCCCTGGAAGGATCATCTCCGCGCGTATCCCCTGGCGGAATGGGAAGCCCTGGAGACCAAGCTCCTGGCGCAGAACGGGGATGGGGATCCGGAAAGAGCCAGTCTGGTCCGCTATATCGTCGGCGGCGTCGTCGAGTGCCCCCTCGACCGGCAGGGGCGAATTCTCCTGACGCCCGAGTTGCGGTCGGACGTGAACCTGACCAAGGAAGTGATGCTGACCGGTATGATCGACTGGGTCGAGATCTGGGACAAGGCCGCCTGGACCGCCGAAAACGATGCGACCCGGAATGGCTTTGACGCCCATAGGGCGAGCCTCTCCAGGTTGGGGATATTGTAGTGAGCGAGCGTGTTCCGGCAGAGCGGATCCATCGCCCGGTATTGCTGGATGAGTGCATGAGCTTCCTGGATCCCCGGCCGGGCGGGGTTTATGTCGACGGCACCCTCGGGCTGGGCGGGCACACTCTGGCGATGCTCGAGAGATCGGCGCCGGACGGCCGCGTGATCGCTTTTGAATGGGATGAGAGCGCCATAGAGCGGAGCGCCGAACGGCTGCAGCCCTATTCGGCGAGGCTGACCGTCGTCAGGCGGAATTTCGCCGAACTTGATGAGGGGCTTACCGAACTGGGAGTGCGCGAGATCGACGGCCTGCTGATCGATGTAGGGCTGTCGTCCCTGCAGCTCGATCTCGGCGAGCGGGGTTTCAGCTTTCAGCAGGACGAAGTCCTCGATATGCGGATGGACAACCGGAGGAAGATCTCCGCGCGGGAAATACTTGCCGCCTGCTCGGAACAGGAACTGGCGGATATCTTCTTTTATTACGGCGAAGAACGGCAGGCGAGGCCGATAGCCGCGGCGATCTGCCGGCATCGGGCGGAAAGAAAGATCGAGACGACCAAGCAGCTGGTCTCGATCGTGGCCCAGGCGGTGCCCAGGCGTTTTCACCCGAAAAAGATTCATGTAGCCACCAAGGTGTTCCAGGCCTTGCGCATCGCCGTCAACGCCGAATTGGACAACCTGGCCGCGATACTTGACCGCGGAGTGCACTTCCTGAAACCTGGAGCGAGGTTTTGCGTCATCTCCTTCCATTCCCTGGAAGACCGGCTCGTCAAGAGGAAGTTTGTCAGCAATGAACTGTTGGGCGTACTGACGCCGAGACCGGTGGCGCCTTCCGCGGAGGAGGTCGAGGGAAACCCGCGATCGCGGAGTGCCCGGTTACGGGTCGCCTGGAAAAAATAGACAAGGTGAGGACATGAACTATCAGAATACGCAGGAAGCATTTTTACGGCCGGTCATCAATATTGGTATAAGTCAGCATCTACGGGCAAGGGGTGCCGGCGATCTGCTGGGCGGTCCGGTGCTGAGGACCGTCGGCAAGGTGGCGCTGGTGCTGCTGCCCCTGGTCTTGGCGATCCATATGATCCTGGCCTCGATCAGAGGTGATATCGACCGGTCGATAATGGCTGTGGACAACCAGCGCCACGAATTGATGGATAAGAATATCGGCCTGTTGGCACAGAGGGCCCGGCTCCTTGCTCCTGACAATATCCAGCAGCTTGCAGGGGAGAAGCTGGCACTGTTCGCCGCCACCGGCGATCAGATTGAAAGGCTCAACTGAGGCAGCGGCCCGCAGTACGTGATGTATGCAATCCCGCCTGAGGGTACAAAGTGCAAGGAAAGACAGGCGGATCCTCCTCTATGCCGTGCTGGCTGTGGTTGTGGGAGCGGTTTGTTGGTACCTGGAGCAGGAATTCCGGTATATTGCCTCTTTCCGGGAAACCCTTGCCTCGATAACCAAGAGCGTAACGTCCAAGTCGCTTCATCGGGGTGAGTTTTACGATCGGAACCTGAAACAGATAGCAGTCAACAGGGAGAGGGTTTCGGTATACGTCAGAACGCAGGAGCTCAATTCCGTAGCGGAAACGGTCATGGAACTTGCGCCGATATTGTCCCTCGATGAAGAGACGCTGAAGGGCCAGCTCGAAAGCGGGGCGCTGCGGCTCTGGGTCGCGGAGGATATCAGCCAGGATCAGGAAATTGCCCTGAAGGCCAGGAAGCTGCCGGGAGTCTACCTGCAGCGGGAAGCAAAGCGTTTCTATCCATACAAGTCCCAGGCGGCTCATCTCGTCGGTTATGTTGAAAATGGCATAGGACTTGCAGGTGTTGAGTTCTATTACGATCGGCTGATGGCATCCGGCATCCTCGGCAGAAAAAAGGGCCATCTCAATGCGCCGCGGGATCTGGTGCTGACCCTCGACCTGAAGATCCAGGATGTCCTGGATGGATTGGCCGAGGAGATCAAAAGAAACCGCAAGACCAACAAGGTTCTGGTCTATGTCATGGAAAGCGGGTCGGGCGAGATGATCGGCGGCGCTCAGCTGCCGGACTTCGATCCCAACTCTTTCGTCCAATATCCTCGGGAAGTACTCGAAAATCAAGTGGTCCAACCCCTGCCGCTGCCGGATAAGTTCCGGACATTCTTGCGCGATGCGGCAATCCTCAAGGAACGGGCGGACGCCTCCGGTACGCCGGTCCCCTGGAGTCTCCGGCCGGAGGATAGTGCCCTCGGCAACCAGGTTCAGTTGTGGGAATGGTTGGGATTGCACGAGAAGACGGTGACGGATTTCCGCTCGTCGACGCAGTCCGAGAACCTCGCCCCGACCGATCGGCGTGCCCTGACCCTTTCCCCGCCATCGCTCGTAATGGTTCCGGAGCAGACGACACCCCTGAAGCTGATGACGGCGTTTTCGGTGCTGCTCAACAATGGCCGGATGATCAGGCCTTTCGTGGTGCAGAAGAGCCTGGATATCGAGACGGGGGCGGAGGTCATGCTTTCAGGCAAGGAGTGGGAGAAAGACAGCAGGTCGGCAGGCTCGCCCTTTACCTTTCATGATATTCACCAGTTGTTTGGCAGTCAGGCCAGGGAGGGAGAAGGCGGCGCGCTCTTTTTCGGCGACAAGGTTCTCTCGGCGATTTCGGATGGCAGGCGGCAGATCCGGGTCAACGAATGGCTGTTGGTGAGAATTCCAGCCGGAGACAATGAAATGACGCTTTTAGTGGTGGCCGAGCACGAACCGGCCGGGCCGAATCCAAGAAACGCCATGCTGGAGAGGTCCATCGAGGAAATCGTCGAAGAAAAGGTTGAACGAATAGCCATCCTCCAGGAAGTCGCAAGGACCGTCGCGGACGTGGTTGAGCCGGAATTGTATGACGATGGTAATTACCAGCGACAAAATCGAAATCCGGGAAGGGCGGTCGTACAGGGGACTAAACGCAAGGAACCGGCAACCGCGATAATGCCCGATCTCCGTGGCCTGAGTCTCAGGAAGAGTCTCCGTTTGCTGCAGGGAGTCCACGTGAAGATAAGTATCCAGGGAACCGGCAAGGTCGTATCCCAGACGCCGGCTCCCGGCACCAGGCTGGAAGAGGGTGCGGAGTGCACCCTGGTCCTGCAAAAAGGTGAGGAGATCACCCTTGAAAAGCTTTCCGGGAATTCGCTCGAAAAATAACGACCGGACCTGCCCGCCCTATGATATTCAACCTCCGGGGGAAGAAGTTCATGCCTGTCTGGAATAATCGTCAAACGTTTGCCTCTCTCCTCAGAGGTGTAGATTATAAGATTCTTCGTTCAACCGGGTCCCTGGAGGAACATCCCGTTGCTTCGGTTTCCTCGGATTCGCGGACGGTCGCTCCGGGAGGGCTGTTCGTCGCCCTGTCCGGCACCGGGACGGACGGCCACCAGTATCTCGAAAATGCCGTGGCCAACGGCTGCACGGCCGTACTCTGCGAGACCGGCAGGATCGGTCCGGACCGGTTGTCCGCACTGAATGCGATGGTTATGGAGACGCCCGATACCAACAGGGCTTATGCGGCTGTCGCCGCCAATTTCTACGACCGTCCGGCGGAAAAACTGACTCTCGTCGGCGTGACCGGCACCAACGGCAAGACCACGGTCACCTATCTGCTGGAACAGGTGCTGCTGCAGGCCGGGCACAGTGTCGGCGTCATCGGCACGGTGAACAACAGGTATACCCTGGCCGACGGGACGAAGAGAGTCATCGGCACCCGCTTCACCACCCCGGAGGCCATGCTGCTGCAGGAACTGCTGCGGGAGATGGTGGATCACGGGGTCGAATCCGTGGTCATGGAAGTCTCCTCGCACGCGCTGGCCCAGCGGCGGGTCGGCGAGCTCTTCTTCACCGTCGTCGCCTTCACCAACCTCACCCGGGATCATCTCGATTACCATCTCGATATGGATGATTATTTCCGGGCCAAGACCAGGCTGTTCGCCGAGCACATGACCGATGACGGCACGGCGGTGCTGCCGGTCAAGAACGGACCGGGGGATCCTGTCTGGCTGGCGGCCCTGCACGAGGTCTGCGGCCAGGGCAGGAAGGTCGTTACCTGGGGAGAGGGTGAAGCCGCCTCGGTCGGCCTGGTGGACCATGCCTTTTCGCTCACCCGGACCGAGCTGGTCCTGAGGACGATCTCCGGGCTCCACAGCTTTTCCACCCCCCTGGTCGGGCGCTTCAATATCGACAACATCCTTACGGTCGTGGCCATGGGCAGTGCCCTGGGCATTGACGAGAGCAAGGTATTTTCCGCGCTTGCCGGGGCTGCCGGGGCCCCGGGCAGGCTCGAGCGGGTAACCATGGGCAAGCCCTGGCCTTCGCAGGGACCGGCGGTTTTCGTCGATTACGCCCACACGCCGGATGCCCTGGAGAAGGTGCTGACGACGGTGGCGGCCCTGCCCCACCGCCAGCTCATCGTGGTTTTCGGCTGCGGCGGCGACCGGGACAAGGGCAAGCGGCCGGTGATGGGTGAGATCGCCGCCAGGCTGTGCGATGTGGCCATCGTCACCGACGATAATCCCCGGACGGAGGATCCCGAGACGATCGTCGAACAGATCCTGGCCGGTATCCCCGGCAGGGAAGACTTTGTCAAGGATGCCGCCTGGCTCGACCGGCGGGCGGTGGCGGAGCGGGGCTGTTCGGTTGTCCGCGACCGGAGGGCGGCTATCGCCCGGGCGGTCAGGGCCGCGGGCCCCGAGGATATCGTGGTGATCGCCGGCAAGGGGCACGAGCCCTATCAGCTGACGATCCAGGGCAAGAGATTCTTCGACGACCGCATGGAGGCCGGCAATGTCCTGCTGTCCTGGACCGACCGGCTGGCTGCGGAAGCGGTCGGGGGGACCCTGCAGCCGGGCCGCAACACCGGGAGGCTTATGGGACCGGTGACGACCGACAGCCGCCTCGCTTCCGAGAGCGGTATCTTTGTCGCCCTCAAGGGCGAAAAGCACGATGCCCATGATTTCGCCGGGCAGGCGGTGGATAGCGGCGCGGCCTGCCTGGTGGTCGAGCGGGTGCCGCCCGCAACCGCCGAGTCCGGCGTCGGTCATATCCTCGTGGCGGATACCCAGAAGGCCCTGGGCGATCTCGCCGCTTTCCGCCGGCGACGGCTGGCGAAGATGACCGACCAGGTGGTCATCGGCATCACCGGCAGCTGCGGCAAGACCACGGTCAAGGAAATGATCGCGGCGATCCTCGCCAGAAAATGGCCGGAGGGGCCGGACAATCCCGTGGGCTGCGTCCTCAAGACCAGGGGCAATTTCAACAACATCATCGGCCTGCCGCTCTCGCTTTTGCCGCTCGATCTCAGCCACCGGGCGGCAGTGATGGAGATGGGCATGAATATGCCCGGCGAGCTCACCCGCCTGGCCGAGATCGGCGATCCCGATATCAGCGTGATCACCAACATCCATGGCGCCCACCTCCAGGGTCTGGGGTCCATCGAAGGGGTGGCCAGGGCCAAGGAGGAGCTCTTTGCCGGGACCAGGCCGTCCGGCACTCTGGTGATCAATCTCGACGACCCCTGGGTGCGGTCCTTTGCCGGTAAGTACCCGCACCGTAAAGTCACCTTTTCGGTGAACGGGGATGGAGGCGAGCCGGCCGATTTCCTGGCTTCCGATGTCGTCCAGGATGACGGCGGGGCGATCAGCTTCACCTTGCGCCACGGTACGGAATCGGCCGAGATCCATCTCTTCACCGCCGGCCTGCACAATGTTTCCAATGCCCTGGCTGCAGCCGCCACCGCCGCCACCGCCGGCGCGAGCCTCGCCGAGATCGCTGCAGGTCTCGCCGATTTCCGGCCGGCCGACAAGCGCATGGAGATTCTTTATCCCAGAGCCGGTTTCACCCTGATCAACGACACCTACAATGCCAACCCGGCCTCCATGGCGGCCGGCCTCAGGACGCTCAAGCAGATGGCGAGGAAGTCGTCGACGGCGATCATCGGCGACATGCGGGAATTGGGCGAGGCCTCGGCCGGGGCCCACTTCGAGATTGGCCGGTTGATCGCCGAACTGGCCATCGACCGGGTCGGAGTGGTCGGCGATTTCCGGGAAGATGTGCGGCGCGGCGCAACCGCCCACGGCTACCCGGCGGAGAACATCCCGGCCTTTGCGGACAAGGACGCGGCGGTGGGCTGGATAAAAGAGATGATAGCCACAAAAAGGATTGGTAAAGACGACCTGATCCTGATAAAAGCAAGCCGTGGTCTGCGGTTCGAGACCATCGTGGCAAAGCTCGTCGAATAAGGGAAATGCGGTTCCCGTCCTCACCTTGAGACATCAATATGCAATCTCTGATCAATTGGTAATATGCTGTATCATCTTCTGTATCCCCTGCACGCGGATCTGATCGTCTTCAACGTCTTCCGTTACATCACCTTCCGCTCGATCTGCGGTGCGCTCACTGCCTTTTTGCTCGTCCTGGTCCTCGGCCCCCTCTTTATCCGGACCATGCGGCGTTTTCAGATCGGCCAGGTGGTCCGTGACGACGGCCCGGCCACCCATCTGGCCAAACAGGGCGTGCCCACCATGGGCGGGCTTCTCATCCTCTCGGCCATCGTTCTCGGAACCCTGATGTGGGCCCGTCTCGACAACGCCCTGGTCTGGCTGGGCCTGTTCATCACCCTCTTTTACGGGGGCATCGGCGGCATCGACGACCTGCGGAAGATCAGGAAGAAGAACTCCAAGGGCCTGAGCGCCAGGGGCAAGCTGATCCTGCAGGTGATCGGGGCAAGCGTGGTCGGCTGTTTCATTCTCGTAACACCCGGCTTCGACGGTCACCTGAGTTTTCCCTTTCTGAAGAACATCCGCCCGGATCTCGGCTGGTTCTATGTGGTCTTTGCGGTGGTGGTCATCGTCGGCGCCTCCAATGCGGTGAATCTCACCGACGGCCTGGACGGCCTCGCGGCCGGGCCCACCGTGGTGACCGCCGCCGTCTATCTGGTCTTCTGCTACCTGGCGGGCCATATTGTCATGGCCGAATACCTGCAGATTCCCTATGTCCCCGGCAGCGGCGAGCTGTCCGTCTTCTGCGCGGCGATCTTCGGCGCCTGCCTGGGCTTCCTCTGGTTCAATGCCTACCCGGCCCAGATGTTCATGGGCGATGTCGGCTCGCTGGCCCTGGGCGGGGCGATCGGGTCCATCGCCATCATCATCAAGCAGGAATTCCTGCTGGCGATCGTCGGCGGCATCTTCGTCATGGAAGCTCTCTCGGTCATCATGCAGGTCGGCTACTTCAAGCTGACCAACGGCAAGCGGATCTTCCTGATGGCCCCCTTCCATCACCACTTCGAGAAAAAAGGCTGGCACGAGCCCAAGGTCGTAGTCAGGTTCTGGATCGTTTCGATCATTCTCGGCCTCTTGGCCATAGCCACCCTGAAACTGCGATGATGAAAATGATAAAGATGGTGAACGACCCCTATGAAATAGGTCGCGGGACGAAGGTCGCGGTCATCGGTCTCGGCATCTCCGGCCGGGCCGCGGTCAAATATGCCAGGAAGTGCGGCGCGGAGGTGCTGGTCTCGGACAGCCGGCCCGAGGCGCGATTCCTCGCCGAGGAGCGGGAATTTCTCGAGGCGGGCCAGGTGCTTCTCTGGGAGGCGGGCGGCCACACCGTGGAATTTCTGCGGCAGGCCGATCTCCTCCTGGTCAGTCCGGGGGTGGATCTTACGGCGCCCTGGATCCGGGAACTGCGGGCCCTCGGCAAGCTGGTCGCGGGCGAGCTGGCGGTGGCGGCCGGGCGGATCGGCGTGCCGGTGGTCGCCGTCACCGGCACCAACGGCAAGACCACGGTGACCTCGCTGATCGGCGAGCTTTTCGAGAAAGCGGGAAAGAAGGCGTTTGTGGGCGGCAATATCGGCACCCCGCTCTACGAATATCTCTGCAGTCCCGAGGGGTACGAGGTGGTGGTGATCGAAGTGTCGAGCTTCCAGCTCGAGTCCGCGGGAGATTTTGCCCCGACTGTGGGGGTGCTGCTCAACATCACCCCGGATCATCTGGACCGGCACGGCAGCATCGAGCACTACGCCGAAATCAAGATGCGGCTTTTTGCCCATCAGCGGCGAGGGGATGTCGCCGTCGTCAACAGCGACGACCCGCTCTGCGCCAAGGTCCCTGAAGATCTCCAGTCCCAGCTCGGCCCCTTCGGGACGGGCGAAGAAAATGCCGCGGTAATCCGGGAGCGGACCGTCCATCTGCTGGTGGACGGCAAAGTGGAGGAGTATCCCCTGCAGGGGACGGCGCTCGACAACAATGTCGGACTGCACAACGGGGCGGCCGCGATCCTCGCGGCCCGGGTCCTCGGCTGCCCGCGAGACCGGATCCTGGCCGGTGTCCGGGATTTCCGCCTCGGCCCGCATCGCATCGAATTTATCGCCGAAGTGGACGGCGTCTCGTATTACAACGACTCCAAGGCGACCAACACCGGCGCGGTCATCGCCGCGCTCCAGCAGTTTCCCGGCAAGGTCATCCTCATCGCGGGCGGGCGGGACAAGGGCGACGACTATCGTCTCCTGCGAGAGAGCGTCGCTGCCCGGGTAAAGCGGCTGATCGTGATCGGCGAGTCCGCGGGCCTGCTGGAAACGGCCCTGACGGACGTGGTCGACATCGTCCGGGCCGGCTCGATGCAGGAGGCCGTCGGGCTGGCTGCAGAGGCAGGAGCGCCGGGGGATGTGGTCCTGCTGTCGCCGGCCTGCGCCAGCTTCGATATGTTTACCAGCTACGGCCATCGCGGCAATGAATTCAAAAAAGAGGTTCTCGGGCTGCAACTGGCGGCGTCGCCGGGAGTTTTCAGGAACTGATGGACGATCGCAAAGAGAGGGGCATACGCCTGCTGTTGACCGGTGGCGGGACCGGCGGGCATCTCTTCCCGGCGGTGGCCGCCGCCCAGGAATTCCGGCGGCAGCTGCCGGGGACGGAGATCCTCTTTGTCGGCACCAGGCGGAAGGTCGATACCAGGAGCCTCACCGTCTACGGTTTTGCGAGCGAGAATATCAGATGCTACGGCCTCAAGGGCAAGAATCCCCTGGAACTGGCGAAGGCGCTCGGTTATCTGCCGGTGTCCTTCTTCCAGGCCCGGACAATCATCCGCCGCTTCCGGCCTGATCTGGTCCTCGGGGTCGGCGGCTATGTCACCGGGCCGGTGATGGTCGCCGCCAGAAGCCTGGGCGTGCCCACCGTCATCCACGAGCAGAACTCGGTGCCGGGGCTGGCCAACCGCCAGCTCGGCCGGATCGTCGACCGCGTCTGCCTGTCGCTGCCAGGCAGCGAGGCCAGGTTCCCGGCGAGGAAGATCGTCTACACCGGCAATCCGGTGCGCAAGGAGATCCTCTCCCTGGCGGAAAATCCGCCAGTGCGGGAGGAGGGGAAGAAGACCCTCGCGATCCTCGGCGGGAGCCAGGGAGCGCAGGCCGTCAACCGGCTGGTGGCCGAAGCCCTGCCGAACCTGCCGGCGGACGTGCTGCGGCAGCTGCGGGTAATCCACCAGACCGGCGAACACGATGCGCCCTGGGTCCGCGAGCGTTACGAGCAGGGCGGGATCGAGGCCCTGGTGCAGCCGTTCTTCGCCGATATGGCCGGAGTTTATGGCCAGGCCGATCTCCTCGTCTCGCGGGCCGGGGCCACGACGCTCTCGGAGATTGCCGTGGTCGGCCTGCCGGCGATACTCATCCCGTATCCTTTCGCGGCCGACAACCATCAGGAGATCAACGCCGATTACTACGCGAAGGGCGGCGGCGCAGTCCGGTTCCGGCAGAGCGACTTGAGTGCGGCCCGTCTCGGCGAGGAGATCGTCCGGCTCGTCGGCGACGAGGAGAGGCTTACCGCCATGGGCAAGGCCATGAAAGGGCTGTCTTTTCCGGATGCCGCCGGAAAGATCGTGGCCTGCTGCCTCCAGGTTGCGGCGAAGAGATAAGCAGTGAGTTCGAAATTTTTTTGAAGGCGATGGAGATATGCAACACGCGATGCACCGGAGAACCAAACACATCCATTTCGTCGGCATCGGCGGCATCGGCATGAGCGGGATTGCCGAGCTCCTGCTGAATCTCGGCTACAAGGTCTCGGGCTCCGATCTCGGCTCCTCGCCCATCACCGACAATCTGGCCCGGCTGGGCGGCATCATTCGACAGGGGCATCGGAGCGAATGGATCGACGGGGCCAACGTGGTGGTGACCTCCTCGGCGATCCCCAAGGACAACCCGGAAGTGATCCGCGCCAGGGAGACCAATGTGCCGGTGATCATGCGGGCCGAGATGCTGGCCGAATTGATGCGGCTGGCCAAATACGGCATCGCCATCGCCGGCAGTCACGGCAAGACCTCGACCACCTCCATGGTCAGCTGGATGCTGGCCAGCGCCGGCCTCGATCCGACCATCGTCATCGGCGGCAAGGTCGATGCCCTGGGCGGCAACGCAAAGCTGGGCGCCGGGGAGTTCCTGGTGGCGGAGGCCGACGAGAGCGACGGGTCCTTCCTGAAACTCTCTCCGGTGGTGGAGGTGGTGACCAACATCGACCTGGAGCATCTCGACTATTATCGGGATCTGGACCACATCAAGGCCACCTTCCTGGAGTTCATCGACAAGATTCCCTTCTACGGGGCAGCGGTTGTCTGCCTGGACGACGAGAATATCGCCGACATTCTCCCGTCGATCAAGAAGCGGACCATCACCTACGGGCTGACCCCGCAGGCGGATATCTACGGAGACGGCATCTCCTGGCAGGACGGCCGGGTGCACTTTACCGTGAAGAGCGCGGCGGGAGAGCTGGGAAGAATCGATATCGCCCCGCCGGGCATGCACAACGTCTACAATGCGCTGGCGGTAGTCGGGGTCGGGTTGGAACTGGAGCTGCCGTTCGTGAAAATCAAGGAGGCCCTGCACACCTTCGCCGGAGTGCAGCGGCGGATGCAGAAAAAGGGCGAGATCGCCGGGATCACCGTAGTCGACGATTACGGCCACCACCCGACGGAGATCCGGGCCACCCTGTCCGCCATCAAGCAGGCCTGGCCGGAAAAACGGCTGGTCGTCCTGTTTCAGCCCCACCGGTATACGCGGACCCAGGGGCTGTTCAAGGAATTCCAGACCTGCTTCCACAGGGCGGACTACCTGGTGATGACCGATATCTACGCGGCGAGCGAAAAGCCCATCGAGGGGGTGACCAGCGAGGTCCTGCTGGAAGCGACGGTGCGGCACGGCCAGCGGCACACCCGCTATGTCCCCCGGGTCGAGGAAATGGCGGCGGAACTGCTGCCCATGCTGGAAGAGGGGGATCTGGTGCTGACCCTTGGCGCCGGCAATATCGTCAAGGTGGGTGAGGAATTGCTCGAACTGCTGGACAGGAGGAACTGACGGTATGCACGGCGACCAGCGACGGAGGCTTGCTGCCCTTGTTTCGCAGCCGGTGAGGTGGGACTGCCCCCTTGACCGCTACACCTCCTTTGCCATCGGCGGGCCGGCCGAGGCGATTGCCGTGGTCGACTTCCGCCATGAGCTGCAGCCCCTGCTCGCCTTCCTGCGGGATGAACGGATCCCCTGGCGGGTCATCGGCCGGGGCACCAATCTCTTGGTGAGCGATGCGGGGTTTGCCGGGGCCATCGTCATCCTCGGCGGGGTATTCGAGGAGTTCGGCGCAACCGAGACCGAGGACGGGACGGTGGTGGTCGCGGCCGGCGGGGCCTGCGGCCTGGCCCGGCTGGCGAGGCAGTGTGCGGAAAGAGGCCTTGCCGGCCTGGAGTTCGCCTGCGGCATCCCCGGTACGGTGGGCGGGGGAGTCATCATGAATGCCGGCGCCTGGGGAAAGGATATGGCAGCTGTGCTGAGGAGCGTAACGGTGGTGACCCCGGACCGGGAAGAGCAACTCCTCCGGCAGGATCTGGACTTCACCTATCGCTCCTGGCCCGGGTTTGCCCGCTATCTGGGACAGGCGGTCGTCGCCCGGGTGGAACTGGTCCTCGGGCGCGGCGACGCCGCCGCCATCCAGGCGCACTGCAGGGAATTGCAGGACCGGCGCCGGGCCGCGCAGCCGCCGGGGAAAAGCGCCGGATCCTTCTTCAGGAACCCGCCCGCTGACAGCGCCGGCCGCCTGATCGAGGCGAGCGGCCTGAAAGGAACGAAAATAGGGGGGGCCATGATCTCCGAACACCACGGCAATTTCCTGGTCAACACCGGCAACGCCACGGCCGGCGACGTCCTGCGCCTGATGCAGCTCGTCCAGGAAAAAGTGGCAAAAAACTGCGGCGTCAGGCTCGAGCCCGAAGTGCATTTCATCTGAAGATGATCAGGCAGCGCCCGTTACTGAAGAAGATCGTCGCTCGATTGACCGGCAGGAAGCCGGTCTCGAGCGCCTATGCGCAGACGGAGGTGCGGATCCACGCCGGACCGGTGAGCCAGGACAGGTTCCAGACCCGGCGCCAGCGCCTGGCCCAGTGGAAAAAATGGTTCCAGAGGAAGAAAAGGGCGCAGGAACCGGAAGGGTATGGCCGGCCGGCAGGCCGAAAAAGCGGGGTGGGCCGGTATGCCGTGCTGCTCGCGGCCCTGACCGCCGCCGTCTTGCTGTTCTGGGGGATGAAAGGACCGGAAATGGTGCTCAGGGAGATGCAGTCAATCGCCTTTTCAAGGTCGGCTCCATCGAGATCTCCGGTAACCGCATGGTGCCGAGGGAGAAGTTGCAGGAGGCCTCGGGCATGATCCCTCGCCAGACCAGCCTGATCGGTCTGGACACCTCCCGGATCGAGGCGCAGCTGGCGGCCGTGGCTTGGGTAAAGCGGGCGGAGGTGAAGAGAAACTGGCCCTCGGACGTGCGGATAACCATCGAGGAAAACGTTCCGGTGGCCATCTTGAGCAGGCCCCGGGACGGGGAGGCGCCGCTGCAGTACCTCGACCGGAACGGGGCGGTCATCATGCCGGTTCCGGCCGGTGCGGATGTGGATTTCCCGGTGATCACCGGACTGATGGAGCTTGCCGATGGAGAGCAGCGGGAGAAATCGCTGGCCGAGGCGCTGGTCTTTCTCAAAAAGGTCTTGAGCAACGATCCCCATCTGCCGGCCCCGTCGATCTCCGAGATCCACGTGAACCAGGTTGGTGAAATCGTAATATATATGGTTGATTACCCATTCCCAATTTTCTTCGGAAGTGGTAACACTAGCCAGAAGTATTCCCGGCTGGTCCAGGTGTTGAGAGCGCTCTATAAGAAGCCGAACGCCAAGGAAACGCTGTCGCGGATTGAATACATTCAGATGGACTACTTGAACGACAAGGTGCTCGTGGCCCAGGGCGGCTCGAGCTGATGATACCATGGATGAAAACAAAACGATAACCAACGAACTCGATATTGTCAGTCGGCCGGTGGACTCCGGCCAGGAACAGGGAGAACTGGGGGTCGGTCTCGATATCGGCACCACCAAGATATGCTGCGTGGTGGGTGAGGTCTTCGACAACCGGGTCGAGATCATCGGAACCGGCACCGTCCCCTCGAAGGGTTTGAAAAAAGGCGTGGTCGTCAACATCGAGAGCACCGTCAACTCGATCAGGCAGGCGGTGGCGCTCGCCGAGGAATCTGCAGGCTGCGACCTGCGGTCGGTCTACGTCTACGTGGGGATCGCCGGCAATCACATCAAGGGTTTCAACAGCCCCGGGATCCTGGCTATCAACAACCGCGAGATCAAGCAGGCGGACATCGACGAGGTGATTGCCGCCGCCCGGACCGTGAAGATCTCCGAGAACCAGCGGATCATCCACGTGATGCCCCAGGAATACATGGTCGACGACCATACCGGCATCCAGAACCCCATCGGCATGACCGGGGTACGGCTGGTGACCAACGTGCACATCGTCACGGCCGACATCGGGGCCGTTCACAACCTGGTGACCTGCTGCAACAAGGCCGGCATCGAAGTGGCCGAACTGGTCCTGGAATCCATCGCTTCAGCCCATGCCGTCCTCAGCAAGGATGAAATGGAACTCGGGGTGGCGCTCATCGATATCGGCGGCGGCACCACCGATCTGGCCGTTTTCTGCGACGGCACCATCCGCCACACCTGCGAAATAGGCCTCGGCGGCCACAACCTTACCAATGACCTGTCGGTGGGGCTGCGCACTCCCCTGCAGGAGGCGGAGCGCCTGAAGGAAGACTTCGGCGGGGCGATCTCCTCGGTCATCAAACCGAATCTGGTGGTGGACGTGCCCACCGTGGGCGACCGGGAGCCGCGCAAGGTCACCCAGAAGGTCCTGGTAGACATCCTCGAGGCCCGGGTCATCGAGATCCTCGAGATCATCGACCGGGAGCTGATCGCCTCGGGCCAGAAGACCAAGATCAACGGCGGGATCGTCCTGACCGGCGGCACCGCCCTCCTGACCAACCTGGCGGAACTGGCCGAGCAGATCTTCGACCTGCCGGTGCGGATCGGCTATCCGACCGGCTTGACCGGCAAGATCGACGAGCTCCAGAATCCGCGCTGCACCACGGCGGCCGGATTAGTTCTTTTTGGCAGGAAGAAGCAGGCAGTCACGAGCCGGCAGGAGGTCAATGTCATGAGCCGGGTCAAGGAATGGTTTAAGAAAATGATGTGATAAAGAGTTTTCTGTTTGCGAGGCATTTGCCTGGTGACATATTCATTTGAATGTGATATTCATGCGTTATCATCGTAATTCGGTGGAAACAAAAGAATCAGATAGGGGGATGACATGCCGTTCAGGATGGCGGAATCGGAGAGTGTTGCAGTCGTAAGAGTTATCGGCGTCGGTGGCGGCGGCGGGAATGCCATCAACACCATGGTGGACAATAAACTTCAGGGTGTGCAGTTTATTGTGGCCAATACCGACAAACAGGCATTGAACCAGTCGAAGGCCGACGTCTGCATCCAGCTCGGCCCCAACATCACCAAGGGTCTGGGGGCCGGCGCCGACCCGGAAACCGGCAATATGGCGGCCATGGAGTCCCTCGAGGACCTGCGGGACGCCCTGAAGGGCAGCGATATGGTTTTTGTCACGGCCGGTCTGGGCGGCGGAACCGGCACCGGGGCCGCGCCCATCGTCGCCAAGGCGAGCAAGGAACTGGGGGCGCTTACGGTGGCGGTTGTCACCAAACCCTTCAGCTTCGAGGGCAAATTCCGCTCCCGCAACGCCGACAACGGCTGGCAGGAGCTGCAGAAGTACGCCGATACCATCATTACCATCCCCAATGACCGGCTGCTGTCGATCATGCAGAAAAACAGCAAGCTGTCCGACATGCTGGCGATGGCCGACAGCGTCCTCCTGCAGGCGGTGAAGGGCATCACCGACCTGATCAATGTTCCCGGCCTGATCAATGCCGACTTCGCCGACCTGCGCACGGTCATGCGGGAAGTCGGACCGGCGATCATGGGCTCCGGCTCGGCCGCCGGGGAGAATCGAGCCACCGAGGCGGCAAAGAAGGCCATAGACAACCAACTCCTCGAGGATTCCGGGATTATCGGCGCCCGAGGCCTTCTGATCAATATTTCCGCCACCCGGGAGAGCTTCACCATGGCCGAATTCATGGAGGCCTCGGCCCTCATCCAGGAGAAGGCCGACGAGGATGCCAAGGTGGTCATCGGCGCCCTCTACGACGATACCCTGGGGGACGAGATGAAGGTGACCGTGATCGCCACCGGCGTCGGTGGGACGATCAACCGGAAGGAGACCATCAATCCGGTGGCAGAGACGGTCAAAAAAAAGCAGCCGCTCCCGAAGGATACCGATAACATGATGAAGGGGACCCCGGCCACGCCGAACCGTCACCAGCGCATCTCGCGGCTGCCGGGTTCCAATTTCGAGTCCTTCGACAACCTGGGTTCCTCCAATCCGCCGGAAGGCAAGACCGGGACCTCCCACTGGAACGACGACTATCTGGAAACACCGACCTATCTTCGCAGGAACGCCAACTGACCGTCGCCGTCCCCGGCCGATGGCCGATGACGAATACTCCGGCGCCGCCCAGGCGGTGGTGCCGGAGTGCAGTCTCGGACTTGCCGGTTCTCTATTCTTTGGCGAAGATACTTCATGCCCCGGGGGAATGTCATGGCTAGACTGACAAAGACGGCCCTGACTCTCGATTCGGCGCGCAGGCAGAAGGTCGAAGCCGGCCTGCAGCCGTTCAAGCTGGTCAAATATTTCTCCTTTTCCAGCCTCGCCGCGATCTTGGTGTTCACCCTGCTCCTGTCGTGGATCATTTCCGACAATGCCAGGAAGGTCATGATGGAGCAGAACGAGGAATATTCCCTGCTGCTCGCCGAGAACATCAACCAGCAGGTCTTCCGCCGCTTCGTCCTGCCCACCGTCATCCGCTACGGCGGCATCTCCCTGCGCAACCCGGAACAGTTCGAGCTGCTCGACAACATCGTCAAGGGCGTCATTCAGGGCCTGGAAATCGACTCGGTCACCATCTACGATTCGAGCATGAACATCATCTCCTATTCCACCGTTCCCGAACTGGTGGGCAAGAGGGACCTCGGCGTGGAAGAATACTACACGGCCCTGAAGGGCATCTCCAACTCCCGGCTCACCTACAGCGGGACGGTCCTCAGTTACTTGAATATCACGTCCGACATCAGCTGCGAGCTGAAGACATTCATCCCTTTTCGCCAGGTGCGGCAGTCCGGGGAAGGCGAGGACCTGATCATGGGGGTCATCGAGATCGAGAAGGACCTGACCGGCAGCTACCTGAACATCATCAAGCTGCAGGGCAGGATCATCCTCGTCTCCGGCGTGGTCATGGCCATCCTCTTTCTCGTTCTGCGGTCGATCGTCTCCCGGGCCGGCGAGATCATCGAGAAACGGGCGATCGAGCGGCTCAAACTGGAAGAAAAGCTGAACCAGGCCGAGCGGCTCGCCCATCTCGGCACGATGGTGGCGACGGTCAGCCACGAGATCAAGAGCCCTTTGGGGATCGTGCGCAGCACCGCCGAGATCCTGGAAAAACGCATCGGCAAGCTGGCGCCGGGCAGCGAGCACCTGGCCAGGATCGTGGTCGACGAGACGGTCCGGCTCAACAACATCGTGGTGGAATTCCTTGATTTCGCCCGGCCCCAGCAGCCCAAGCCGGCCCGGGGCAATATCAATCAGGTGGTGCGGAAGCTCCTCGAATTCCTGGCGCCGGAGCTGAAGCGGCAGCGCATCGAGCTGGTGGCCGACCTGGCCCCGGATCTGCCGGAGGAGTATTTCGACCAGGAGCTGGTGTATCGGGCGCTCTTGAACATCCTGATGAATGCGCTGCAGGCCATGAGCGAAGACGGCAGGCTGCAGGTGTTCACCAGGGTTTCCGCCGACGGCAGAACGGAGATAGTCATCCGCGATACCGGCGTCGGCATGTCGGCGGAAAAGGTGGAGCAGATCTTTCAACCCTTCTTCTCCGACAAGAGCAAGGGCACTGGGCTGGGACTCGCCATTGCCAAGAACATCTTCGACATGCACGGGGCGGAAATCTCCGTGCAGAGTACGGAGGGACATGGAACGCAATTCATCATTTCCATGCCGGCCGTCAGATAGCGGCGCTCGCCTTCAGGTCAGGGATCTCCGCTTCCTCGGCATGGGACCGTTCTCCTTTGCCGTAGCGGGCGGCGAATGCCTCGGGCTGTCCGGCCGCTCGGGGATAGGCAAGAGCCAGTTCCTCCGGGCGATAACCGATCTCATCCCCGCGTCCGGCGAAGTCCTGCTGGACGGCAGGTCGAGCAGCGTCTTTTCCGCTCCGGCCTGGCGCAGGCAGGTGACCATGGCGCCGGCGGAATCCTTCTGGTGGTACGACACGGTCGGCGCCCATTTCGCCGCCGAAGCCGGGGGCGATGGACTGGTCAGGGACCTCGCCGCCCTGGGCCTCGATCCACTGGCGGTGCGCTGGGAGATCAGCCGGCTCTCGACCGGGGAGAGGCAGCGCCTCGCCCTGTTGCGGGCGCTGCAGCAGGAGCCGAAGGGCCTGCTGCTCGATGAGCCGACCTCGGCCCTCGACGCCCACCATACCGGCCTGCTCGAGGATTTTGTGCGAAAATACCGGGAGAAGACCGGCGCCGCGGTGGTCTGGGTCAGCCACGATCCCGAACAGCTGCGGCGGGTTGCCAGCCGGGTGTTCCGGATGGAGTCGGACGGGCTTACGGAACTTGCCCTTACCGCCATAGACGGCAAGGGAGGTGGGTCATGAACATCATCAGCCTCAGCAGCCTGGATCTGGCCATCGCCGCCTCGCTCCTGATCGTCCTGTCGCTCTTCAGCATGCTCCTGAGCCTTGGCCTCGAGAAGAAGATCATCCTCCTCAGCTGCCGGATGACGGCCCAGCTGCTTCTCATCGGCCTCGTCCTGCGTTATCTCTTTGCCAGCGGCAGTCTCTTCCTGGTTCTCTCCATGGCAACCGTCATGCTCCTTGCCGCCGGCCGCGAGGTCTGGGCCCGGCAGCAGCGTAAGATCGCCGGCATCTCCGGCTTCACGCTCAGTATCGCCGCCATGTTCGTCTCCTCCTTTTCGGTGACGGCGCTGGCCCTCACGGTCATCATCCGGGTGGAGCCCTGGTACACTCCGCAGTATGCGATCCCGCTCCTCGGCATGCTGCTCGGCAACACCATGACCGGCATCTCGCTGGCCATGGACAAGATGACCGATCAGCTGTACAGGCAGCGCGGCGTCATCGAACAGCGGCTGCTGCTCGGTCAGACCTGGCAGGAGGCGAGCCGGGACCTGAGGAGCGACTGCATGCGGACCGGGATGATCCCGATCATCAACTCCATGGCGGCCGCCGGCCTGGTCAGCCTGCCGGGGATGATGACCGGTCAGATTCTCAGCGGCACGCCCCCCGTCGAGGCGGTCAAGTACCAGATCCTCATCATGTTCCTCATTGCCGCCGGCACCGGTTTCGGGGTCATCTCGGCGATCTGGATGTCCGGGCTGCTGCTCTTCGACAAGCGTCACCGATTACGCCTGGAGATTCTGACCCCCCATAAGGGGGGATGAGTACCTTCACGAAGTTCGTTCTTAAAAAGCAAGAGACGAAATTCCAAGGTACTCAAGGGGCCGCCGAAGTAAATGTTGTATCTTTGGCCGGATAGTGTTCATATGTTTATAACCTGTGCGGAAAATTGGAAGGTGCCGCGCTGTTGTCAAGTTGACGGCTATGTGTCGGGATCGAAATCGCTATCGGTATCGGGATCGAGCTTTGTCTATCGATTTCGATTCCGATCCCGATAGCGATTCAATTTGGATGAATCAGAGCGAGGCAACGGTATATCCAAGCTGTTGCTGAATACTCAGAACAAAAAGATGGCTGTGCAATAGGTGGATAAAAATGGCGAAACAAATTGTCATAGTGGGTGGGGTGGCCGCCGGACCCAAAGCGGCCTGCCGGGTGAAACGTCTGCTGCCGGATGCCGAGGTGACGGTGATCGATCAGGACAGCCTCATTTCCTACGGCGGCTGCGGCATTCCCTATTACGTCTCCGGCGATGTCTCCGATGAAAAGGAGCTGCGGTCGACAAGTTTTCACATGGTGCGCGACGAGTTCTTTTTTGCCAAGGCCAAGGGCGTCAAGACCATGACCTCGACCAGGGCGCTCTCCATCGACCGGGTCGGGAAGACCGTTCTCGTTCGAGACCTGCCGACCGGCAGGCAAAGCGAGATCCCCTACGACACTCTGCTGCTGGCCACCGGCAGCCAGCCGGTGACCCTGCCCATACCCGGCAACACCGCCGACGGCGTCTTCACCGTCAGCGACCTGCACAAGGCCGTGGCCATCAAGGAGAAGCTGGGCAGGGGCGAGGTGGGCCGCGCCGTGGTGATCGGCGGCGGGGCGATCGGCATCGAGATGGCCGAGGCCTTGACCGACCTGTGGGGGATCGAGACGGCCATCGTCGAATACCTGGACCAGCTCCTGCCCCGCATCATCGACTGGCCGCTGGCGACGATCCTCACCAAACACCTGCGCGACCACAATGTCGAGGTGTATCTGGGCGAGGCCGCCGAGGAGATTCTCGTCGAAGACGGCAGAGCGGTGGGTGTCCGCACCGGCAAACGGACGCTTCCGGCCGACCTGGTGATCATGGCGGCGGGCGTCAGGCCGCGCTCCGAGCTGGCCCGGGAAGCAGGACTGATGGTTGCCAGGAACGGCGGGATCGTGGTCAACACCAGGATGCAGACCTCCGACCCCGATATCTACGCGGCGGGCGACTGCGTGGAAATCGCCCATCTCGTTTCCGGCAAGCGGTTCGTCGCGCCCTTCGGCAGCATGGCCAACAAGGAGGGCCGGGTGGCGGCCGACAACATGGCCGGCACCCCCTCCACCTTCAAGGGCGGGGTCGGCAGCTTCATCCTGAAGGCCTTCGAGTTGTCCATCGGCTCGGTGGGACTCTCCCTGGAAGCGGCCCGCGCCGAAGGCTTCGCCGCGGATTTCACCCTCTCCTCCCCCTCGGACCGGGCCCACTTTTTCCCCGGTCAGGACATCGTCTGCCTGGAACTGGTCTTCGACCGCAAGACCAGGAAGGTCCTGGGCTTCCAGGGCACCGGGCCGATGAACGACGCCCTCTCCGCCAGGATCGACGCGGCGGCCGTGGCTCTGGCCAGCGGGGCCACCATCGATGACTTCGGCAATATCGAGATGGCCTACTCGCCGCCGTTTTCCTCGGCGATCGATCCGATCAACGCCGCGGCCTACATCGCCGACAACCTCTGCGACGGGCGGATGCGGCAGGTCACCATGGAGGAGTTTTACGCCTGGATGGCCGACCCCGCGACCCGTCCGGACTGGCAGGTGGTCGACGTGCGCCACCCCAAACAGGCGACGCCCTTCGTCGAGCGGTTCGGCAACGGGCTGTGGTGCTCGCTGCCCTACGAACAGGTGCGGGACAGGTACCGGGAGTTATCCGCCGACAAAACGCTGATCCTCTTCTGCAACGCCGGCTCGCGCTCCTTCGAGATCCAGGTCTTTCTCGATCATGTAGGCCTGACCAACAACCTGGTGCTGCCGGGCGGCTTCAACGTCATTCGGCGGATGGGAGCCGACTGGCTGCCGGTGAAGTAACGGCAGGCGGGCTTCCGCCCTTCGACCTCTTATGCGGGCTGCGCCAGCAGCCCAAGGGGTACTTATCCTCTCCGACAGCAGGGGGGATAAGTACCTCCACGAAATTCGTTCTTATAAGCAGGAAACGAGTTTCTAAGGTTAAGATACGCGCCGGCTCGCAACGAGTCGGCGCATTTTTTTGGGAGTGGGCGTCGAACCAAAAATTCGACAAAGATCTTTTTTGCGTGGTAAGATGAACCTATTGAGAAATCGGGAAATTGTTCGGCAAGTAGTGTTTTCGTGAAGGTTGGAAAAATCCGTATGGCCGATCTGAATCCGCAGCATATGGTCCAGGAAATCCAGGACAACATCAAGACAGGCGACCTGCGCAAGGCGCAGCTCGTTCTGGCGCACATCAAGGAGGTCGACCAGAAGACCCGCAACCGGTTGATTTACTATCTCTCCCGCGCCGATGCGGAATTTTCCGTGCCGCTGTTCATCTACCTCTTGAAACATCAGGGTGAGGTCGCGGAGGAGATGCCGATCATCCGCGAGACCATGATCTCGATCCTGCTCGCCTACCCGGAGAAGTTGATCGCCTTCCTCGGCTCTCCGGCCATCGAGGACAAGACGGAGCTGATCCGGCTGGCGGGCGAGCTGCGGCTCGAGGAGGCCACCTCCGTGCTCCTTGAACTCATTGCGTCATCGGAGGACGATGCGGAAATTCTGAACATCATCGAGAGCCTCGGCCTGATCGGCGATCCGGAAGCGATCAATACTCTGACCGACTACCTCTATGCCGCGAGCCGCGAGCTCATCATGGCCTCGATCCAGGCGCTCGGCCAGGTCGGGACGCCGTCGGCCATGCACCGGCTGGCGGAGAGGATGGGGACGGATAATGAGATCGATTACCTGATCCTCTCCATCTTTTCCCAGGTTCAGGACCAGGTCTCCCTGGAGAAACTGAACGACACCCTCCGCTCCCACTACGCGCACATGCGGACCTTCGCCAAGAGCGAGCTGGTGCGGATCGGGCCGAAGGCGGTGCCGATCCTGATCGACAATCTGCTCCACGACGATCCGGATCTCCGTATCCACACCCTGAATATTCTGGGCGAGATCGGCGATGAATCGGCGGTAATGCCCATCCGCAAGCTGGTCGGCTACGAGCCGAAGAGCGCGAACGTCCGCTTCGCCGCCTACGAAGCCCTCGCGCTTCTCCCCCTCAAAAAGGGCGCCTATACGCTCACGGCGGGCCTGACCGACCAGGAGGATCACGTCTGTATCGCCGCGGCGAGGGCCATCGACCGCAACTTCTCCCCGATCCTCGGGGCGGGAATCAAGAACCTGCTGCGCGGCCCGGAAAAGGAGGCAAGGCATATCGCCAAGATCATCGTCAACGCCCAGGTGGACAATATCTTTCTCTTCCTCGCCGATGAAACGGTGTTTCGCGACCTGGCCCTGGTCTATCTCCCCCACACCCACAAGGACATTCGCGAGCATTACCATAAGCTCCTGGTCCGGGCCGGTAAAAACGATCTGGCCAGGAAGATCACCGGAGAGGAGGAGGAGGGTGTACGACCCAAGGTGGTGGCGGTGGACGATTCGCGGATGATCCTCAATATCTATAAAGCCACCCTGCACGAGCTGGGCTACGACCCCGTACTGTTCGAGTTTCCCGCCTCGGCCCTGGAATGGCTGCGGACGGAAAAGCCGCTGCTGGTGCTCACCGACCTCAATATGCCGGAGATGACGGGAATCCAGCTGACGGAGAAGATCCGGGAGAGGTACAATGCCAGGGTCCTGCCGATCATCATGGTCACCACCCAGAACGAGAGTCAGGACAACGAGGCGGCCCTGGCCGCCGGAGTCAATTCCATCCTGCACAAGCCGTTCAACGCCAAGAGCCTCGGTGCGGCCATGAGCAGGGCCCTGGCCTCCTGAACCCTTCCCGAAACCCTGCTTCTCAATTTTCACCCGTTTCCGGGGTGAAAAACACGAGAAAGGGACTTCAGTCTTTCAGTCTATTCAAGGGATAAAGCGGGAGATTTCGGAAAAATGCCGGGCGACCTCGGCCGGTTTGTGGGCGTCCGAGCCGAGCACCAGGGGGATGCCGTAGTCCCGAACCATGGAAAGGATCCGCCTGTTGGGGAATGGTTCGCCGCGGATGGGAATGCCGGAGGCGTTCACCTCGATAGCCATCCCCTGGTCTTTTATCGCCTGGAGCAGCTCATCGATCGCCTGATAGTGGCCGGCCTTGAGAACAGCCCCCGGGACATGCCGCAGGGCGGCGTCGAGGTGGCAGACAAAGGTGCCCGGCAACTGCCGGACGGCTTGGTGCAGCGCGCGGAAGTAACGGTCGAGCAGCAATTCCGGGTCGAACCGGCAAGCCAGCTCCACATGCCCCGCTTGCCTGCTGAACATGTTGAGGTGCTGGGCCACGCCCTCGAGCGTCAGATAGTGGCAGGAGATTCCGATCCGGTCCCACCGGCGCTTGGCCAGGCGAGAGCGGAGGGTGTCGGCGCACATCGGGTTGTAGCCGCATTCGACGCCCAGCCCGATCTCTATCCGAGAGCCGTACAGCTTTCGCAGCCGATCGCCTTCGGTAAAGTAGAGATCGAAATCTTCTTCTGAGAGCCAGGTCTTGTAGGAGCTTTCGATCCCTTCCTCCATATGCTCGAGAAAGACGATTTTCTTCAGCCCCTGGCGGATAGCAGCCCGGACGTACTCTTCCATCTCTCCGGAGGCGTGCCCGCAGAAACGGGTATGGACATGGCTGTCGCAGTATGGGTCGGGGGAGGATTTAACCCCTTTGGCCGTCATGACGGGAGGTTTGAGTTTGAGAGGAATCCCTAAGGGTGAATCCTTTCAGGGTCTTTCGTAATCTTGCGCCGCCCCTTGAGGGTTGAAAGCAAGAGATGAATTCTCGGGCGCTCTGTCAGGCGTTGCCCTTAGGAAAAAAGTGGAGCACTCCATCGATGTCGGAAGTATCGCAGACATGCCCGAGTTCGAGCTCTAGATCGAGATATTCCTCGATGCCCTCAATTTTCAAGGCGAGTGCGGGACCATCTGGAAGGTGGTAAACCACTGTGCTGACTCCGGTTAAGTCGATCGGACGGGTGAACAATTTCATTCTTGAAGACCTTCTGCTACCGGCTGGCCGGTGTACTGAGTAGAAAAAAATAACGATAAGCCAGGAGTTTTATATTCAGAAAATAGCAAAACTGCAAGAGATAAGCTCGAAGGCCGTGCGAATCCTGCCAAATCCTTTTTAGTGCCTTAGTACCTGGGAAATTCCTTTCTTGCTTATGAAGAACACATTTCGTGAAGTTACTTATCCTCTCTACTGTCGGAGGGGTAACAACCCTTGGGTTGGCGGGCGTCAGCCCGCATTGGAAAGCCTTTCGCGGCAAAGCATCCGTGAAGTGGTGAAATAAGTTTACACATCAGGCTGCGATGTTTAATATGGAACACCGCATGAAAAACACTTTCCCCCCTCCGGGGTCTCGATTTAATAATTTTTCAGGTGATGTACATGACTAAGGAAGTAAACGACACCAAGGAACGGACCATCTTCGGCAAGGAAAGAAATCCCTCGAACATCGTTCCGGTTAAAATGACGCTCGACAGCAAGCTCAAGTTCCGCTGTCATCCCGGGGTGCGATGTTTTACGGCCTGCTGCGGTGGGATTAAGATCGTGCTTACTCCCTACGATATCCTGCAGTTGACCAGGCGCCTCGGCATCCCCGCCTATGAGTTCCTGCACAAGTACACCCAGCCCACTTACCTGGAGAAGACCGATATGCCGGGCGTCATGCTCAAGCTGCGGGAAGAGGACAACAAATGTCCCTTCGTCACTCCGGACGGCTGCACCGTCTACACCGACCGGCCGACCGCCTGCCGCTACTATCCGGTGGGGATGGCCGACTTCCACGAAGGCGGCAGCAGAGACGCCGACGGCAACGAGCAGGTCTCCCTGGAAGAGAAGTTCTTCTTCATCGTCAGGGAAGACCACTGCAAGGGCTTCGAAGAGGACAAGGAGTGGACCATCCGGGAGTGGCGCGCCGACCAGGGCGTCGATGTCCGGGACGAGATGAACAAGGAATGGCTGCGTCTGGTCATGCGCCGTAAATCTTTCGGCCAGCAGGCGACCCTGTCGGAGCAGGCCAAGCGGATGTTTTTCATGGCCTCCACCGATATCGCCACCTTCCGCAAGTTCGTCTTCGAAAGCTCCTTCCTCGACACTTACGAGATCGACGAGGAGACGATCGGCAAGATCAAGGAGGACGATGTCGAGCTGATGCTCTTCTCCTTCAAGTACCTGGCGGCAACCCTGTTCGGCGCCCAACTCTTGAAGATCAGGCCGGAAAAGATCAAGGCCAAGGTCGCCGAGATCAAGGCGCGGCAGGATCAGGCCGTCCTGCAGTCGATCAAGGAGTACGAGGAACTGAAGGCGGAGATGGAGAGCAAAAAGGCCACGAAATAGCTATTCGGATCGCTATCGGTATCGAAACAAAGACGGGCTTCGATTTCGATTGCGATCCTGATGAAAATAGCAACAAAAAGGGCCGGGGGGCGTGAAGCCACCCGGCCCTTTTTCATGCCGATTCGCCTCGTCTCCCTTCCCGTGGAGGGAGGGGAGACGAGCGGGTGAGGGTTTAGTTCTGCGTTCCTTCCTCCTTGGCCGGTTCCAGGGCGGCGGCCAGACTCTTCAGGAACTTCCAGCCTTTCAGCACGTCCTTCTGGGACTCGGCCATGAGCTGGTCGGCCATGCCGGGATTGACCCGCTTGAGGGTGCGGTAGCGGTTCTCGCCGAAGGCGTATTCCTCGAAGCTGATGGACGGTTCTTTCGAGTCGATGATCAACGGGTTCTTGCCCTGGGCTTCCAGTTGCGGATTGAAGCGGTACAGCGGCCAGTGCCCGCAGGCCACCGCTTTTTTCTGCTGCTCGAGGCCCAATGCCATGTTGATGCCATGGTTGATGCAGTGCGCGTAGGCGATGATCAGCGAAGGACCGTCGTAGGCTTCGGCCTCGGCGATGGCCTTGATGGCCTGGGCCGGGTTGGCCCCGAGGCTGATCTGGGCCACATAGACGTTGCCGTAGGTGGCGAAGATCATGCCCATGTTCTTCTTCGGCATCTTCT
>OBJA01000591.1_pt1 | contig 30018 bp, 22 predicted proteins | sample 1519751 | NCBI WGS metagenome assembly OBJA01 (sample SAMEA3881238, study PRJEB22517) | soil metagenome | biome: lake sediment; feature: soda lake sediment; material: sediment, water from around vicinity | place: India | collected 2013-12-23 | depth 3 m
GCGCGCCGGATGCGGCCCTTCTCTGCGCGCGCCGTGCGGAACCGCCATTTTAATGACCTCCACGAGTCTGCCGGTGGTTTCAATGGGCCGGATGCCGCGTTCCCTCACAATGAACGCAGCAATCCTTGCGGCCCATTTTTCCTCACCATAATCTCGTAGAATACGTTCAAGGTCCTGCTGCGAATACTGTGCCACAATATCCGCGGCGCATGTCCGCTGTTGCGTGTCCATGCGCATGTCAAGCCTCGAATCATGTTTATATGAGAACCCCCTGTCACATTGGTCGAGCTGGAACGACGAGACGCCAAGGTCTATTACCGCTCCGTCCAAACCATCTATATCAAGCCCTGACAGTATGGCTTTGATATCCTTAAAATCTCCGTGGACAAAATCCACGCTGCCCGCATAAGCCTCAAGCCTCTTTTGCGCCGTTGCCAGTGCGTACGGGTCTTTGTCTATCGCGATCAATCGTCCGCCCGGTATGATGCTTTGCAGTATCCTTTGCGCATGGCCCCCGCCACCCAGTGTGCCGTCGGCTGCTGTCATGCCCGGACGCAGCACCAGCATCCCCACCGTTTCTTCAAGTAGCACGCTCGTATGCGCCATGCTTACACTCCGTATTCGGACAGAGAGGCCACCAGGTTGCCGCTGTCGGAAATGGATTCTTGCTCAAACGCTGTCCATTTGTCCTTCGCCCAAATCTCAGCCCGCGTGTAGGCGCCGATGATCACAACCTCTTTGTCGATGCCCACTCTCTCGCGCAGTATCTGCGGCAGCAGTACACGCCCTTGCTTGTCAGGCTCGCATTTGCATGTGCTGGAGAAAATTTTGCGCACATTGCGCTGCGCCTCCACTGCCGATTGCGGTATCGTGCTGAGCTTTCCCGCAAACCTGTGCCATTCTTCCTCGGGAAATGCGGTCAGGCAGTTTTCATCAAGACACACGATATAAAACGGGTCTCCCAACTCTATCCGCAGCTTGGAAGGCACCGCCAAACGGCCTTTTTCGTCCAGATTATGTGTGTATGTCCCGATCAGCGATGTGTTCACTGCTGCTCTCCTGCGCCGCATTTTTGCGGCTTTTGGTGCCAAAGACAAGTTTTCTTGCCACTGAAGCACTCTCGCGCACCACTGTTACCCACAATTCCCCACTTACACATATCTATTCGTTGCTTCTGATGAAATTCCTTCTGTATAAAATGAATTTGTATAAGAAAAAAAAGAAAATTGTGGTGGCGGAAAAGCCAAGCGCAATATATAGTAGAGAATATATATTTGCCCGAACGCTTGTTTGTATAATAGGCGTATAAGTATAAAAAACTGGCGGTATGGCTCTGTTATGATATACAATACCAACAAAGACACGGGGAAGGAAGCATTCGATGAGTCATAATGATTTTTTGGAGGAAGAGAGCAAAGCCGCTGTGCCATCTGTCAGTAAAAAGCCGATGAGCCAAGCCAAGAGAATCACGATCAGCTTTATACTGATTGCCGTGATGGCTGCACTGGGTGTGTTTTTTCCGCAAATCGTCGATCTGATATTTCCGCAATCTCCGGATGATGCGGCTGATTCCAGCAGCATTGCCGGTGGCAGTGATGCTTCGTGGCTGAGCATTGAAACACCACGCGCACATTATTCGCGCTTTCTGAGCAGCGTTCCCGGTATGCCGCTTCGTGCTGTCTGTGAAAATGCAGATGCCCTTCAGTTCACTGTGACATCCGGCAGGTTGCTGACAAAGCATCCACCCGATTACAAGCTGACCGATCAGGGCGAATCTTATACCGCCGCCTCGGGGGACACTGTCTATTACAGCCCGCCCGATACCGATTATTCATCGATAGATGAACGCACGATTCGCATCACAGCTATCAAAGACGGTTCAGCGATCGGTTACGCGATCGTCCTTGTTCGCTTTACCGATGATTCTTTTCACGCAATAGAGATCGAGAGCGTTTCAGTTTCTTACGGTGATTTTTGATTGACTTGCGGCTGAGAAAATTCGTCACTAAGAGCAGCATGTCATTCCGAGCGTCAGCGAGGAATCCCAAACTACATGATGAAAGCGGTTTAGCCACTCTCATCAACCCTCATGGGATGCTTCGCTTACGCTCAGCATGACAGCAGCCCTTGTCATACAAAAGCACAAAAAGAGGCCTGATTATCAAGCCTCTTTGTTTGGTTATCCTACTCGTTTTTGAAACGCTGATTGGTGTTGACAAAAATCAGTCCCCACACCATCACGGCGCAAAACACCGTCCACGAGGCGCCGAGCGCCACTTCTGCCGCGGCATCCACCGCAATCAGTGCCCCGCCTGCCAGCAATACCCCACCGCAAGCAACCAGCAGAGAGCCGATAAACTGTGTCAGCTTCTTCTCGTTCCAGCGTGATTTTTGCTTTGCTGTGGATGTGTTGTAACCCGCTATCAAAAAGCTTAAGTTGAACAAGCGTATCAGCAGGCCCAGTATCAGCAGCAGCGCGCCGCCAAATACAGTCGCAATCCACACAGCAGCCGCCTTAATCGCGGCCGAGTCTTACGATACCGCGTCTCCGTTGTAGCTGATCAGCGAAGCGTTATGCACGCCCGGAATCGCAGAGAACGAATCGATCATACCCGCCTCGCTCTCCCTGATGTTCATCTCAATCGTCAGCTCAATCGTGCCTTCCGATACAATTTTGGACTTAAGCTTACCCGGCGGCATTTTGCGCAGTACCGACTGCACCTCTTTTTTGCTGCCCTCATCGAAGCGAATCACCAGCATAAACGGGTAATTCTTCTTAGAACGGAACAGATTGAAAAGCACCAGCAGCACACCAATGGCAGCGCTGCCGACAATACCGGCAATATACAGACCCGCGCCAAACACGATGCCCGCCGCGATCGCCCAAAACATATAAATTGTATCGATCGGGTCTTTAACCGCAGTTCTGAAGCGAACGATCGAAAGCGCGCCGACCATACCCAAAGACAGCATAAGGTTGCCCGAAATGACCATGATGATCAATGATGTCACCATGGCAAGCATAACGAGCGAAGTACCGAAGCTTTTTGAGTAAATCACGCCGCCGAATGTGAGTCTATAAATCAGCAGTATGAACAAGCCCACGATAAATGCCATTGCCAGAGTCATCAGTACGATTTCCCATGTTAAATCGCCCTTCTGCTCAAAACCATCCATTATGCTCTTTTTAATAATTCCCGCTGTACCCATATGAATACCCTCCTAATGGTGCCATCTGCACAACACATATTTTGAAATCGCACACCTATGCGCGGCGTTGATGTTATTGAGCACAGCCTTGATCGGTATTGGCAGGTATTTGTTGAACTTGACCTCCAGTACCATCAGACCGCTGTCGAACACCGGCATTGTGGGCGCTTTGTCATTGAATATATCCGTCAGCCAAAGACCGCCCTTTAAGTCTTTGTCAAACGTGATACGCACACTTTCGACAGATGAGATATACGCCTCGCGCCGGTAATCGACGATCACACGCGGACGCAGGCGATTGTTTTTCATCTGCAGGTATATCTCGGACGCGAGCGGCTCTTTGCGCCCTTCAAGCACGCTGCAATCGCCTTGCAGCAGCGCGTCGCATTCCTCGCGCGACAGCCTGATGCTCTGCTTGGCAATAAATTGACCGCGCTTCATTTTCTTTTCGAACCGAATCACATTATCATTAAAATTGTATATGCGTATACGGTATTTGTTGCGCACATCATGTCCCGCAACCTTTTCATGCAGAGCCGTATCATACACATCGTCAAAATACAGGCTGCGTATATGATAGTCGCCGCTCTCTCCCGAATAGCGATCCAGCGCGAGCAGCGTTTTGAGCGTATTGCGCAGCAGTATATAATCACGATAGTTGATGTAGTATTTAAGCTCATGCCTAAATGTCAGCACGCCATTGGCAGTCTGGTCGAGCATGTCCGCCGATATATCCGGCCCAGCGAAAGACTGCGTCTGCAGACTGTGCCGATGCATATTTGTCCGTCTGCTCTGAAAGACTTCCAGCTCCTGCGCGGCGTGCTTTGGCTTCTCAATGCTGATTCGCGGCTCAGGACGCGATACCATGCGTTCATGCCTTTGCTGTGGCTTTTGACGCGCTTGATTGCGGGGCTCAGGGCGCGATACCATGCGCTCATGCTTCTGCTGCGGCTGTGGCTTTTGCCTTGGCTCCTCACGAATTGTCGGCTCTGCATACGAACGCGATGGTTTCTCTCTTTCATTGTCGCCAAAAACGTCCACATCCCGCTGCTTTGCGCGCGGCGCGGGCCTTACAGCGCTGCGACGGCGCTCGGGCTGCTGTATGCGCTTGGGCTCACGCGAAAAAGGACTTAAATCGTCAGCAGAGGCATGCCGCGGTGTGACGCGCGTTTTCTTTGACTGCTGCTCGATCTGCATGTCAAAAGAACTCTTTTTTGAGAAGTCCCGCGATGTCAGCGGCTGAAGATCCTTGCGTTTGATCAGCGGCGTTTCCTTCTTCAGTTTTCTGAAAATATCGTCGTCTCTTGCCATGATTACCTCTGCTTTGGTGAATCAACACCTCTTAATGTATACACGCTATCTGATCGCTTCGTCAAGCATTTGTTTCTGTTCGTTGGTGAGTGAGAACGCATCTTTGAGCTGCTGCACGATGTTGGCAGGCCGCTTGCGCGCAAATTCACGCATCTTTTCGACATTGGCCTCAAAATTGGATACGCTGCCGCCGAATTTCTCACGCTCCGCAGGCATCTCATCCTTGACAAGCTCGTACCATTTATCAATATACGAAAGCACACGTTCCGTATTGTAAATCTCCTTGAGCGTCCAGGCAAAGCGCTCAATAAAGGCGTCTCTCCATGGCTTATAGCTCAAAAGCCCGTTGAGCAGCGTGGAGCCCGTATAGACCGTCATTCTCTGTCTCAATGTCGGATGCTCTGCCCCGCCGCTGGTGTTACCGAAAGACCAGCAGAAGTCGTAATAAATCTGTTTCCATTTACCATCCGGCGGCACCTGATAGAACTGCAGATTGGCATGGTCGGAATTAGCGATGTATATCTGATTGATCATCAGATCCATCACGCTGTCCGTATCAATGTGTGCCGCTATATAATCAAAATGCTCCTTTTGGGACATATCATTTCTATTGATATAGTCCATCAGCTCCAAATAGCCTTGCCTTGAGCCCTGCAGCAGTATGGAGTACGCCTTCATGATGTTGATGTCGTCTTCATCAGGCGCTTGCTCGTGCGCGGCGATGAAATACTTGTTGCGCTTCTCCATCATAAAATAGACGCCGCGGTATTCGCCGTTGATATACACGACATAGGGCTTGCGGCCCTGCGTGATGACATTCAATCCCTTGCCTTCAACCAGATCAAGCAATACCATTTCTCTGATTTTGGCAAGCTTCTGATCCTGTCCGCCTTGCCGGAGTATCAGCGATTTGTACTCGGTAAAGGGCCTATCATCAAAAAACGCATACGCCATTGTGTTTTTTCCATACTGGCTGCGTGCAAAAATAGAAAACGATTTTTGCGCGTGATCGCGGCTGAAGCCGCCCTGTATGCGTATCGCCACATCCTGCTCAAACACGCACTGGCCACTCTCGTCAAACACCTCAAAGGAGATCGGGCGCTCGGACTCCTGCCCCCGCTGGCTGTAGTTCGCGTTTGTATAATGCCCGGGGCTGCCTTCTATTTCTGTGGCATTCGGCCCAAGCTCGTATATACCGACCACCGGATCAAACAATAGCTTAGGGTCGGTCACGATCGATATCAGCGGCAGTGAATGCGTCTCTCCGATAAAATACGACGCTGTCTGCGTGGCACTGCTGATATAACCGTCCAAGAATGCGCGGGCGCGCAACACGCCTGTATCGTTAACTGTGACAGGCGATGAATAGTGCGGTGAGCTTTGTGTTGGGACCGTGCCGTCTGTGGTGTAGTGCACGGATGCGCCTTGCGTTGCGCAGTCGAGTATAATCTGCTGCGGGCCGCTAAAGCTGCCGCCATCAATATTCATAACAGGCGTGGCCACAACGCCTCTGCTCGGCGAAGCGTTTTGTGCGCCCGGCGTAGGCGCTTCAAAATAATAAAGCCCTTGCTGTCCCGGCATTCTGCCGATGGATACGCCGTGCGGCACGGGCTCTATGATATATTTGTCCTGCAGCACCCCTTCAGGGTCAAAAAGCGCCAGTACATCGCCTGAAGCGCTCAATTTAAAATTGGTGTGTATATAGTTTTTTTTTACACCAAGACCGGATGCAAGCACAATTTTGTATTGCCCGGGCTCAATTGACACATCTTCAAAACGCCACTTTGCCGGATTGCCGGGGTTATCCGTCAGCCCATATCCGGCGAGGTTAACCGTCTGGCCGCTCTGGTTGTAGAGCTCTATCCAGTCATAGGTGCCGCCGTCCGATTCCTCCACATACTGGCTGTTGGAGGCCATCACCTCGGTTATGATGATAGGTCCAAAAGCGATCGGGTTTGCGGCTAAAAACTGATCATAGCCATCCTGCGTATTGGGATAGCCTGGCGTGGCGCGGCTCGTCTGCTCCCAGCTTTCCGTATAGCCGTCTGTGCCGATGATACGCGCATACGCCATATCCGACTGTGATTCGGATACCGTGACCGAATCGAGTATCAAGCCGAGCGGCGTTGAAAGCACGATGGTTTCAGCATAGGCAGCTACTTTGAAGTTGGTGTGGATATATCCTGCTTCTATATCGGTTGCCAGCACATCCTCACCCGAAGCGAAAACAAGCAGATGCTCATTCGGCTGCAGCACAACTTCTGGGAAGCGCCACGCAAGCAGCTTCGCCGGATCATCGGTTAAGCCGTAGCCCGCAAGATTGATGGGCTCGTCACCCTTATTGTATATTTCGATATAATCGCTGTATTGGCCTTTGTTGTCGGCGATGGTGATTTTGTTGGAAGCCATCACTTCGGTGATGATCAGCGTTGTGCCGTCCGCGTATCGGCTTTTCTCAAAGGCCGCCGCACCCGCATCATCGTTGGAAAAGCCGGGCGTGGGTTTGTCGAAAAACGCCCACTCAGCTGGGTTTTCAACGGTTCTGCCCATCGAGACGTTTTGCACCTGATCCTTGTATTCAATCTGATCGATGATGGAGCCGGACGAATCAGTCAAATAGATGCCGCCTTGCGCCGCAGTCAGCTTAAAGTTTGTGTGAAGCGCACCGCCTGCTGCCGAGCCGGATGCGAAAACCACGAAATATTCTCCGGGGTTTAACTTGACATTAGGGAAAAACCACTTGATAGAGGCTTTGTCGTCCGAAAGACCAAGGCCGGAAAGGTTGACAATCTGATCCGATGGATTGTGTATCTCGATCCAGTCGCTGTAAGTGCCGGTATCATCGGGCAGAAAACCGCCGTTGCTCGCCATGAATTCATTGATGCGCACAGTTCCCTGACGTGTGGTGCCTGAATCACTGCCATTGATGCCATTCTCATTGATTACGAATATCAAAATACCGGCAAACAGTGCCGCGATGATAATAAATGCAAGTATACCCTTCAGTCTTTTCAACTTTCTTCAATCGCTCCCTGACGCAGTGTCAATGTTTCGTCATATCTTAGCAATATTCACGTAAAAAATCAACCCGGATGATTGTACCATGCGAGAAGAAAAATTTCAACCGATTGATCGCAGGGGTTTTGTCAGCCATGATGAACCTCGTTATCTGCTGTATGTCACCATCAATAGCCGCATTAGGTTAATGGAATAAAAAACAAGACCGAAAGAATTCCGGCCTCGCTTTTTGCTGCTGCGTAAATGAAAGTCGGTGGAGAAACTGCCGTCAGAATCTTAATCGCACTCCCGCACCGATATCAAAGCTGACGCATTTATTACCAATCCCAATCGATATCATCCAAGTTGAAATCAAAGTTGATGTTTTGCTGCGGCACAGCATTTCTAGTGAACCGGCTGCCTTCCACGTACAACGATCCGTCGGACTCAAGCCTGAAAGTGGTTGTTTGGGGCATTCCATAAGAATCCACCGTTAAATCGCCCGTTTTTTTACTGGCGTCATAGCTGTACTCAAAATCAAATGTCATTCCCATCGCCTCGGCTTTGCCTTTGCCGCCCGACATGAACTCTATGGTGCCCATTCCTTCTATATCATACCACTTGCCCATGATATCCGCGTTGCCGCCGGGCAGTATCACAAGCACGAGTACCAGTATGGCAGCAATCAGCACCACACCGCCGACAATCAGCCCGACAATCAATCCGGTCTTGCTCTTTTTGGGTGGTGCGTAGCCGGGCGCATAAGGCTGCTGCGTGTATTGTGGCTGTGGCGCATACTGCGGCTGCTGTGGATACTGCGGCTGAGAAGCTGGCTGCGGCTGAGCTGCCTGTGCTTGCATATTGTTGCCGCAATGAATACAGAACGCCGCCGTATCGTCGATTTGCTTACCGCATTTTGTACAAAACATATGAATTCTCCTTTAATCATAATTGACGATGACCAAACACTTTTCGTGACTATATAGGCGAAATTATAGCATATACAGCGTGTCATGGATAGTTAAATATACATAAAATCATGCCTGTTTATAACCTTTCTTTCAGTTGGTGCAATCTTGGACGCATTTTCGGTTGCAAAACACCAAGCCTTGTGTTAAAATAGCGTTCGTTATCAACAAGAGCAAAGTATAGTTGGAGGAAATAAACTTGGCGAATATAAAATCAGCACAGCGGCGCACACGCACAATGGCGAAGGCCAATTTGAGAAACCGCGCCATCAAGTCGGAAATCAAGACAATTGCAAAGAAATTCAAAACTGCAGTGGATGCGGGTGAAAAGCAAGCCGCCGAGGCGCTTTTCAAGGAATACACAGGCGCGCTTGACAAAGCCGCTCTTAAAGGCACGATCCACAAAAACAGCGTGAACCGCAAAAAGGCGCAGATATCCAAGGCGCTTGCGTCTATCAGCGCTTAAGCATAGTCGCATGCACAACACCCCCGCAGCCTGCGATACCGCATGGTGCGGGTTTTTTATACCTTTTTTTAAAAGTGGTACACACAAACAAGCGTTGCATGCAGCGCGAGCGCAGCATCCTTGCCGCCGCTTTTGATGCCAAAATCAAGATCTGCAAGCTTTTTGATGCCTTCGCGCAGCGCATCCACAGAAAACTGTGCGCTTTCTCTGACCAGCATCTGCACGGCGTAGCTTTTCATGCCAAGCTGTTTTTCAATGCGTTCCTGTGAAAATCCGGCGTCGCGCATGGTTTTGACTTTGTACATGTCTCTTATTTTGCGGGCAAAAAGACCGATCAGCATCTCGGGCCGCTCCTGCGCCAATATGTCATCGAGCAGCGCAAACGCCTTATCAGCCTGCTTAGCGGTCAGAAGCTTATGTATTTCAAACACATTGTATTCCAAGGTTCTTGACGCACATGCATCAATATGCGTGCTGGTGATATCGCCAAAGCCGCTGTATACCGCGAGCTTTTTAATCTCATTCTCCAGCGTGTCATAATCGCACCCGACCAGCGAGACCAGAGTCTGCGCTTCTTTCACACCAATACGCGCGCCCTGCTGCTTGGCCATTTGCTGCACAAAGCCTGCACAAGCGGCGGCTGTCGGCGCTTCAAAGATACGCACAATGCCCGACTGAGAAACGTGCCTGTATAGTGCGCGCCTTTTATCCGGCTGCCCTTCCAGACACAAAACCAGATACGTTGTGTCGGGTATTTTGTCCAAAAAGGCTGCTATTTTTTTGGCCTCCTCCGCGCTTCCCATTGAGCCAAGCGCTGTGCAGTCCCAAACACACACCAGCCGTTTGTCCGACAGAAACGGCACCTGAACGCATGCCTCCAGCAGCGCGTCCGCCGCCGGCATGGATTTGTACTCCGTCACATTCAGCGCGTGATTGTCGATATTCTTCTTGATGTCACCCACGTTTTTTCTGATTAAATAGCTCTCGCCGGTGAATATGAAAATGTTTGCTTTATCCGTCATGCTGTTTCCCGCCGTATGTATGGATTCTGATTGTATCATTGATGAAAAACTCAATCGCGTAATCGTGCTGCGTTGTGAGCACCAGCCCGGAATAATCCTCAAGGTTGCGCAACGCCAGCGTATGCGGATGCCCATAGGCATTGCGCCCAACGCTGATCACACTGTATTTGGGCTTAAGAGCAAGCAGCGGCAGCCGGTACGAGGAGAACTTTGAGCCATGATGCGCGGCCTTGTAGATATGCACTTGCTCGTGCGTACTGAACAGCTGCGACTCAACAAGGCCGGATATATCACCCGTGAACAGTATGCTTTTGCCTTCGTATTCGATCCGCAGCACCAGCGATGCTTCGTTGGCATCGGCCTGCGTATCCGAATACGGATATAATACCACGGCTTTTGTCACATCGTCCAGCAGCACCGTATCCCCCGCGCCAAGCGGCACAACCTGCGCATTTGGCATTGCCGCCGTCACGGCCGCCTGCTCCTGATACGAACAATAGACCTTGCTCAAAAGCCCTGCTTCATATAGCGCCACAAGGCCCGAAAAATGATCGCCGTCGGTATGGGATACAAACGCCGCATCCGGCAGCATGCCCTGTCGCACAGCAAAGCGCACAACCTCGTCCGCGCTCTGCTCCCTCCCCCCGTCTATCGCGTAAATGCCGCCCTGTGCCGTACGCAGAAAGGCTGCATCGCCTTGCCCTACGTCCAGAAACACGATGTAAAGACCGGCAGGCACAGATACAATCATCACAACGGCCACCACAGCCGCCAGCGCCGCGCTCAACATTGCTTTAAGCTTTGTTTTAATCAGCAGGTATTTGGAAGCGATGAAAAGCAGTGCGTAACAGGATATCACCGCATACCAAGGCGGCGAAGCCACATCCGCAGCGGCAAAGGGCAGCACGCCGATGCCGGTGATGACCGCGCGCATCAGCCGTATCACGACAGCGGCGATATGGCCTAAAAGCTGCCCGACCTGAGGAATCGCCAGTCCCGTCACCACAGTTAAAAAGCTCAGCACGATAGCCAATGAGCAAAGCGGCAGCACGATCACATTGGCCAGCACACCCAGCAGCGATACCCGGTTGAATGCTGCCGCCGTCACAGGCAGCGTACCCGCCGTTGCCCCTGCAGATGCCGAAATCGCGCCGCTCACAGAAGCAGGCAGTCTTTTTTTCAGCAGACGGTTGATTTGCCACGATAGCGTCAGCAGCCCGAAAACAGCGCCGAATGAAAGCTGAAAGCTCACGGAGAAGATATCCAGCGGATTGATCAGCAGCGACAGCAAAAAAGCGAAAGATAAATTGGATAGCGTATCAGTTTGCTTGCCCATATGCCGGCCTATCAGCAAAACGGCAGCCATGATCGCGGCACGCACGATGGACGGCGTCAAGCCTGCCGCACACGCATACACGGCGATGAACACGAGCGTCACAACCAGCCTCTGTGTACGTCCGATGCGCAGCAGCCCAAACAGCCCGTAAACGGCAGCGATCAGTATGCCTGCGTGCAGTCCCGATACAGCCAGCACATGCGCCATACCGCTGTCTTTAAACGCAGTAACGGTATGCTCGTCGATGCCATATCTGTCGCCCAGCAGCATGCCGCGCACAAGCGGCGCAACGTCCGGCTCAAACAGATTATCGATCGTGTTGCCAAAGAAAGAACGGATTCCGGTCAGCGCGCCAGCCGGTGTGATACGCGAACCAATCACAGCAGCGGACTGTGCATAAGCCTTGTAATGCACGCCCTGTGTCAAAAGATGCAGCCGCTCATCAAAGCCCTTCGGATTGCGCACACCGGGCGGCACCTGTACATCCGCAGCTGCCATCACCACATCGCCCGTTTTTAGGTCTGTTTCCGCAGGCACATACAGCCGGATATTGCCGCATGACTGACCGTCTATCCGTGCGTCTTCAAGCAGGCAGACAAGGCTGCCATAATCATTCTGATAGGGCTGGTTATAGACAATGCCCGTCACTGTCTGCCCGCCGCCTGTGTTCAAATATGGCACATGATATGCGAACGCGGATAACGCCCCGCCCAGCATCAAAAACGCCGCACAGGCAAGCATCAGCGCGCGCCGTCTGAACATAAAAACAGCCGCAGCGGACAATGCCGCAGCAACTGTGATATAGACCCATTTGATATCGAGATAACGTCCAAGTACAATACCCGCGGCCAGGCATACAGCCAGCAAAAGCAGCGGCCTTGCATTCACGACACGCGCACATCCCGCCCTGCCGTTCACGCTAAACCTCTATTGTGCAAAGCTCTTGAGCGAGCTGCGCCTTTGCAAAGCCGGTGCGCACCTCGCTGATGATGTCGTCTTCGTTGTATTCGGGGAATATGTGCGTCACAATCATTTGGCGCACACCCGCAGCTGCCGCAATCTGACCGGCCTGAGACGCGCTGACATGCTGTACGCCGTCGCTTCTGTGCATTGAGAGCACCGCCGCTTCCATCAGCAGCAAATCGGCATTTTGGGCAAACGGTATCAGCCGCTCGCCGTCACGCGTATCGCCGGAATAGACGATTGTTTTGCCCTGCGCCGAAAGCGATATTGCAAAGCTTGGCACCGCGTGCGGCATCAGCGCGAAACGGGCCGACAGCCCGCAAATGTCGCACGCCATACCGTCCGATACAAAGTGTGCATCGATCATTGGGTGCGAAGCGAGTATACCGGCCTCTGCCTTGGGCGTATCGGGCATGTACACAGGCAGCGGCGTCTCTTTACGCCCAAGCTTTCTGCAAACCTCGAGCGCATAACGAAGCGTGAGCGCGTCGCTGATATGATCCGCATGCAAATGCGAGAGAAAAAGCGCGTCGATCTGCTCGGGCGCGATAATATTAAGAAGCTTGCTCAGCGCACCGCAGCCCAAATCGAGCAAAATGTTCTTGCCTTCGTGCACCAACAGATAGCATGTACACGCCCCGCCAGCCCGCGGGTACGGGCCATAGCGCCCGATGCATGTCAGCTTCATTGCAGCGCTCCTCTTATTCTTTTAACCGGATGATAAAGCGCGATCGCTCCGGCAACGCCGCCCGCCCACTGTATCAGATTACCGATAAGCGTCTGCACGGCATAACCCCATCCGCCCATAAACAAAACCTCGTATACAAAGTAACCCACAAACATGATTGAGCCGCCAATGATGCTCGCCAGTACAAAACGTGAGAATTTACCGCTTTTCATCATCGCTGCGCATAAAAGCCCCATCAATCCTTTGATAATCAACGTTGCGGGGATATAGACCGGAAAGCCGATAGCCCAGTCAGCCAGTGCACTGCCGATGCCTGCCGCGGCCGCGGCCCACGGAACATTGAGCAGCATACCCGCGCAATAGATCACAGAGTCTCCCATGTTGACATAGGCGCTTGTGCCGGGTACGGGTATGGCTACAAGAAAAGTGACGATGAAAATCAGCGCAGCCAACATACTTGATTTGACAAGGGTTTTGGTATGGTTGTTTTTAATCATCGGGGTCTCCTTTGTTGCTTTGATGATATTTTAAATCATATGCACTATGGATGCAATGCCTCTTTGCAAACTAGACTTTTAAGGATCATGCCATGTTTTTGGGACACAGCCATCTGCATCCCGGCACAATCAGCAATCACGCTGTGTGTGCCTTCTCATATACTGTACTGTAAAATCATTTTTTTTGGGGGCCATACATATATGTGCGCAATCGCCGGTATCATTGATTTTGAAAACGATATGCTTAAACAGTCACGAACGCTTAGTGCGATGATGGACGCCGTTTCGCACCGCGGGCCGGATGCAGCCGGCAGCTTTATGACGCACCAGGCGGCGCTTGGGCACAGGCGGCTTGTCGTTGTCGATCCTGCGGGCGGCAGCCAGCCGATGACGCGCAGCATTTGCGGCAACACCGTGACCATCGTCTACAACGGCGAGCTTTACAACACACCGGAGCTGCGCGCTGCGCTGATCGAAAAAGGCTATACATTCTATTCCCATTCGGACACCGAGGCGCTGCTGCTCTCGTATGTGGAATGGGGCCCATCCTGCGTGGATAGGCTCAACGGCATATTCGCTTTTGCCATTTGGGATGAAAAAAAACAGCGTGTTTTTCTCGCAAGGGACAGAATGGGCGTCAAGCCCTTGTTTATTGCGCGCACAAAAAACGCGCTGCTTTTCGCTTCCGAAATCAAAGCGATACTGGCGCATCCGCATATCACACCCGTGCTTAACCGCGATGGCATCGCTGAGCTGTTCGCACTCGCACCAGCCAGAACGGCGGGCAAAACGTTGTTCTCCGGCATCGACGAGCTGCGCGCAGGCGAATGCATGCTCTATTCTCCGCTCGGCACCTATGTGCACCGCTACTGGCAGTTTGAATGCGCGCCGCACACCGACAGCCTCGAAAAAACAACCGAGAAGCTGCGCTGGCTGATCACCGATTCCACCACGCGCCAGCTGGTTGCCGACGTGCCCGTCTGCACCTTCCTCTCCGGCGGTGTGGATTCGAGCATACTGTCAGCCATAGCCGCCAAAGCAGCTGCGGATAAGAACAGTGTGCTGCAAACGTTTTCTGTGGATTTTGAAGACAACGACAAATATTTCGCACGCAGCGTATTCCAACCGAGTCCAGACAATGACTACATCGATACGATGAGCAGCCATATCGGCAGCAAGCATCGTTATTTCACTTTTGATACCGATGCACTCGTTGATTCTCTGCACGCCGCAATGGCAGCACGGGATCTGCCCGGCATGGCTGACGTGGATTCGAGCCTGCTGCTTTTTTGCCAGAAAATCAAAGAGCATGCCACTGTGGCGCTTTCAGGCGAATGTGCAGACGAGATTTTTGGCGGTTATCCGTGGTTTTGCCGAGAGGATCTTTTGTACCTTGATATGTTCCCATGGGCCAATTCACTGGAGCTTCGACGCAGCGTGATGAGCAAAGCGCTGTCTCACATCAACATCGAAGACTACGCCAAAAGCCGCTATTATGATACGGCAGAGGAAACGCCGCTGCTGGGAGATGAGGATCCGCTCGAACGCCGCCGCCGTCAGATGTTCTACATGAATATCAAATGGTTCATGGCCAATCTGCTTGATCGCAAGGACAGAATGAGCATGGCGTGCGGGCTTGAGGTGCGTGTCCCTTTCTGCGATCACCGCATTGCCGAATACGCGTGGAACATACCGTGGCGCATCAAAAATATCGGCGGCATGGAAAAGGGCATCATGCGGCTCGCGGTGAAGGATTTGCTGCCCGAAAGCATCTACAACCGCAAAAAAAGCCCTTATCCCAAAACGCACCATCCCGAATATGCGCGTCTTATCACCAAAGCGCTGGCCGAAGTGCTTGCCGATACGCAAGCACCGATGCACGCATTGATTGACAAAAAATCGGTGTGCGAAATGCTCGATTCGCCCGCGATCGTCACGCCGTGGTTTGGACAGTTGATGACAGGGCCGCAGCTTTTTGCCTTTTTACTGCAGCTGAATATGTGGCTTGAAACGTACAAGGTGCGCATAGAGATTTAGCGCCGCACAACAGCATCAAAGCGGAAACAGCCAACCTTAAGCATTGTTGCACGAAGCGTTATCAGCCGCCCTTGATGATGCCAAAGTTGCGCAGAAACGGATCCGATATACAAAGATGACCCGCGAGCGTGCGTGTCTGCTCGCCCTCTACGATAAACTGCACTTTGCTGATGCCGTCCATCGCGGTAATCGTGTTGACGACAGAGAATATAAGCAGCATCTCATCTTTTGCGGAGAGTTTGGCGCATGCGTCCTTAAAATGCTGCGAAAGGTTCACATAAGCGGTATCGTTGTACACTTCGACGGCACGTATATCCTCTTCGCTTACCCCCAAGGGCATCACGGGCCAGGCGTTGTCACCATCCTGAGAAAGCGGGCCGCGCAGCAGCTCCTTCACACGCGCTTTGGCGCTCCACGTTTGCCCTTGTTCTAGGCTGCGCTGCACTTCCAGCAACAAGTCGGAGTTTCTGTCGGCAAAATAGAGCGGCGCGCTGCTGCCGATATAGCCTTTCATGTTGCCGCGCAGAAACAAACCATCAGCCGCGCTGCCTGCCGTGATGAGCGTTTCACCCATGTATATCTGCACGCCTTCAATATGAGGCATAATGCTAGTGAGCGTATAGATCAATGCCGCGTATGACAGCATCATCTCTTCCTGACGAGAAAAATCCGAGCGCACAGGGCGGCTGTCAAAATAGAGCTTGACGATCTCACCGCCGTTTTGCGTTTCTTCAAACAACGGTTCATCGAGCAATGAAAGCGTCGCCGCGAATGGGCTTTCCATACCCGCAGTGCTCTGAGGCCCTTTTTTAAGCTCTTCGATCAGTGTTCTTATATACTCTGATTCTGTGTATCTGACGCTGCGCACCTCCGGCAGTATGAAATCACCGCCTGCCGATACAAAATACAAAACGGTATTCATCTCCGTCGTTTTTTGGCGTGCCTCTTCATTTTCAGGCTCATCCTGCGGTTCGATATCGGTTGGTATTTCGGGCACATAGCGCGCATAAGCGTTCAGGAACGTTTCTTCAAAGCTGCCTGTTTGCTTGCGCATCGGGGCGGACGGATAGCCCATAAACCCGGCGCGCATGCCGTTGTAGAACACGAGTATGTGCGCAGCTCCCAAAATATCGGTTACTGTGTTTGCGATGGCAAGCTCAAGCAAATACGCCTGCCTTGGCTGCATCGCCGTGCCCTCATACAAAAGATAGACATTGGCCACACCTCTGGAAAACTCGATATAATCAAGCTTCATGCCCGCCGGTGCCACGCTTCTTAAGCTGTCGTTGGAAGGGCCTTGTAAAAGCTGCTCGATGGCGGCTTCCGCCGGGTTTTTATCCTGACCGATCACCAGCGTGCGCAGCTCTGCCGTCAGCGTTCCGCTTGTTTCGTTTAAGAAATAAACGGCTGATTTTTCCACCCGCCCGTAGTATTCAAGCGCATCCAAATCAAGCACACTGACGGGGACATCCTCGCCCTTGACTCTGCTTTCACGTATCACGCCGCAGCCGCCGATAAGCAGGCAGGCCGCAAGCAAAACGCAAACGAGCTTTTTAGCCATAACGGTACCCCACGTTGATCAGCACATCGACAAGCGACGTGTATGTCAGCTTCCATATTTCGTCTTCACGCACCAATAACACCGGTATGCCGGTGCGTGGGATGGCATCTCCCTCGCGTGCCCTGATCGTGTAATCGAGCATCACCACCACCGATTTGCCGTCAAGCGTGACATTGGCATCGGTGACCGAAAAGCTGTCGAGCACATTGCCCGTGGCCGCCAGAGCCGCCGAATAATCGCCGATATCGGGCTTGATAGAGCCGTCAGGGCTCAAATACGCGGTGAAATGATAAAGGCGCGTCCAGTCTTTTTTCGAATACGAATCGAGCGCCTCCTTGAGCGTGTTCTCTGGCGTTAGTATCAGTGACTGATTACGCGCGAGCGGCTCTAAATGCGCGTTTGAGACATCGCTCCAGCCCGCTTCCGAAAGCGTGATGCGTTGTCCGATATCGCCCTGTCTGTTCACATAAATCTGAACGCGTGAATAACGGCCCATTTCGATGATCGTGTTGACAATCGAATAGATGGCCAGCCTCTTGCGTTCAGGAATACTGCCATCCGCCAGCACCCTGATTGCCGGCTCGGTGGCGATAAAGCTCTCGCTTAATGTAACAAACAGTATATCCGCGTTGGAATCCACACCGGCAAGCGACACGCCCTCCCAGAAAAGACCGACAAGCTCATCTCTGTCGGCGGACGGACCGGCTATCAAAGCACGTATCACTGCGGCTTCGAGCGAATCGCTCACGGACACCTCGATGGAGCGCGTTTCCGACGCCAGCAGCTTCTCGCCCTTGTATGAAAAGTAAAGTGCGACATCCACCGTGTCCTTATTGGCAGATTCGGCCTTGGGGTTGATCTCAGGCAGATTCTGTACCGGCTGCCGTGGTGCAGAGCTGCATCCCATCAACGATATGATCAGCGCCGCCATAACGGCTGCCACCCATTTCTTTTTCATCATCTCTCCTTTATGCCTTCAAAGGCAGATACAGCGTGAATACGCTGCCCTCCCCCTCAACACTCTGCACATCAATGCTGCCGCCATGCAGCAGCGCGATTTTGCGGGCAATGTGCAGCCCAAGCCCGCTTCCGCCCGTTCCGCGCGCTCGTGCTTTGTCCACGCGGTAAAACCGATCAAATAAATGTTCAATTTCGCCATGCGGTATGCCGCACCCGTTGTCGCGAACGGCAATAGCCGCTTTTGTGCCGAATTTTTGCAAAGTGACCGACACCTTTCCGCCCGAATCCGTGTATTTGATGGCGTTTTCCACAAGATTGATCACAGCCTGCATCACCTTTAAGGCATCGCACTCGATAACAAGATCGCTCAGCACGGTATAGGATAGCGTGATGTTCTTTTCTTTGGCAATGGGCTTAAGTGCGTTGACCGACTTATAAAGCAGCTCACTGAGCAGTATTTTATCAAGGTGCAGCGCTTCCGTTTCACTGTCCGTTTTGGCAAGCAGCAGCAGGCCGGAGATGATCTCGTTCAAGCGGTCGATCTCCATGTTGATATCGCTCAAAAATTCCTTGTACGTCTTCTCGTCCACACCGTCCTGATAGAGCAATGATTCGATCAGTATCTTCATTGAACTCAGCGGCGTCTTAAGTTCGTGCGAGGCGTTGGATACAAATTCGCTGCGCTTCTGGTCAAGGTTTTCCAGCTTTTCGCTCATGGTGTTGAACGTATTGGCAAGAGCCGCCATCTCATTTTTACCGTTCACCTTGATACGCTGGTGCAGGTTGCCGCGCGAAATGGATATCGCCACGGATTTAAGCTCGTTAATTGGCCGAGTGATAAAGCCCGATACCACAATACAAAGACCCATCAGTATGATGCATGCGCCAAGAGCGATCAGCACCACAATGCTTAAAAACTCCTGTGTCAAGTCCACAACGTCCTGTATATCCGCCGCATACAGCACCGCGCCGATCGTCTGCGAATCATGCACAATAGCCGCCGTGTAGTAAACCGCGAAAAACTCATCATCACCGTCATATACCTTATAAAAACCGTAGGACGTGTCGGCCGGGCCCAAAAGCACATCGGATACCTCCTTGTGCTCAAGCTTCTGACCGCCCAATATCGAGAAGCTGTCCGTCTGCACGATGCCCGATTTGTTGAGAACCAAAAAACGGCCGCCGTATCGCTGCGAGCTTTCTTCGGAAAGATCAAACATGCGCTTCGAATTGCCGCTGTACAGGTGCCGCGCCATGCTGACCGCCACTTGATTGGTGTATTTGAGCTGCTCACGCACACGCAGGCCGACCAGATAATCCTCCGCCAAATACGCAATGACAAAAGTGACCGCGGCAAATGCAGTCGCGGCCACGATTAAATAGATATAGACGAAACGCCAGCGTATGGAGTACAGCAGGTTACTTATCCGAGAAATAATACCCCACTCCCCACTTGGTCATGATGAATTCGGGTTTTGCCGGATTGCTTTCGATTTTTTCGCGCAGACGGCGGATATGCACATCCACCGTACGCAGATCGCCCATATACTCGTATTTCCATATCAGCTCAAGCAGCTTTTCTCTGTCGTACACCTTGCCCTTGTTGGTGATGAAGAGCTGAAGCAGATCAAACTCCTTGGCTGTCAGCGGCACATCCTTGCCATCGATATCAACGCTTCTGTTTTCAAGATTCACGCTCATGCCGCGCGCCTTTAAAACCTGCGGTTCCTTGGCTTTCTCGTTGCCCTGCGCGCGACGGAATATGGTTTTGATGCGCGCCTTTAATTCGAGCATATTAAACGGTTTTGTCATGTAATCGTCAGCGCCGTATTCCAGACCCATGATTTTGTCCATGTCATCGTCCTTGGCCGTCAGCATGATGATGGGTATGTTGGATGCGCTGCGAATACGCTGACACACCTCCATACCGTCCACCTTAGGGAGCATCAGATCCAAAAGCACAAGGTCGTACTGGTTCTGCGCGAACATATCAAGCGCCTGCTGCCCGTCCAGCGCCTCGTCCACCGTGTAGCCGTCCTGCTGCTCGAGATTGAACCGAAGCCCTTTGATTAAGCTAGGCTCATCATCGACGATCAGTATCCGCTTCATAAGCATACTCCTTGCTAAAACATGATAATAATTGCAGTTTCGATTATACCACAAACATGAAAATAATAAAATAGTGATGATATGTGACCTATGTCGTTGAAAAAAAATCGCCACTTCCAACATAGAAAATGCCTTCCCGTTTGGAAAGGCATTTTCTATGTGTATTTTGTGTAAGATGTACGGTTTGCTATTTGTAATAAATATAGCAATTGACCAAATAGCCGGGTTCACTATCATCGCTTTCATCATAGTATGGATAAAACTCGGTGTACATATAGCTTAAGTATTCGTTTTCAAGCGATGTCTTGTATGCGTGATAAAAATCATTCTCCATGATGACAACGGTACTTGCATCCGCAGAAAAAGCGTCAATCAGCATTTGTATATCATCGGCTGTAACGCGCCAATACGATGTAGCCACATTTGGGAGCGCTTGATCGTCTTCAAGATTATAATTGGGCGAATACCCAACTGAGTATGTTTGATCGTATGCATCCAAAATTGAGATAAAAGGCGCTTGTGCAATTATAAAGCTGTCTGATACCAATTGATTAAAGGCGCGCTTCTGACCGGGATAAACATATGTGAGCCTCACAGTTCCTTTATCTGTGTACGATTCATCAATATAAATCCATGATGTGGCGAAACCATCATCACGGCCAAGCGCCCATTTTTGCTTTAGCTTTTCAGTTTTCCCGTCAGAATAGATGGTTATCGTTTCATCTTTATATTCAAGATCAAGCCATGAGCCAATGTCCATCGCAATTGTGTTGTAATTAAAGCTATTGCTCCAATCCACGCTCGGGTCTGTCAGCTTTAAGCTCAAATCATAGCTAGATGCCTTATTTGTATTCACAAACTGCCCTGATTCTGCATCGTACTCATCCGTAAAACTCTCATAACGAAAACGCTGCAGAAGATCCGTCGAAGATGTGTCGAGCACCCCTTGCGTATTTAGAGGAGAGAGCATCATCCCAAGCTCCATCTCACCATCACTAAGAACACTGATGATATACTGCTGTGCATCAGCAAAGAAAGCCTGTACCGATTCTGGGACGGTATCGGGCTCCGGTGTCGGTTCCGGCGTGGGTTGTGGTATGGGTTCCGGCGTGGCCTCCGGCGTCGGCTCCGGCATTTCTTCTATTGCCGGTGCAGAGCATGCAGCGAGGCTTATCAGCATGACAATGGTCAAACAAATCGATAATGCTTTTTTCATGTTATCCTCCTTGTAATCCCTTTTTTATTTCAACACCAAAAGCTCTGCGGCGGTCAGCCCGAATTCCTGCATAAGCTTTTGGTTCAGCGCTTCGAATAGTTCCATAGCTTCCTGATATACGGCATGTTTAGATACTTCTTTCGTTATATAAATACCCGACGATGCATGCACAATCGCTTCTACTTTTCGGTTCTCAATCAATTTCATTTCTATCTTTTTTATGTTGTACAATACCGGCAGCGCTTCGCTTGCTGGCCGATTGCGACATAACGACCATGGATTATCATGACCGAGTATTTTCCGTCTTGTAGAAAGCTGTTATTCTAACGCAAGCAGTCCTGCAATAGAGATGCCCAATTGCTTTTCGATACCAGCCTTTGCGTTTTCGTATTGGACATAAGCTTCGTCGATAATACGCTGCTCCAAGTCCTCTGATAGGCCGGCCATTCCAAAATCGGTTCGCAGCTTTTGAGGCGATACATACCCGTCCTGCTGCATGTCGGTATAGATTGCGTATCCATCAATGATAATATCATCTCTATCTATGCGTCTGATAAATGAATAGCCAAGCTCATCTTTTTTGTCAATCAAGAAAACATTCCAATACCTCATATTGTGTTCCAGCAGTACACATTCTAATTGCTCGGCGTTCAATGATAATTGCGGATTCATCCATAAGGTGCCAGTTCTCTCATCAATCTCAAGACGCAAAACGTAATGGCCTTCTTGCTCTTGATCCGCCATCGCGAACAATTGCTCATACATTTCATCTAAAATCTCTTCTTGTTCAGGCGTCAGTACATCGGGAAATCCAAAATCCTCAAATGTTTTCTGTATCTGCTGTTCGAGCTGTTCATATTGGTCTGATCTCAATTCATCATAAGAAAAACTGTCTATCGCAATTCTGCCTTTCGAGTAATCAATCAAAAAACCTTCATGCGGATTGATTTCTCCGCCAAAATAAGCTGTGATGATCGGAGTACTGAAAATTTTCTTTGATTGGATCACAAAAATGTCATCGCTGCCCTCTAATAATTCAAATCCTATATCCAGCAAATCCTGCCTGCTTTTTATCGGCACAGGTGTCGGTTCCGGCTCGGGCGTGGGTTCAGGTGCGGCCTCCGGCGTCGGCTCAGGTGTGGCTTCCGGCGTCGGCTCCGGCATTTCTTCTATTGCCGGTGCAGAGCATGCAACGAGGCTTATCAGCATGGCGATCGCCAAACAGATTATCAGTATTTTTTTCATTGGTCTTGTCTCCTTACTCGTCATATTCAGTCCGCTTTACTTGAGCGACAGAATTTCTTTAGCTGTGGCTCCAAATTCTCTTTGCAAGTTTTCATTGAACTTCTGATATTTTTCAAAGGCCTCTTGCTGCAATACGTCCATATCCATATATTGCGCTGCCAGTTCTGTGAGATTAAATAAAGCGGCGTTCCGATGTCCATGATCATCAAGCCATGCCCCATCAGAGCGTACAGTGAACTGATAGCCGTCCCTTGCGGAATCCAAAACAAGATAAAATGCCAAATCGCCGAATTCATATTGATCAGACATCGCAGCCAGATCGGCATACAAAGGCGCATAGGCTTGCTGGTCGATCTCGGGGTAATAACAGATTACATAAACAGGAGCATCTTTGAGTTCTCCGCTCTCGTCATAATGATTAGAAAAATGCATATGTATATCGCTTGTATACGTATTATAAGGCTCCATAAAATAAATGATGCGCAAGGTCTCATCAATGATGCAAGGGTAATAATAGCTGTAGTCGGAATCAAAAGCTCTTAATATATCCGTTTCTTCGGCAGCCTTGAGCGGAGCTTCATCTAGGCTTGCATCAGTCTTCCAGCTGAACCAATCTTCAACGACATCTAAATACTGAATCGTATATATGGATTCGGATATTCTAGATTGCATACTCAAAGTTGGCCCAAACCAGTTCTCTTTAACGCTAAACCCATAGTGAAGCAAATCTTCTCTGCTGGTTGCTTGTATGGATGTGGGTTCCGGCATCGGCGTGGGTTCGGGTATGGGTTCCGGCGTGGCCTCAGGAGCCGGCTGCGGCGTTTCTTCAATCGCTGGTGCAGCACTACATGCAACAAAGCTTATCAGCATGGCTATGACTAAACAAGCCGATATTGTTTTTTTCATATTGGTTTTTCTCCTCATGGAATTGACTTTAGTCTTTTCCTTTGCTGTGGTATTTTATAACATGATAGCATAGATGCAAAAACGCATCAAGGCTTAGTGATCGGCAGAATGACCACTTTCTTATTTTCTATCAATAATTGCTTGTTAAATTATGTGATTGCGGCTATACTATAATCATAACTGAATTAAAGGCAATGAAAAGAAGAGTACGCGATTACAACTATTACAGAGAACCCGGTTGGTGAGAACGGGTATGGTTTTGTATCCGCAGAACATGGTCTTGGAGCCGCGCACCGAAGGTATTGACCCAAGGCTGCGACGGGTGTGCCCGTTATAGCGCTATGCTCTCGGCGAATCGGTTTTCGCCCGTAGCAGATAAGGTTCGCGCCGCGAGGTGTGAGCGAATTTGGGGTGGTAACACGAAGTGTATGCTCTCGTCCCCGAAAACGATGTTTTTCGGAGAGGAGGGCATTTTTGTATTTCAGGCGTTATGATCGAAAATAATTAAAGGAGTAAAGATGTGAAGATTTTAATTGGAAGTGCATGGACTTATGCAAACGGCTCATTGCATATCGGCCATCTTGCAGCACTACTACCCGCGGATATACTTGCACGGTACTATCGAGCCAAAGGCGATGATGTTTACTTCGTATCGGGCAGCGATTGTCACGGAACACCTGTTGCTATTCGCGCAAAGCAGGATAATCAATCTCCAAAGCAGATCAGTGATTATTATCACAACGAGTTTTGCATTTGTTTTGAAAAGCTTGGGTTTAGCTATGATCGGTATGGCAAAACATCCTCACACGAGCATAAGCAGTTTGTTCAAAACTTTCATCGGGCAATGTATGAGAGGGATTATGTCTATGAAAAAGAAGCGCCACAGGCATTTTGTCATCATTGCGACACAACGCTTACCGATCGTTTTGTCATCGGCAAATGCCCGACGTGCGGTGAAAAAGCCCGTGGCGATCAATGCGATGCCTGCGCAGCAGTGCTCGAACCTGAGAATCTCATTGAACCGACCTGCTCTGTTTGTGGCAATATACCGGTTTTTCGGCAAACAAAGCACTTGTATATTGCCATATCAAAGATGCAAAAGGAGCTAAACGCCTATCTTTCGCACCACCCGTTGTGGCGAAAAAATGCAATCGCCTTCACAAAGCGTTATATAGACGAAGGCTTGCGGGACAGAGCGATAACACGCGACTTGGATTGGGGCATTGACGTACCCAAGGATGGTTATGAGGATAAAAAAATATATATCTGGGCAGAGAATGTGCTGGGTTATCTGTCAATGAGCAAAGCCATTGCCGATGAGCACGGAGAAAACTATGCGGATCTTTGGGGTGCGGACAGCAGGCATTATTATGTCCATGGCAAGGATAATATTCCGTTCCATACAATCATACTCCCTTCGCTTATGATTGCAAACGGCGGGCTTTGGAAATTGCCTGACGATATTGTGTCCAGCGAATACCTCACGCTTGAAGGACGAAAGATTTCAACGAGTCAAAACTGGGCAATTTGGGTCAAAGATATCGTTGATTGTTATGATCCCGATTCCTTGCGGTATTTTCTAATAGCAAACGGGCCGGAGAAAAGAGATGCGGATTTTTCATGGCGCGAATATATCAACAGCCATAATGGTGAGCTTCTTGGCGCATACGGAAACTTTGTGAACAGAACGCTGGCATTTATCTATAAGTACTTTGATGCGATTGTTCCAACTGGGGAATTGGACACTCAAATTGCATTGAAGATCGAATCATTATATTGGACTGTTGGTAAACTCATCGAAAACGGCAGTCTGAAAGAAGCAATCGACATTGTTTTTGAGTTCGTGCGTTTTGGCAATAAGTATTTTGATGCTCAAAAACCGTGGGCAACGAAGCAAATAAATATGATATCCTGCCGCAATACGCTATTTGTTTGCATACAGATGATTGCGAATCTTGCGGTTTTGCTTGAACCCTTTCTGCCATTCTCATCAACAAAGATTAGAAAATGGCTAAACATCGACCCAGGATGGAAGTTCAGCCAGATACCCTCGGGTTTTTTGATTCCAAAGCCAGAAATTCTGTTCGAACGGCTGGATAATAAAATTGCAGATGAAGAGATTGAAAAACTAAAATCGCGTCAATAGCGATAACGCCTTATGAATCACAGCGGCAATTGTGTGCAATCACTTCTTGCGCTTTTCTGTACGCTTGGCTTTATGGCAATTGCGCGGCGCTTTATGCTGATGCGAAGCAGCAGACAGCGGCGGCACAAGGCAGCCCTTACCCTTGCCAATCAGCTCCTCACGTCCGGCTGTATGAAGCGCTTCGCGTATCAACGGATGATTTTTTGGTTTATCGAATTGCAGCAGTGCGCGCTGCATCGCGCGCTCTTTGATGCCCCGCGCCACATACACCGGCTTGCCGGATATCGGATCAAGCCCGGTATGATACATGCACGTGGCCAGCGTGCCGGGCGTGGGATAGAAATCCTGCACCTGTTCGGGCACAAAGCCTTGCCTTTTCAGCGTCAGCGCCAGCTCAATCGCGTCTTCAAGCGTCGCGCCCGGGTGGGATGAAATATAGTAAGGCAGCAGATACTGCGGCTTGCCTGCACGCTGCGTAGCGGCCGCAAAACGGTGCGCAAAGCGCTCGTACACGCTATATGGCGGCTTGTTCATCAAGCGCAGCACATTGTCGCACACATGCTCGGGCGCCACCTTGAGCTGACCGCTGACATGCTTCTTGACAAGCCTGTCGAAAAAACGGTTGTCCCGATCCGCCATGATGTAGTCAAAACGCAGGCCGGAACGGATGAACACGCGTTTGACGCCGGACACGCGTTCCACCGCTTCGAGCACCTCGTTGATGCCTTTGTGGCTGATTTTCAGATTGGGACATATGGTGGGCACAAGGCATTCTCTTGTGCAGCTTTGCGCGCGTCCCGCTTTGCAGACGGCATCGAAAAAATTAGCGGTGGGGCCGCCCACATCGGAAATGTTGCCTTTGAAATCACGCATCGCCGCGATTCGCTGCGTTTCTTTCGTGATCGATTTGACCGAGCGCTTTTGTATTGTCTTGCCCTGATGCGCAGATATTGAGCAAAAAGCGCACAGTCCCGGGCAGCCGCGCAGCGCCGTGATGCCAAACTGCACCTCGGCCAGAGCGGGCACCGGCTCGGTATAAGACGGATGCGCCAAACGCGTAAACGGCAGGCTGTACAGCTCATCCATCTGCGGCGTTGAGAGCGGCAGCGACGGCGGATACTGCACGAGCAGCTTGTCCCCGTGCGGCTGTACCAGCGTTTTGCCCGCCGGAAGCGCGTTTTGGCTGATGGTTTTGCACATGGCCGCAAACGTTCTTTTTTCGGCTGCGGCGCGCTCGAAAGACGGCAGCTTGATGTGATCGCTGATGGCATCTGTTTCACGGCGCAATACGCATGTGCCGCGTATGCCGTCCATATCCGCCGCTTTTTCACCTGCAGCCAAACGGCGGCAGATCTCGGCCAGCGGGTTCTCCCCCATGCCGTATACGAGCATGTCGGCCTTGGAATCGACAAGGTATGAGCGACGCACCTTGTCCTCGTAATAATCATAATGCGCAAAACGGCGCTGCGACGCTTCGATGCCGCCGATGATGACCGGCGTATGCTTATGCGCCTGCTTCAGGCGCGCGGTATAGGCGATCGTAGGCCTTGGCGGACGCAGCCCCGCTTTACCGCCGGGCGTATATTTATCCTCGCTGCGCGGTTTTTTGGCCGCGGTATACAGGCTGACGATGCCGTCCACATTGCCGCCGGACAGCAGAAAAGCATAGCGCGGTGTACCAAGACGCAAAAAATCAGCCTCGTTGCGCCAGTCAGGCTGCGCGATGATGCCCACGCTGTAACCAAGGCTCTGCACATACCGCCCGATGATGGCAGCCGCGAACGACGGATGATCCACATAGGCGTCGGGTGTCACCACGATAAAGTCGAGCTTATTGATGCCCTGCTCTTCAAGCTCATGCAAAGACATCGGCAGAAAATTACTGTTCATGGTATCAGTATATCATTCGTCTACGGCTGCCAACAAGCGCGTATTTTGTGCCTGCCTTCACGCTTGTCAAGCGCGAGCGTTTGTACGGCCTTTTCTCCGTTAAGGCTAAGCCACGCATGGCCCTGATAGCCGGGCGTCAAATCCACCTCAATTTCATATGTCGCGCCGCCCTTTTTGTATTCGATCGTATAGCGCCCAAAATCGTCAGGCAGACACGGATAGAGGCTGAGCATGCCGCGCTCGATATGAAGGCCCAGCAAGTAGCGCACAGCGGCCTGATACATCCATCCGGCACTGCCCGTATACCACGTCCAGCCTGCACGCCCCACATGGCCTTGCGCACAATACACATCCGCTGCCATCACATAAGGCTCGCCCTTGTATTTGCTGACTCCCGAGGGCGTGCGCGTGTGATTGATGGGGTTGATCATCTGGAACAGCGCCAGCGCCTCGTCCTTATGGCGCAGCATGGCCGCCGCGATGATAAACCATGCGGCCGCGTGCGTATACTGTCCGCCGTTTTCCCGCACGCCGGGCAGGTACGATTTGATATAGCCGGGATCCTTCTCCCATGTATCGAAAGCCGGTTCAAGCAGGCGTATGATGCCCTCCTCACGCAGCACCAGCCGCTCATCGGCGGATGCGAAGGCGCGGCGTGCCCGCGAAGCTCCCGAGAACACCGCCCATGCCTGCGACAGCAAATCGATACGGCATTCGGGTGATGCGCTGCTGCCAAGCGGTGTGCCGTCATCGAAAAAGGCGCGCAGATACCATTCGCCGTCCCAAGCATGCGTCTCGACACTGTGGCTTAATGCGTCTATATGCGCCTCATACTGCTGCGCCATTTGCGCTTCACCGCGCATTTTGCAAAGCTCAGTAAACTGCCGCAGCACGCAGATCAGGAAAAACGCGAGCCAGACGCTTTCTCCCGTACCCTTCTCTCCCACCTTATCCATGCCGTCGTTCCAGTCTCCCGCGCCCATCAGCGGCAGCCCGCGTTCACCAAAGCGCAATGCCGAATCGATGGCGCGCACGCAGTGTAAAAATACGGATTCGCTTACCTCGCTTTGCGCGAAGCTTTCATACAGATCTTTCTTGCCTTCGGGTATCGCTCGGCTCTCAAGATAAGGCACCATCTCATCAAACAGGCTCATATCGCCCGTTACACGCTCGTACGCACAGGCCACATAGGGCAAAAACAGCTTGTCGTCACTGATGGTCGTGCGCACACCGGACGCGGGCTCGTGCCACCAGTGCAGCACATCACCTTCGATGAACTGCCGTGACGCGCATCTTAATATATGTGTGCGTGCTGTTGCTGAATCGGTATACAGCAGCGACATCACATCCTGAAGCTGGTCGCGAAAGCCGTATGCACCGCCCGACTGATAATAGCCGGTTCTCCCAAGCAGGCGGGACGCATATGTTTGATAGCAAAGCCAGCCGTTAACCAGTATGTCCAACGATTTGACAGGTGTTTTGACGCGGATACCGCCCGTCAGATCGCGCCAGTGCGCCTTGGTTTGACGCAGGCGTTCCGCCGCGGCGTTTTCATCCGGCATGCTGTCGTCGATGTCTTTTATCTGCGCATCACTGCCAAAGCCCATCAGCAGAGTCAGCATTTTTGTTTCGCCGTTCTTGACCATTACGCGCGCCTGCAGCGCCAGCAGAGACGCACCGCACCCGTCACTGCCTGAAAGCTCGGCCGCTTTGAGTGCTTCGGGCCATATGTTGTGCCCCGGCACACCGAAGAATTCTTGTGCCGACGCGGTGCAGAGAACGTTTTGCTGCGGCATGGCGATAAACATGGTGCCGGCAAGCGGCGCAAAAGGCGAGCGTGCCTCAAGGCGGCATCCCTTCAGTTCTGTGCGTATACCGCCGCTGACCGATGCGCCAAGAACAGGCTCAGCATAGTAAAAAACAGAAAATGTCTCGTCTCTGCCCGTGTTGTTGGTCAGGCGCAGCAGCCCCGCCTTCACGGGCAGCGTCACGTCGGCAAACCATGTGATGCTTGTTTCCACACTGCCAAAGCGTTCAAACGTGGTGTATCCAAAGCCGTGTGTAACGTGGTATTTGCCATCCGCGTATAAATCCGGCGCGGCGCCAAAAGCGTGTCCCGTTCTGTCGTTGCGTACGATCACCCCTTCACCGGGAATGTCGGTAAGCGCGTCGTTGCGAAAAGGCGTCAGGCGCATCATGCGCGCGTTGCCGACAAATGTATAACCGCCGCCGCCGGCGCTCAGCAGGCTGCCGATGCCCTCGCCCGCAAGCATGTTGCTCCATGGCAGCGGCAACCCCTGCGATGTATCGATACAGTATTCGCTGCCGTTGCTCAAAAAGCCGCCCGTTCCATTGTCGTACGCTTTGAGGCGTTTGGGCACTCTGTATCGAGGCTGCCGTGCCTCACGCTCAAACACGTGATACGCGCGTTGCTGCTGCGTATTTTTCAGCTGCTCTTCAAGCGATGTGCCCGCATACAGCACAAGGCAC